>Ga0163151_10004512_pt1 | contig 18631 bp, 16 predicted proteins | sample OliLakLV19MP5IB2_FD_145596 | JGI IMG/M metagenome (GOLD analysis project Ga0163151, IMG submission 145596) | Freshwater microbial mat bacterial communities from Lake Vanda, McMurdo Dry Valleys, Antarctica - Oligotrophic Lake LV.19.MP5.IB-2 | ecosystem: Environmental > Aquatic > Freshwater >... | reverse complement strand
TCTTATACTGAAAGTTGATCGAAGCATCGCTGGAAAGCAGAGGCGAGAAGCAGTGTGTGGCCGCGGACGTCGTGAGCTCGATTGCTCCGAGGTCCTGGAATTTGCGGAAGCCACCGATGATGTCTCTATTCCACTTGCCGTTAAAGTCATTGAAAATCTTTTGAAACCAAGTCAGGTAGAAGCGCGCCAACTGAAAACGAGTGGCATCAGGTTGTTCGCCTCGCGGTCCAAACCGCTCCTCGTCCTTTTTGGCGGCCGTAATTCTTCCGTCAACGTAGTTAACAAAGCCATTCTTGAGGTGCTCATCTGCCATTTGTTCGGCCAGAATGGGCGTAATACCGAGCGTGATCTTGGCTGGAATACCTTCATCCCACAACTCTGAAACCATGTTCAGCAATGGGATGTAAGTTTCCATCATACATTCGTAGAAACTTTCTTCACCGAATGGCCACATCCCCGCTTTTCTGTAAAACGGAAGGTGACTATGAAGCATTAAAACGAACGAACCAACGCTCACTCACGCACTCCCTTTCGAGATCGCTCACAATCACGAGCGGCTCAACTCAATTGCCGGACAACTTGACAAATCGGCTATATTAGTTCTGCAAGAGTTGGGATCAACACATCACCGTTTGAGTCGAGCAAATGTCAAACTCTTTAACGGACTTGAACTATATAGACCGACAATCCAGAGGAATATATCAATTGGCCCTACCTTTTACTAGCCGGGTTCTGCAATCCGTAACTATTCTAAAAGGTGCATGTAGCGAGCAACTCGAGTCATGAAAGGTAACAAAATAACGCGATGACTGTCGATGATGATCCTCCGTTTTTCACGGTAGTTGACAACGCCTTAACCGGCGATGGAGATCAACTGGCCAAGCCCAAGAAACCTGCGGCGGATAAACCGAAAGCCCCCGAAAATAAAGTCGTGAGATTGCTGGAGAAACACCCTCTTGGACTTACTTTGCCGGAAATGGCCGGTGGGCCAAGACAGGTCAAGAAGATTCGTTTGCTCAGACCGCTGCTGACGGAAGCCATTCAGCAAGGACTGGTAATGCCTGTTAGCCAGCGCGCAGGCAGCACCGTCTATCGTCTCGTCAAGAATCTAGGTCCACGCTAGGTTCAAAGCAACCTGTTTGCCATCTCCATGAGGGCGTCAGTTTCGCCCAAGACCGCAACGTCTTTTTGCATCCCGGACCATTCGGTCTTTGAGGCACCTGGCTGGACGTATAAGCTAATCGACATGCCATTGTTAGTTGGCTGTACTGGCGCTTTCATCTAACACCTGTTGAAATGTTGGCGGAGTGAATATCGTCTGCACACCGACCCTGCTACTCGCAAGGATACGGCTGTTAGAATGACTTTTGATAAGGAGACGGCAAGTGGCAGTAAACATCGGCAACATAGAAGTGGGCCCCAATCAAAAATTGCTGGTCATCGCAGGCCCCTGCGTGATCGAATCATGGGAGACCATTTTTCAAACAGCGACTGCGATGAAAGATTTGTCCCAAAAGCTTGGCTTCAACCTTGTGTTCAAATCATCATTCGATAAGGCCAATCGCACTTCCTATAATTCCTTCCGCGGACCGGGCCTGGAATTTGGCTTGCAAATGCTTGGAGAAATCAAGCGCAAATTGGATATTCCGGTCCTCAGCGATGTTCACGAAGCATCACAGTGCGCAGCTGCCGGCGAAGTACTTGACGTCATTCAAATTCCGGCTTTCCTTTGCCGACAAACAGATCTTGTAGTTGAAGCAGCCAGAACGATGAAGGCCGTAAACATCAAGAAAGGACAGTTCGTCGCTCCGATGGACATTATTCACAGCGTTCGCAAGGTCACCGAAGAAGGCAACCTCAACGTGATGGTCACTGAGCGCGGCACCACATTTGGTTACAACAATCTGGTCGTTGATTATCGATCGATTCCAATGATTCAAGATCAAGGTTGGCCTTTGATATTTGACGCAACCCACAGCGTGCAGCTTCCAAGCGCGGCTGGTGGCGTTTCCAGCGGCCAACGCCAGTTCATTCCAACTCTGACAAGGGCAGCGATCGCCGCCGGCTGCCAGGGCCTATTCATGGAAGTTCACCCGAACCCGGACGAAGCGCAAAGTGATTCAGCGACACAAGTGCCGTTGAGTCATGTCGAAGCGTTACTCAGTCAGTGCATTGCACTTCACAAACAAGTGCAGTCCTTCGCCGAGGTTCGCCTGCCGGAGAAAGGACAATGCAGCGCACAGCCCGCATTCGCTCAATAACCCGCCTTAGATTGCTGCTGTCGCTGATCTCAGCTTGCGCTTTGATCATGCCCACAGCCATTTGCGCCGAGATTGAGAAGTCCGCTGACTTGGATTTGTACGAGTTGATTCCGAAAGTCTTTCTTGCCTATGGAGGCAAGGAGGCCATGGAGAAACTCGACAAGTCTTACACAATTCTCGGCGAGCAAACTGCCGTGGTGGATGGTGCGCAGCCGATGAAGTTTCGGCAGCTGCGCAAAGGTGTGAATCTGCGCATAGACGTTGAGCCCGGCGCTGATGCCGCTCCGATGAGCAGCGTCTATGATGGACTGGTGGCATGGAAAGCAACAGGCAAGGTAGTCGAAGAGATTCCGACCGAACAAGCCAAAGTATTAAAGCTAGAGCGAGATAGACAGCCTTCAATTTTGACGCGCTTTCAACAACCATCCTATACGTTTCGCCTGGTCGGACGAACTACTCACCACGCAACACCGGTTTTTGCAATTGAAGTGACACGCGCAGGGGACGCGCCACAAACAGTGTATGTCGACGAGAAGAATTATCAGGTTGTGGCAATTACATACCAAGGCGTAGATGCACAGTCACAAACGAGCGCTGATGTCACCATAGATTTTTCACAATATCGACCAGCAGGCGGCACTTTGGTGCCCTTTAAGCAGATTCAATACGTCAACGACAAGCCGGTGCTGGAGCTGGCTTTGTCGAGCATTGATACCACTTCGGAGATTGATGATTCTCAGTTCCGCCGACCGGATCGCCCAGGCGAAATGCGTCTTTCGAAAGCGGTTGTGATTCCGTTCGAATACTCGCATAAAGAGATTCTAGTGAAAGTGCGCCTCAACGGCAGTGAACCGATGGACTTTCTGTTTGACACTGCAGCCACCCAAACGGTCATTGACCGCCGCACAGCAGCAGAAACATTCCTGGATAAGCAGGGCAACATGCAGATCATGGCCGCCGGTGGTGCCATGCCGGCCCAGCTGACATCGATTCCGAAATTGGAAATCGGCGATGTAGTATTCAGCGACGTGCAGGCACTGATGTTGGACCTTACGCCGCAAACCCGTCAGCTAGGAAAGCGAATTGCAGGGATAATCGGCGCCAACGTCATGAACAAATTCGCCGTGACGATTGACTATGGGAAGGCACAACTCATTTTCAACGACGCAAGTACATACAAACCACCGGCAAATGCAGTCTTGGTGCCATTTACCAACAAGCAGGGTCCAATCGTAAAAGCTGTCCTTAACGGCAGCACGGAGGTATCCTTTCTGATCGACACCGGAGCGGCCTTCAATAATCTTCCGGCTCGCTACGCCAAGACGTTCCTCGGTCATCAAACACCTCATATGACTGAAGGGACCGGCTTAGATGGACGCTCAGTTAAGCTAGCGACGGTAAACGTACCGCTGGTCAAACTTGGTGCGCAAACGATACGTGGCACAAACTTCACTTACTCCGTTGAACAAGAAGGGCAAGCGCAGCAGCCGGGTTTCGTGCTATCTAGCGGCATAGGCGTGCTGGGGAACCCATTTTGGCAGAATTTCGCCGTCACGCTCGACTACAAATTTCAAAGACTGGTGCTGCAACCAAATGTGCAAACCGGCGGCAGACAGGAGATCGAGCAACTAATCAACACCGGCGACGTAAAATTGGTTATCTACAGAGATCTGCGGGCTGCAGAGCAGGCTTATCAAAAAGCTCTGCTGAAAGTGCAATCGCTGGGCGAGGCCAAACTGCAGGCAAAGATTTGGGGACGGATCGGAAATCTGCGCCGAGTGATGGCGAAAGACCTTAATCGACCCGAACAGTCGCGTATCGCTTACGAGTACTTTTCCAAGGCGCAAGAGCTTGCCCACAAGCTCCAGGACAGGGAAGCTGAGGGGCGTATACTGGCTGATTGGAGCTTGCTCTACCTGGACAACGGACAGATTCCAGCGGCCCAACAAGCCCTACAAGGAGCGACTCTTTACGCGCCACAAGATCCGCAGGTCAATGTGGACTACGCCGTTTATCTGTACAAGATGCACAATTATCCGGAAATGAACCGCTATGTCGACAAGGCTTTGTTTCTCGATCGGTCCAACTGGCAGGCGCTCTGGTACAAAGTGAAACTGGCTGAAATGTACTCTGACACGAAGCAGCTTAAAGACACGTTGAAAGACATCGTCAAATTTTATCCCTGGTCCAAACTGGGCAAGGACAAGCTAACGGCCTTGACGGCGCCACCGATGGTGGTGCCGTCAACAGGCACGGCAGTGCCACCATCGACAGTTCCGATGATCACACCAACGCCAAATCCAGCGCGTTGAACACTACAAACAAACAAATTGAAGACAGTCTTGCGATCTGAGCTCATAGGGAAGGGGCAGTAACAGATCCGGTATAAATTTACCTCAACGCGATGGCACATTTTTCGGACTGAATGATCGAATCCTTACTTTTTTGCGCCTGCATATTCCTTGACGGCACCGGAAAGCTTGGTGAACTTTGGTGTGAACCAGTAATGCCGCATCTCTTTATACGCCTCAGGGTACTTCCACCCGTCCTCGGTAACACGCCAGATTCCCACAAGGCATCCGGTGCGGTCAGAGCCGTGCGCGCAATGCAGAAGAACAGCTCCCTTGGCTTTGTCATTCTTGGCCTCGGTGACTGCCGTCATGAAAGTTTGAACTTGTTTTTTGGTCGGTGGCTCGGAGCTCATCGGCAAGTTGATGTATTTGATTCCCAGCTTGTCGGCCCAAGCGGCCTCGTTTTTGGTGCGCTCAGCCGGTGCCCTAAGGTCAATGACGGTCTTGATGCCGTGTTTCGGAAGTTGGTTGAATCCTGCTTCCGTAGGCTCGCCGCTGCGGTATAAATATGGATGAACTTGATGAAAATTAGGCAAATCCTTGCTTCTAATTACTTCCTTGGCAAAGCGCTCTTTGTCGAAGACAGTGTCAGGGCTATCTGCAGCCAGGGCAGTTTGAGCAATTCCGGAGCACGCCAACAAAAGATTCATATAAAGGAATACCTTGGCGACTCGAACATTTTGACTCATTGGTACCCCTAGGCGAATTGCACAGTAGACGATGAACGAATTATAGTGAGCAGGATGGCCCCTGTGGGCAAAGAGTGTCCTGGGATAAGAAAGATTAACTGTTGCTCATTCGGTTCGTTAAATTGAACTTTTTTGGCAGTGGCAACGTTTCGAACAATGAACCGGTACAAAGGTTCTGAGGGTTGGGGGCAATAAAGTGGACCTTTCTGACGAGGCCCTAATAGCAAATTACCGCCAAACCAAGGATCCGGCTTGTTTCAAGTCGCTGGTTCGGCGATACGAAAACCGCTTGTATAACGTGGCAATTCGTATCGTGGGTAACGCGGAGGAAGCCGAAGAGGTGGTTCAGGACACCTGCATCAAGCTGCACCAGAACATTGATAAGTTCAAAGCGCAGTCTTCGTTTGCAGCCTGGATTTTTCGAATCGCCCACAACACATGCTTGGACAAATTACGCACCAAGCAACGGCGAAAAGGCTTCAACCTGTTCGTGTTCGACCCTCAATCGACGCACGACAGCGAGGGAGTTGACACGGTGATGGTCATATCACAGGCTGCAGATCCGACGCCTAACCCAGCAGAAACGTTGGACATGACCGAGCGTGGTGAAGTTATCACCGCCTCTTTGAAAAAATTACCGGAGAACCAACGCACGGTCGTAGTACTCCACGACATCGAAGGATTTTCCTATCAAGAAATCTCGAGCATTGTCGGAGCCAATATCGGTACTGTCCGATCACGGCTGCACTATGGACGCGTGAAGCTACGTGAGCTCTTGGAGCCATATTTCGAACGAACCGATATGACTCCCGCATCAAGGTGAACGAAATGGAAAGCACTAATGCAATTTGCAAACAAATCGAAGAAAGCCTCGATGCATTTCATGACGGTGAGCTCACGGCGACAGAACAGGTCCTCACGGAAGAACATCTCCAGGACTGCTCAGCTTGTATCAAGAAGTTGGCAGAGATCCAACGCCTCGTTCACAGCCTAAAAGCCATGCCTCGTCTGCAAGTTTCTGACGGTCTGTCCAGCAAGCTGGACCAGATTGTCGATAGACCAAACAACGCAGTGGCATTCAGACCAAAGATATGGATGCCTGTGGCAGCGGCAGCGGCAGTCCTCGCCATTGCTTTCGGTGTACGCAGCGGATTGCCAGGCACCAATGATGGTGCGCCGACCGTTGCCCAGTCGCCACAAATGGAAACTCAAAGCGTCGGCGATCCGCGAACACAAGTAGCGGCGATCCATGGCACCAAGCCAGGGCAGTTAGCTCAGCAAGTTCCGCCGATAGCTGGCGCCAACAAAGTACTGTCACAGGGCACCAGGCCCAGTGACCGGGCCGAAGAAACCGTGCAGCAACACAAAAGAGAAGTCAGACACAATTCAATAACCGCGACCGCTGATCATGGAGCCACACAGGTTGCTTCAGTGGCTCCAGACAAGCACACCCCGGTGAAAGCGACAGTAACAACATCCTACGAAATCGATAACGAACAGATTGCAGAACTACCCGCTACAACTAACTCATTTACCGACGCAGTCGGATTTGCTACGGACGAGGATGGACTTTATGACATTAAGATGTAAACAGCCGGCAAAGCGCCAACTTTCGAGCTGGAATGTCTTCGGTATCAGCCTCTTGTTAGCTCTCAGTGCAATCGGTTCGACTTCTGTCAAAGCCCAACAAGGCGATGGTACGGATATACCGCCCGCGCCTCAGCTCAAGCAGCAGACAGACAACGGCGTGGCGGATTCAGAGTTTCGCTCGCCGATGCATAGAAAAGACTTTCAACAACCGCAACAATCCGGGGAAGAGCCGGTTCAAGGACGAGGCGGACGCCGGCTGGGGCAATTCGTAGAAGGCGAAGGTCCAGGAGCGCGCGACGGAATGCCCGAGGGCGGCCGTAGATTCGGCGCAGGGGGAATGGGACGCCGGGGCATGTCCGGCGGGCCGGGCTTTGGTCAGCAGCAGATGGGACGGGGACCGATGGGTGGACCGGGATTTGAGCCGGGCATGGGCGGCGAGAATCGCGGATTCGCCGGCAGGCATGGCGGCATGAAAGGTGGCGGCAAATTCGGTATGCCGGGCGGATTACGATTGGATCTCACATCGCTGAACCTAACTGAAGAACAAAAACAACGCATCAAACAAGTGCGCGAAGGAAATCGTGATAAGGCCCGGAGTTTCCGAAAAACATTGATGGAGAAACAAGAACAATTGCGCTCGTTGATATTCAGCGCAGATGGCACAGACGCGCAAGTACGTACGATGCGGAAAGAAGTGCGCAAAGCGCAAGACTCAATGGAAGAGCTCAACCTCGATGATCTTTTGGCGGTACGAGGCGTGCTTACAAGCGAGCAGCGACAGCGCTTGCCTGGGATCGCACCGCAGCAACGGACCGCAGGCAATCAGCGTCCAGCAGCTGCACTTAGTCAGCAACAGCGACGCGCCACCACCAAATAGATCAGCAATTTAGAGCGGGCTATCTACACCGGGTCGCACCGCGTGCTGCCGTGAAGCCATTGAACGAGTCGATGCGCCGTAATTTTCAACCTGCTCAAATTGACGAGCAATGGCAATGACTTGCGGATCTTGAGGACCAAGGAGTGGCTTCTCGATTGTCAACGCGCGTTTATACCATTCTGATGCTTCTGCATAACGCCCGGTCAAGTGCATGATCGCCGCCAGATTAGCTACTGTCGTGCCGACGAGCAAATCATTGGTACTGGACTTTTTCTCCAATATTGCCAGAGCTCGGCGATAAATCGATTCTGCTCGCGAATAGTTTGAGTGGTCCCGATAAACGTTGGCCAGTTTGCACAAAGTCCTGGCCACGGCCACATGATTGGCACCAAGTTTCTTTTCCCGTATCGCCAGACTTGAGTACAAGAGCGGTTCGGCGAGGTCATACTGTCCTCGATCATAATAAAGCGTTGCCAAGTTTTCCATAGTTTCAGCAACTTCCGGAGCATTGGGTCCGCACTTGTTCTGGCGAATCTCCAAGGCGCGCCTAAAATACGCTTCCGGCTCATCGTCATTCCCGAGCTTCAAACAAACTTCCGACAACTTTTCGAGCGTCTCAGCTTGAAACTGACTTGGCTCATTGAGTTCGCCTTCGATACACTCTAGAGCAGCTCGATACATTTTCTCCGCGCGCTCTAAATTCTGGTCCTGGCAAGCAGCCAGTCCGGCATCCATGTAACCAGACCATACGGCAGATTCAGCGCCAGCGGACAATGGCATTTGCGCTGCCCAAAAGCATGCTGATGAAACTACCCCAACCTTAAGCCACTTGTTCATCTTGATCCCCGGAACATCATGGTGCATCCACCGCGCTGCTTGCCTGAACATTATTTGGAATCAAATCGAGTCGCCCGATGGACATCAGGTAGCGACGAAAAAGGGCACGCATATCACGTCTTTGGTATTGGTCCACTGGAGAAAAATCAGCGATTCTTTCCTTGACTGCTGTGCTGTGCACTTCTGATACCATGGCCCCGTTAGCATTGAAAGCTTTGCTAACTGACTCCACCTTCATCCGATCGTTGGCTAACAAGGTCAACGTCTCAGTGGAAATGGTGCGCTCAACCGTCAGAATTTGCATGGTGCTTTTCTGCACGCGAATATCCAGCGATTGTATTTCGAAAATCGGGCGCTCCGGGTGCGATGACACCAGATCACAACGCTCGACAAAATGATATGTCAGATTGGCGCCGCTTTGACTATGCTGGACGTAATTGCAGTCATACTCCCAGAAGTCTCCAGCGCGATCTCGCTGCCAACCCAATCGCTCATCTCCGGATACATCGACGGTGTGCCACGAGCGATCGACGTTTTTTGTTGCCGTCGTCAATCGATAAGTAATAGTTTGGGACTGCTTGTGCCAGGTGCCTGCGAACCAAGCTGGAACTCGATACCAGATGTTCTTGCAGCCAGATACAGTCACTTGCTCAGGACTAAATCTCATTCCCGGTGCCAAGGTTGCTCGAAGAGGAGCAATCTTGTCGCAATACTGGGCTTTGCCCATAAGGATCGGGGAGGACTGGGTACTTGCTAAAAATACTGCAAGTGCGATGACAGGGAAAAATCCCGACATTTGGACTCGATTTCTAGAAGAACTCGATTCGCAAAAGCATGACGCTAATGCACCATTTCATTATCACGCACCATGGTGCCAGCCGTCCAGCCTACCTATTACAGCTTTCCTGAATACAACAGATCGGCTATTACATGAGCAATCCATGTCCATCAAATATCCAATAGATTGGTACTGGATCTCCATTTGGAAATTTATAACACTGTCGAGAAATTTCTAGCCTGTTGCTTGATTCATGAATCAGGGCGGCAAGAATCATCCAAGACGTCGCACTATTGACGGTGGCAAGACTTTCTCCCGAGCCCAGGAGAAAGTCTTGCGATGCTTCGGTTGGTTCCACAGAACAAGATGGCTCACTTGCCTTTTTTCTTATTCTTGCCGCCCCATTCGAGCAGAAAATCGGAATCTTCTTCCGTCGGATGCCTGTTGTCCGGCACAACTGCTTCTGCCGGCTTTTCCACCGCTTTCGGCTTGGGCCTGGCAGCAGGTGGCGCCATCGTGGGCGGTGCTGGGATGAAAGGCTGCGTAAAAGTCGGAACCACAGGCGGTGGCGGAGGCACAAGCCCTCGGGGAGGAGCCTTAACCATCACAGCACGAGGTGCCGGTTGAGGTTTAACGACGACCACAGGCTTGGCCTTGACCGTAGCTCTAGCAGCCGAGGTGCTGCCACCAAACCCCTCTTCTTCCGTCGTGGACTCGTCCTCGGCAACTTTGGTCACCGGCTTAACATCGACTTTCGTCACCGCCGTCGGATCAACTTTGCCTTTCAGCTCTGTTGGTTTGGCAGTTTCTGCTTTTTCCGATTCAGCGGATTTACCCTTGACGCCTTTGATTGGAGTCAACAACACAGCTTTCGACTTCAAGCGAGGCTCAAGCCCCCAGGAAGAGTCAGCTGCAACAGCCTCAACTTTCGGCTTGGAACGCTTTTTAGAATCTTGTTTTTTCTTAGTGGCTTTGGCAACTTCGGCTGCTTTTCGTTCAGCATTTTTGCGAAGTTCAGCCTTTGAAGGCTTCCTTGGCTCAAGCTTCTTCGGTTCAGGTTTCTTTGCTTCAGGCTTCTTCGGTTCAACTATGGCAGCAACAGGCTTAGGTTTGGCGGGTATAGCTGAAGGACGGATCGGATTTACGATGATTGGTTCAGGAGCCGGGGCTGCCACCACTGGTGGTGGAGCTAGAGCAAGCTTGGGAATAACCATTTCTTTGCCGCGAATAGCTTGCGTCAGCAAATAGCATTCTTGTGTTGCTTGCGCCAGATTACCTTCCTGCTGGTACATGAGCGCCAAAAGTTGACGCGCTTCCAAGCAATTGGGGTGCTTTTCCAGAACGGTGCGAACTTGTCGTTTGGCTGCTGCCATCTGCCCGCGTTTCTTATAGCACTCGGCCAATATCAGGCGTGCCTGAATGGAATTTGGATTGAGCTGAACCGCTTTGGTCAAACACTGCTCGGCCCTTTGATAGCGGTCAGCTCGCAAAGCGGTCAATCCGGCGTCGAAATAAACCTCCGCCACAAACATCGAATCTTGACCATAGGACTGCTCGGCCAGCTGGATGGCTGAGTCAAAGGAATTGAGGGCGCCCTCGATATCGCCACGAGCTGAGTTCGCCACAGCCAGTGCGCGCATTTGTCGAATGTTAGATTCATCCGTAAGAGCGTACGCAGGTCCGCATTGAGCAAGAACCTGATAAAAAAGAACACTGAGGAACAGCCGTCTGAGCATCTTGAGTACCTCTTTTCCTATTGTAGAGGCTCAGCGCACGAGCGACACGGGATTTTCCCTGTTTCAAATAAAACATCCCGGTTTGTTGCTGCCCTAAGCACCGGTCTGTGTTTGGAAAAACGCTACCTGCTAAAATTGCAGATTCCGGAGACTACAGGGAAGACTAAATGCGCAGATCGAGACATCGCCAAAGAGGCGGAGGTGGACGTGATTCTGCACCGCAGAATACGCCGCAAGCGCCGACTGCCAAAATCTACATGCAGCATGGCATCGACCTCAACACCAACCTTGGCGAGGGCTTCGGTCCTTATCGCATGGAAGGTGAAGGTGAGATTCTTCCTTATGTCACTTCCGCAAACATAGCTTGTGGAGCGCATGCCGGGGATCCTGTCCTGATGGAAGCGGCCCTTGAAGAGACTCGCTATTACGGGCTGGCACTAGGTGCTCATATCGGCTACCCGGACTTGGCGGGCTACGGCCGCCGAGAGATTCACCTGCCACCTTCGGAATTGCGCGCCTCGATCCTCTATCAGCTGGGGGCATTAGCCGGCCTGGCAAGAACTTTGGGCTTTGATATATCCCAGGTACGTCCTCATGGTTTCCTCTATCGCCAGATGTCCGGCGATTTGAGAATAGCCGTTACAGTCGCCAGGGCAATTGCGGACTTCGATAAGTGGTTGGTTCTCATCGGCCCAGCTGGTCCGAACCTGCTCAGCGCAGGTGAAAGGGCTGGAATTAGGGTTGCCGGAGAAGCCTGGATTGACCGCATGTACGATGCCAACGGGCATCTACTACCGCATACCCACAGTCGCGCGGTGATGAAAAACCCCAATGACATACTGCGTCAAGCAGCCAGTTTGATTCGAAACGGCACTGCGCAAGCCAGCGATGGCTCGAAAGTGCAGATTGACTATCAAACAATTCACCTGCACCCGCGTATGCCTCAGGCAAAGCTCATCGCTGAACAAGTCCGGGAAATGATCCCATACGCACGCGGACTGACCGCTGAGCCATTCACGCTGGACGCAGAAGACGCTGTTCGCACATTGGCATACATGGAATAACAATCAAACATGGCTAGGGCGGCGCATGGCGCCGCGCCCTACACAGCTTGTGGAGAACAACCCCTCAAAAGACTTACGGGATACGCTTGCTAGCCGGGATCATCTCGTCATACCAGCTGCCGTAATACTCCGGGTATCCCTCGCCGGTCGTGGACGTGATCGTCTTCTCCAGCGCCTTGCGGATCGCTTTTCTCCCGCCTCGTTTATGTCGATTGAGCCACTCAAGCTCTTTGGGATCGACCTTGACTCCCGCTTTCATCAACTCTTTCACGATATTGATTTCGTGGACAATTGCCTCAGTCTCTTCGTCAAGGCAGCGTTCAATAAACTCTTGCCTGCCGGTGATGCCCATCACTGGGTCTACCGTGGGCTTGACCAAGGCGTGCACGAACTCGTGAGCAATGCTGATCAGCTTGTAGTTCCGAGGACACCACCTTCCTATATAAATGGTTCTTTTCCTTCGGTCGTAGTAAGCTCGGCACGGTCCGTCAACGAGGCGAATTTTCACTCCTTCGTCGCGAATGCGCTGAATATCCGCCACAAGCGTGGGGGATTTCATAGCGAGTTCTACCAGTCGCTTGCCGAATTGGCGGCGCAGATTTCTTAGATGTTGACTAGCGAGCAATCCCGGGACTCCCATCAGTGACGTACATTAATTTTATCGCATTTGCTTGACAAGCTCAACCCCCAAAAACCGGGAATAGTGGGCCTTTGCCCGTGCGATGCGCCGGAGCGCAAGATTAATTTTTAGGCAAGCCCGGAAGAACGCCAAGCAATCGGATGAACTCGTCTTTCTTCGACCTCACAATTAGCAATCCAGTTCCTGACCATGGCTAAGCTTGGCCAATTTAATTACTGGAACCAAGCAACAAATAGAACTCATGCTCATTGACCGCCGAGCGTTCCCCTGCCGGAAACACATGCGCCTGGGCATTGGTCGGACTAGGGAAACCCCGTATAACCCCAAGGAAACCCGCACTGTTGTCACGAGAAAAACCAGCTATCCTTGAATTATCGGGGGGTAAACCCCGAGTCTGGTTCTATGGAAAACCACGACCGCCCCTATAGAACTTACCGGGTAACGAGTACATGCATACAAGAACCTCCAGCGCAAACTCTGCACTAAAGCTGTTCCAGCAAATTGCGCGCTCAATCCACCGCAGCATTGAACCACAGCAAATGCTGCAGGGAGCAGTAGACGCCATAGGTTGGCACTTCGGTCTGGACCGCTGCGCAGCCTTACTACTTGACGAGCAAGAACACGAGCTGGCTATTAAAGCTGAATACTATAGAGAACCTCTAAAGCCGGTCGGCGATCGCAAGTATCAGCTGTTCACCAGTTCCGAATGGCACAGACTGCTGGCAGAGGGGCGTCCGTTACCGCTTACCGAAATTCAAAGTGATAACAACCAAGGCAACCAGAACCCGGATTTCGACCAACTGATTAGCGACACGGGGAGCAAAGCCGCTGTGGCTTTCCCGCTATTGCACCAGGGTTCACTGCTGGGCTGCCTGACAGTTCATTTCTGCCAAGAAGACCGCACCATCTCAGAAGATGTACTGGAACTAGGGGAGGCCTTCGCCGAAGAACTCGCTGGCGCACTGCGGCAAGCAAATCTCTTGCAGGAGAAGTTGATAGACGGCAGGATCTTTTCTACTGCTTCCCTCCCTCTGATTATCTTAGAACCACATACATTCAAGATCTCGCAGACCAATGCCTCAGCTGCACAGCTGCTCGATGGCGACGAAAATGATTTGCGCGGCCTACCCTTTCTTGAGCTGTTCGGTGACTCCGATGCTCAGCGATTGAAGGCGGCAGCGGCAAAATTGAGTTCAGCCCATCCCGTTGTGAACATAAATTCGATGCTGGCCCCGAGTTCAGGCGGACAGACAGTGATGCTCGACGCCACACTATCAACTATCAGTTCCGACAACACAAGCGAATTGATATTAGCCCTCTATCCAGCCAGCCATAATGGCCATTCCGAACAACCGGCCATTGCTCCGTCCGAAGTGAGTTCTGGTGCCAGAGTTGAAGAACTTGTCGGTTCCTTATCCAAACAGTTAACGTGGGAGCGGCTAACGAGACAGATCGTGAGCAAGCTCCACAGCAGCTTAGATCGAGATAGCGTCCTGCAATCCGCAGCTGATGCCATCGGCCGCGCCGTACGGGCCAGTGCCTGCTTGATAGTTCGGACAGACAGCCCAGCCGCTTCAATCGTCACGCATGAATACGCAGATCCCAACCTGTCCCCACTTGGACTGGGTCGGAGCAACCAACTACCACCTGGCGCCATTTCTTACTTCAAGCAACGAACGATCGTCATCTCCGATCTTTCAAACCCCAACCGCCCACCGGGTTTGGCCAAAGAAGATGTGAACGGCTTGCTGGACACCGGTGTAGGAGCTCTTCTTTCCACACCAATTGCGCACCACGGCACAATGCATGGCATCATCGTGGTCGAAAACAACGATGCCCGCGAGTGGACTCCGCAAGAAATTGAAATGATCGAAACGATCGCCCAGCAAGTTGCTATCGCTCTTGCGAATGCGCAGGCATATTCGCAGCTGAAAGATCAGCTGTTCAATATGAATCTGATCAGCAATTTGACACAGCAACTAACGAACGCCCTCGATCTTGCCGGTCGGAACGCGCGTGCCGAGCGCCCGCCAGAAGTTGTCCCGGCAGAGCCGTTCGTAACACCACTGTCTTCGCGCGAGCTGGAAGTGCTCAAATTGATCGCTTCCGGATTGGCCAACAGAGAAATCGCTCAGAAGCTCTTCCTCACAGAATCGACAGTTGAACTGCACGCCTCGAGAATTCGTAAGAAGTTGAAGCTAAAGAGCAGAACGGCACTGGTGAAATTCGCCTGCGACAACAAGCTGGTCTAACTGCCCGAGCCTCAGTTGATATCCGATAGCGCGCGAATTGATGGTTATGCCCATCACTCGATGAACGGTGGGCATAACCCGACGCGCTAATGGTCCATGGGTTATGGCAGTCAAATCGCAGTATTCACAAATCTGCCATGAAAAGATCACAACTGTTTCACAAAAGCTCCATATGCTTCTTTCTAGGGTCAGACTGATCCACAGGAGCGTAGAAATGCCACATATGGTCGCAAAACAGTATTTCAATTGCCGCGATTACCAAGATCCTTCATTGGTACGGGTTCAGCACTCTGCGCTGCGCTCAACGTCAATCGAATTAGACTATCAACAGCGGAATCCTGTCGGCAACATTTTAGCCTTGTTGCCCAAAACGTTATTTGCATTCAAGCAATCTCTTGGTCTGGGCCGTTAGTCCTGACGACAAATACTTGCATTTGCTTCTATTTGAGCTGATTGCGCCGCCCGATACTTATCGCGTTGTTCTATCAGTTGCGCCGCCATGCTAATTGCAATTTCAAAAGGATGATTGGTACCGATATCCAATCCCATCGGACAAAAAAATGTCCCTTTCAAACTAGAAGGCAAGCCGGCGTCTTCAATGTCTTTGTAGAGCGTCGCTGCCTTGGCTGCGCTTCCAATGACGCCAAGGTACGGAAACTTCCTTGACGTCTTAAGGATCTGCAAAAGTATTGGCTTGTCACTGGAATGACCCATCGTCATCAGAGCAACAAAGGCGTCATCAGGCAATAGTTCCACTTGCACAGGCATGTCTGCCGCGAGAACCTTTTTGACCTTTGGCGAGTCTGGAAGCTTGTCCAGCCATTCTTTGCGCGGGTCGATACAAGTAATACGGCACTCAAGATGGATCAGCAAATTGATTAACGCGTGAGCGATGTGTCCGGCACCAAAGACGACTATGTTCCACACGATACTATTGTGCGATTCAAAGTATAGCTTAACCTGGCCGCCGCACGTCATACCGACATCGCGGCTGAGGCTCCAATTGACGAAGTGCGTATGTTTGGCACCGTTGCTCCGAGCAAGCAGTTGCTTTGCCTCTTCAATCGCCTTACCTTCCACCTTGCCACCACCAACGGTGCCAAGATTCAACCCCTCTGCAGTCACGATCATTTTTCGTCCGGCATCCTGAGGCACACTGCCAGCGGTATCAACCAGGACAACTGATACGAAGGGGATCTGCTGGGCTAGTAGCTCACCAACACGGGCGTAATACTCAGAGTCTGACATAATTAGATGACCGAGGCGACTTGATCGGACAACACTGCCTTTGAGTGCTTTTGATATTGCATCAGATGACGCAATATCTCTTCGTTAGTAGCAGGAAGGATCAGCTGCGGAATCTGCCCGCCCGCTTTGTAAGATAGCGCGTTCTTGACCGCTGCCCAAACCGCCAGCCCCAGTACTAGAGGGGGCTCACCGACCGCTTTGCTGCCCTTAACGTTAATCGCATTTTCTCGGTCGAACAGATCGACGTTGAAAATTGGTGGAGTATCCTGGATGTTTGGAATCTTGTAGGTAGTCGGGGAATGCGATAGAAGTTCACCATTCTGTTTGTACTTCAACTCTTCCGTGGTCACCCAACCCATTCCTTGAATGAATGCACCAGTTATCTGGCCTCGAGCGATACCAGGGTTTATAGGATTGCCCGCATCCATCAGTATGTCAACACGGGGAACAGTCAAATCTCCGGTGAAACGGTCAATTAGCACTTCTGCAACCGTAGCTCCATTTGTGAAATAGAGGAATGGATGACCAGCGGCAATTTTGTCCGGTCCAGCCTCCCAGGTAAAGTCAATTCCGGCGGTGGCGTAGAAGCCACGCTCACCAAGACTAATGCGTTGCTTATAGGCAAGCCGAATCAGCTCACGCCAAGTAAGGATCCTGTCCGGACGGCGCACATCGAATATCAATCCATCCTGGAAAACGATACTCCCCGGCGACCGCTCGACGTCATCGGTGAGGCCAGCCAAATATGACGCAGCAAAGTCCGCAAGCCGCTCGCGGATCTTCTTGCATGCATCAATGGCAGCCCCACCATTGAGGTCTGTTGCGCTTGATGCGGCCGTAGCGGAGGAGTTATTGTTTTTCTCGGTCGACGTTACCATCACAATCACTTCGTCCGGCTCTATGGCAAACTCACCTGCAACTATCTGTTTGATATTTGTGTTGACACCTTGCCCCATTTCGGTGGCACCGGTTGATACTTGAATGGTGCCATCCGTATAGATGTTGACCAAGGCACTAGCTTGGTTGAGAAACTTAGTGTTGAAAGAAATACCGAACTTTACGGCAGTGAAGGCCAACCCCTTGAGGTGTGTTTTGCTGTCCTTGTTGAATGCATCTATGCTTTTCCGCCGGTTGGCATATTCTGAACTCTGTTCCAACAGTTCGAAAATTTCAGGCAAAGTGTTTTGGAAAACGATCTGACCGTATGGCGTCACATTGCGATCGATGACCCCATACAAGTTAGACTTGCGAATTTCGTAAGCATCTTTGTTCAGATAAATGGCGATCTCTTCCATGATGTTCTCAATCGTGGCGATGCCCTGAGGTCCTCCAAAACCGCGGAAAGCCGTATTCGGAGGAAAGTGTGTCTTGCAAATTGAGCCGTGAACATCGGCATTTGGCAAGAAGTAGGCGTTGTCTATGTGGCACATTGCACGTGCCATTACAGCACTGGACAGATCATTGGCCGCGCCACCATCAGAAAATAACTCAGCCTTAAGCGCAGTTATCATGCCCTCTTTGGTGAAGCCGACCTTATACCAATTCTTGAAAGGATGACGCTTACCGGTTACCTGCATGTCATCGTCTTTGTTGTAAACGATTCGCGCAGGGCGTTTCGTTTTGTGCGCCACCAAGGCCGCCATAGCTGCAGGGTGTGTTGCCTGGCACTCTTTGCCACCAAACCCCCCGCCCATGCGCTTTGTCACGCAGACCACCTGATTGGCCCTGAGTCCAAGCACGTGAGCGATCACATCTTGAACCTCAGTGGGATTCTGCGTTGAGGAGTGGACTACTAACTGATCATTTTCTCCTGGATAAACAATTGCTGCTTGAGACTCAAGATAGAAGTGATCCTGTCCGTGGTTGTACCAGACACCTTCCAAGACATGGTCTGCCGCTGCGAATCCGGCCTCTATGTTGCCACGCTTTATTCGCCTGGTCGGTCCGATGAACTGCTTTGCTTCAATTGCTTGATCTATCGATAAGATCGGAGTCAACTCTTCAATATCACATTTAATCGCGCGCTTGGCCAATTTAATCGCCTGCCTGTTCTCGGCAGCAATCACGACAATCGGCTGACCCATAAACTCGCAGTGGTCTTCTGCCAGCAAGACTTCGTCCTGAGTGATGGGACCAAACAAGTTGACGCCGTCCAGATCTTTAAAGGTGAACAGGCCAACGACGCCCGCGACCTTCGACGCCTCAGTCAGATCTAGTGAACGGATCTTTCCATGAGAGACCGGGCTCCAAAAGAAATCCACGATCAATTCATTCCGCATCGGCGGCATGTCATCGATGTAGATAGACG
>Ga0163151_10004510_pt1 | contig 18637 bp, 19 predicted proteins | sample OliLakLV19MP5IB2_FD_145596 | JGI IMG/M metagenome (GOLD analysis project Ga0163151, IMG submission 145596) | Freshwater microbial mat bacterial communities from Lake Vanda, McMurdo Dry Valleys, Antarctica - Oligotrophic Lake LV.19.MP5.IB-2 | ecosystem: Environmental > Aquatic > Freshwater >... | reverse complement strand
CACCACATCATAGCGTCCCTGTACGATCGCACAAGGAAGATGGCGAATTCGATCGATGTTTCGGAGTAACTGATCGTCAGACTCGAAAAAGCCTTTGTTGATAATGTAGTGACATTCGATCCGAGAAAAGGCAGTGGCGAAATGACTGTTACCAAAGTTCTGCATCATGCCAGGATCTTGAAATAGCTTGCTGGTGCTAGCTTCCCATACTGCCCAAGCCCTCGCGGCGGTTAATCTGGTGGCGCGATCATCACTAATCAGGCGACGATGATAGGCAGCGACAAGATCGTGGCGCTCTTCGAGTGGAATTGGCTTTAGGTAGTTCGCCCAAGCTTCAGGGAAGATATTATTCGCGCCCTCTTGGTAAAACCAACTAATCTCGTGTTGCCGCAGCATGAAAATTCCGCGCAAAATTAATCCTAGGCATCGATCGGGGTGAGTTTCGCTATAGGCAAGTGCCAAAGTGCTGCCCCAACTCCCACCAAACACAAACCATCGATCGATCTTGAGGTGAGTTCTCAGCTTTTCGATGTCACTGACCAAATCCCAAGTTGTATTTTGCTCTAGTTCGGCATGGGGCTGACTTTTACCGCAACCGCGCTGATCGAACAGCACAATCCGCCATTTGGTTGGGTCGAAATACTGGCGATAAAGTGGGACAGTGCCGCCACCTGGACCACCATGCAAAAAAATTACAGGCTTGCCATCAGGATTACCCGATTGCTCAAAGTAGAGTGTATGCAGATCGGATACCTGCAATTCTCCTTGACTGTAAGGCTCGATGTAAGGATAAACTTCTCGCATTTACTTGCCTTCTTGCTTGGCATCTTGGTAATAACGAGTTTGTTTTAGATCGTCGATTGTAAACATTGCCTGAATCTCCTCTCTGGTTAATTGCGGAAACTTGTAGACCAGCACTGTCTCAATAAATTCTACCTGAGATACATAAAACTTTCTGACATCAAGTCCCAGTAGATATCTTTATTTTGGGCTAGAATTCCAAGATTACAGGTGCGTGATCGCTTGGTTGCACAAGAGCACGGGGGGCAGTATCGATCGAACAATCGATCGCTTTGTCATACAGCACGTCAGTGGCAAAGTGATAATCGATCCGCCAGCCTTGGTTACGTTTCCAGCCACCAGAACGATAATCCCACCAGCTATAGTGTCCAGCTTCGGGCGTAAATTTGCGAAATACATCCTTAAACCCCAACTGCAAAACTGCCTGTAAAGCCTCGCGCTCCAAGTCGGTTGCCATTACTTGTGTTTCACGTTTCTTGGCATTGTGAATGTCAATATCCTCAACCGCGACGTTGAAGTCACCACAGATTACGATCTTGGGATTAGGCTGAGCCTTGATTAACACCTCCAAATACTGCCGCAATATTTCTAGCCAACCGAGCTTATAGCTGTACTTATCTGAACCCACGGCGGAACCATTCGGCACATAGAGGTTAACAATCCTGATATCATCAATTACACCTGAGATCACACGTTTTTGCTCGTCAAAGTCGCCCACATCGGCAACTAACGGCGAAAAACCATAACTAACTTCTGAGAGCGGCTGACGGCTGATCAATGCCACGCCGTTGTATGCCTTCTGACCGTAGATGTAAGTGTGATATCCCAAATCGGTAAATGGCGTGTGAGGAAAATCAGGATCGATCACCTTGGTTTCCTGCAAACACAGCAGATCTACGGATGGGTGACTTTGCAGCCAATCGATTACAATTTGGATACGAGTTCGGATTGAGTTTACATTCCAGCTAGCAATTTGCATGTGTCAACAAACGATAAACAGTACTTTTTAATCTTATCCTCCTCTCCGAATTGCACGCCGATCTTCAATGCTTACTGCTAGTTCTGACCTGATTTCTCTGGCTCGATCGCAGATTATCCTCTTAAACCAAACTTTGGGGGCAGGGACGAGCACGATGTATTTGACTGAGGAAGTATCGGGTGAAACGCCAAATTTGATTGAGGTGGTGACTTATCCCACCGAGGCAAAAATGGATGCGGTGGACTATCCGCTGTTTCTATTACCAGCCGTCGATCGAAAAGGTTTGGCTAAAAACAGTGAGATCACACGGCAAGGGCGATTGGTTTTGCCTTTGATCTATGAAGAGACGATTATGGGCATTCTCACTACCGATCGACAGGATCGAGACTGGACGGAAGCAGAGCAAATGCAGGTGCAGCAGGTGGCGAATACCTTGGCGATCGCCTGTGCCCTAGATCGACGTTGCCAGTGGTTAGAAGCAAATCAACGCCGAGTCGAAGTCGAACAGCGCGACTTTATTGCCACGCTTTTACATCAATTACGCAACCCCCTTACAGCTTTACGCACTTTTGCCCAGTTGCTACTGAAGCGGATCATGCCCGAAGATCCAAATCGTAAAATCATTACTGGGATTCTACGCGAGACAGGACATATTCAGGATTTGCTCGTCCAAGCCGAACAAGATGCCCCGATCCGTTTGCTCAAGTCGTCTTCTAGTCATCAACCATTGCTACCTGCGGCTGAGCTAGATTTGGATTCGATCGATCTGTCGCCTGTTCTGGAATCTGTGATTAGTGCTGCTAGTGCAATTGCGTTCGATCGACGGCTTAATTTTAATGCTCAAATCCCGACTCAGATCCCACTTGTACTGGCAAATGCGGCGGCACTGCGCGAGGTGTTGAGCAACTTGGTCGATAATGCGATCAAATACACGCCTGTACGCGGCTCGGTACGGGTCGGAGTGAATATCGACCCAATCTCTGTTCAGGTGATCGTCCAAGATACAGGTATGGGTATCCCTGAACTAGATCTGCCACGTTTGTTTGAGCGCAACTTTCGCGGTCGTCAAGCCCAAGGGAAGATCTTAGGCACAGGTTTAGGGCTGTCGATCGCTCAAGATCTGGTAAAAAAGATGCATGGCGAAATCCATGTTACAAGTCAGATCGATCGAGGTAGCACCTTCATTGTTGCGCTCAAACGGGCTATCTGACGATCCTACTCACTAGTAACCGTTTCGGTCAAAGCCGCATCTTGTGGGAACACAAAACGTAGTAGCGGCGGGGCGAGGAAGGTCGTAAGAATAACCATCATAATAATTGCGGCATTTAAAGCGGGAGAGAGTGCACCACTAGCTGTACCGATGCTGGCAAACACCAATCCCACTTCACCACGCGGGATCATGCCAATCCCGATCGCCAGACGGTTAATTCCTGGTTGCCCGAATACTGCCCACCCTGTGACCAACTTGCCGATAATTGCCACGGCAATCAAAAAAGCCGCAATAATCAAGCCATCACGATTAGCAGGAATCGCAGGATTCAGCACATTCAGGTCAGTTCTTGCGCCGACCACCACAAAAAAGATCGGCACGAATAAATCTGCGACGGGTTTCACCAATTCTTCGAGTTCTTTCCGTCGATCGGTTTCATCTAAGACCAAACCTGCGGCAAACGCGCCTAAAATCGCTTCTAAATGCAGTGCGATCCCGACGTAGGACATCAAGAAGGCAAAGATAAAAGCAGGAATAACCAGACCGCCGCGTGTTTTTAAAACCCCAGTCGCCCATAGAAATCCACTGTTAAAAAATTTTCCGAGCAAAATCGACCCCAGCAAGAAGGCAGCCGCACCTACAATCAGGTAAACCACATTCGTGACATCGATTTCACCCGTCTTGGCAAGACTCGCTACCACCGCCAGCACGATAATCCCTAAAACATCATCGATCACCGCCGCACCGAGAATGATCTGCCCCTCTCTTGAAGTCAGTTGAGAGAGTTCTGATAACACCTTGGAGGTAATGCCGATACTGGTTGCTGTCAGCGCAGCCCCTGCGAAAACGGCAGGGATCGCTGGCACGTTAAATATCATCATCAGTCCTGCCGTGCCAGCCACAAACGGCACGACCACACCGACACAAGCCACAATTGCAGCTTGACTTCCGACTTTGAGTAACTCTTTTAAGTTCGACTCCAAGCCGATTTCAAACAGCAAAATAATCACGCCCAGCTCGGACAAAATTGTGATTACTTCACTCAGTGCATCAAATGTTGCGGGTGCTGCCTCGGCACTCAGTCCAGTCGTGGCTTGCAAAAACGTCATGATTAGAGAATCTGAGCTTGTGACATCACCATTGGCAAACACCAACAGATGTAGAGCTGAAACCCCTACGACTACACCACCCACCAGCTCACCTAAAACCGCAGGTAATCCCAACGCATTGGATAACTCACCACCGATCTTGCTGGCAAAGTAAATTGCGACTAAACTCAACAACACACCCGCAAGCACGATCGAACTCTCGACTTGTACTTGCGGGACTTCGATCGCCAGTTTGGTTGCGAATAGAGTGAATGGGCTAAATTCCCAGGTTCTCACACCAGTTATCAGGTCTAAATAAGTCATTTCTTCGTAAATTCTAGGAGTACTATATGCAGAATACGCGCCTCAATAGCATAACGAATGTTCTGGCTGGACGGCTATGGCGATGGACGAATAATTCTTGGCGACGTATGTCTCTGTTTTTTGTCAGCCTCAGTGCGGGTTTATGGCTTGCGTCTTTTGCGTGCACGGCTGCAGGGCAAACGGCTCAATGGGATGCCGAATCAGCTTTGCTTGCGGTTTTAGGGGTTGAAGTTATCAGTATTTATGTCTATCGCACCGCCACCCAACGTCAAGACTTCACCCAGATCTTACCGAGACGGTTGCTAGCGATCGATATGCTAAATGCGTTTAAGGTTGGATTTATTTACGGTATGTTCATAGATGCGTTCTCGATATGCTAAATGCGTTTAAGGTTGGATTTATTTACGGTATGTTCATCGATGCGTTCAAACTTGGTTCTTAGTCCGCAACTTTCTACGCACATTAATCTCAATCAATACTTACGGCACAAAGATAAATTATGTGGCATAGTGTGAATATTGTGCCATTAATATAAATTTGTGTCAGGAACAAAGTTGCGTGTTGGTGAGCAAGGAAGAATGGTAATCCCTGCGGAAGTACGAAAAGAGTTGGGAATTGAGGTTGGAACAGAATTAATTGCCACGATAGAAAATGCTCGCCTAGTCTTAGAGACTCGTGCCGCTATTTTGGCAAGACTACAATCTCAGTTTTCTCAAGTTTCAGAGAGTATGGCAGATGAGCTATTAGCAGAACGTAAATCTCAATCTTTGCAAGCAGTGGCGATCACCACCGATAAAAGTTGGGCTAATGTCTCAAATATCCAAACGCAAATAATCCGATGATTTCGTCTTTGGCCTGCCTCGTCCCACCTCGTTCTTTATCTTTAGAGGATTTACCCTGCTCAGCTTGGATTCCTGCACCGTTATCGATCACTCTCAACCTAACTTTGCCATCTGCTTGCTTACAGGTAATCTGAAGCTGAGTTGCGCCGATCGCGTGTTTACCGACATTGCACAGAGCTTCTTCGAGGAATATACACAATTCACGTTTTTGTTCGATCGACATGTAATCATCATCGATCGACTGAATATCAGGAACTTTGACTTTCAGCAGTTTAAATCCCGCAAAATCACGTTGCAACGTTTTGTGATAGACCTCATACAGCATTTCATGGATCGGGGTGTACTCTTGCCTAGTCGAGCTTTCAGGGCGAATAGATTCATAGACATCACGCAACTCACGATCTAAATTCTCTAATCTCGCACCTAATTTTGGCGGATCGATCGTTTCTCCCATTTTGATCGTACTGAGAATCTCGGCGAGGGTATGCAGCGGCCCATTATGCAGAGCGTTGAAAGCTTCATCGAGCGTGCGTTGACGCTGATTAATGATTTGTTGACGTTGGTCAATCAGAGATCGCAAGTCTTGGATATATCGTGTCACCAACCCCGCCCCCAAAAATGCGATCAGGGTCGGAACGATCGGCAGCCACCAAGCGAAAACCAAGCAAATGTATGAGCCTACAGTCAAGCCAATGCTGGTAACGCCCAAAACCAAAATACTTCTGAGCGAAGACTTGCCAACCAAAACCGTAGAAATTCCTAATCCTCCCCAAAATATCAGCCAAACATATTCCCAAACATCAGGAAGTGCTCTGATCATCGGTCTGTCGTCTAAAACCGCACTGAGGATTTGACTCGCACTATGAGCATGGAATTCCACCCCATCGATAAAGTCATCTGCCACTGCTGGAGCCGTGAGAATATCTTTGTAACTGATCGCGGTAATCCCAATAATCACGATTCGATCGCGAATTTGAGCAGGATTAAAATTATTATTTTTGATGTCGCGTAGAGATAGAACTTTAAAGCGTTTTTGCCCGCTCCGCCAATTCATTAGCACTTGATTTCCTCCCATATCTTCACCGACATAGGAACCATCATTAGATTTAAGATGTGGTAATTCCACTTTACCGAAACGAGCTGCATTCTTGTCGAGAATTCCGTTACCAGATTCAATTCCTTCAGCTTTGAGATAAAGTTCGCTTAACAGAAATGAGAGCGAAAACTTGTAGTCACGATCGAACCGTTGCTTTAACCGAAAGCTTGAGAGCAGACTGCGGCGAACATTGCCATCTCGATCGACTACAACATCAGCAAACCCAACCTGTTCATTTGGTAGTTCTGGTGGCGGATCGACAATAGTATTCTGAGGATCGGGCAGCACCGACTTTTCGATCCCGATTAGGTTTTTAATGCTTTTAAAAGCACGGGCTAATTCAGTGCGATCGATATCGGTCGGCAACAAATCACGAAAAATATCTAAACCGATCGCTCTGGGCTTGTAACTCGCTAGCTTATTCAGTAAACCTACCAACTCTCGATCTGGGATAGGGTAGCCCACCGCCCGCAGATCATCTTCATTGATGCCGATAATCGTGATTCGATCGTCTATTGGCTCGATCGGTCGCCAGCGTAAAAATCGATCGTAAGCCCCCCATTCAAGTGGTTGCATCGCACCTGTCAACCGCACCAAAATCACCAGTGCCACGACAACTGTGCCTGGAATCGCATTTTGCTGCCAGAGTCTAACGCCGCGCTTAATTTTACGAAAGATATTAGCTTTCACAACAAGCTGCCAGAAATAATTTAGCTTTAGTTATTAAAGTTTAAACTCCCCAGGCAAGATTCGAACTTGCGACCAATCGATTAACAGTCGATCGCTCTACCACTGAGCTACTGAGGATTAAATTTTGACCTTATGAATAATACACCATTTACTGTCAATGTTAAACCTAAATCATCTATTAATTTTATTCATAGAAACCATGATCGCGATGTTTTGATTGTCTGAGCCAACTGGAATAGAGTTGAAAACATAGTTTATCGGTAAAACACTTCTATGAAAAATACGATGAAGTGGCTAGAAACCCAAGAGCCAGAAGCCCAAAAGCTAGAAGGGATCGTTAATCACTCTCAAAGTCTTGAGCTAATTGGATCGATCGTTGAATCTCTGCATCAAGCATGGCAATATCTCACTAATTTCCTTGCCCATAGCCTGATTGAGAGCGGCGAATTCAAGGTATGGCAAGAAACCGATGCTGCTGGAAATATCTGCTGGTATGCCCACGACCCAATCACAGGGGAATCGGCTAGCCGCACCTCAAGTGCTGACATCTTGGACTGGATCGAGCAACGCTAATCGGGGTCAAGCGATCTGTTAGCTGTATATAAATCTCTTTTTGAATTAGATTAAACTACCTCGGCGAGTAAGGCTTCTCCCATAGCTTTACAGCCGAGCTTTTGACAACCTGCTGCCATGATGTCGCCTGTGCGTTTACCCGAATCCAATACGCGCAAAACTGCTGCTTCAATATGATCTGCCGCCGCCGATTCATTCAGAGCGTAACGTAACATCATTGCTGCACTCAGAACTTGAGCCAGAGGATTAGCAAGGTCTTTACCCGCAATGTCAGGCGCAGAGCCATGCACAGGTTCAAATACACCTGGCGTACCTGGTTCTCCTAAACTGGCGGAGGGCAACATGCCAATGCTACCTGTGAGCATCGCCGCCGCATCAGACAGAATATCGCCAAATAGATTACCTGTGACGATTGTGTCGAACTGCTTCGGCCAGCGTAAAGAACTGCTTCGGCCAGCGTAAAAGCTGCATCGCGGCATTATCGACATACATATGAGAGAGCTTGACATCAGGATACTCGGAAGCTAGATGGATGATTCGATCGCGCCACAGTTGCGATACTTCCAACACATTCGCTTTATCTACAGAGCAGAGCACGCCCTGACGCTTTTGAGCAGCTTCAAATGCCACACGCCCAATTCGATCGATCTCTGGTTCGGTATATGCCATCGTATTCACACCGCGTCGCACCCCATGCTCATCCGTAAAAATTCCTTTGGGCTTACTGAAATAAATTCCACCCGTAAGTTCGCGCACAACGAGGATATCCACTCCTTCCACGACTTCACGTTTAAGTGAGGAAGCATCAATCAGTTGTGGTAATACTTTCGCAGGACGTAAATTCGCAAACAATCCCAAACCGCCACGCAGTCCGAGCAAAGCTTGTTCAGGTCGCAACTCTGACGGTAAACTATCCCATTTCTCTCCACCTACCGCCGCCAACAGCACGGCATCACTCTCACGGCAGAGCGTCAGAGTTTCTGCGGGTAAAGGATGCCCTGTCTCGTCGATCGCAGCTCCACCCGCCAGAGCTGTTTCAAAGCTAAATGAGAGCTTAAATTTGGGCGCGATCGACTGCAATACGGCAACAGCGACTTGCATAATCTCGGGGCCAATACCGTCGCCAGGGAGCAGAGTAATTTTGTAGTTTTTGGACATGGAAAGTAGATGGCTGATAGTGTTCAGAAAGTGATTTTGAGCCTAACACACTTTAACGGGCTAGATGTTTCTGACAATTAGGGCAAAAGTGAGTCGATCGACCAGCAAGTTTGATCCGTTCGATCGTGGTCTGGCAAACTCTACAGGCTTGACCTGTGCGACGGAATACCCAAGCAGAATCGAGGTAATTGCCTTTGTCGCCAGCGACATCCTGAAAATCGCTGAATGTTGTGCCGCCATGAGCAATACCATCACGCAGAACTTTGACGATCGCCGCTTGGAGTAACTTAATTTGTTGGTTAGTAAGCTGACTTGCCAGTTGTTGAGGATGAATGCGGCTGAGGAACAGGCTTTCATCGGCATAAATATTGCCAATTCCTGCCACGATCGACTGGTCTAAAAGCGCATTTTTGATCGGACGATCGCTTTTGCTTAACTTGTGGGCGAGATGATCGGGCGTAAAAGCAGGGTCGAATGGCTCCATCCCAAGTTTCTGTAAACCAGTAATCACTTGTTCTGGCGCAGTTTCAGGTGGAACTAGCCACATTTGCCCAAAGGTGCGCTGGTCATTAAACCGTAGCTCTTTACCCTGAGCGAGAAATAATCTAACGCGGGTGTGCTTATGTACAGGATCGGATCGATCGCACCACAACAAGCTCCCTGTCATCCGCAGATGCACGCCCAGCCAACTATGATCACTTAACTTTGCTAATAAATATTTGCCGCGTCGGTGCCAATCGGCAAAGGCGAGATGTTTAAGTGCAGACAAAAACTTGGTCGGAGTCTCTGGGTAAGCGATCGTGCGCGGTAGCAACACTTCACCTCCTTCGATTTCCCGACCAAGCGTAGTTTGATTCAAACCGAACCGAACAGTTTCAACTTCAGGTAATTCAGGCATTTTTTAAAGGGTCTTAGGCTAGAAGCTCGAACTTCCAGCCTAAGATTTACTTTTACCTTACTTCTTCGGTGCAGGTGCAGCGATTTCTTCAACTTCGTCGATCGCAAAGTTGTTGGTCGCAATGCCTGAATAATTGACTTTTTCAAAGCGCACGATCACAGGATAGATGATGCCGCTCTTATCAACTGATGCGACTGTGCCGACATCACGATACCAGTAGGATTCTTTACGGAGAATACGAACTGTGGAACCACGTTGGACTGCCATAGATTTCCCTTTTATAACTTGAATAGAAAAATTACAGTTATTTGCATCTAGGTTACTGTGTGTCGATCGCACCTGTCTATTTAACTTGCGTTAAGTTTTATGTAACTCTTGTTTTTTCCCAGTCCCATATCAGGTGAGCGATCTCATGCTCTCATCTGTAAGTGCCTTGCCCAGAGTACAAATATTAGATTTGGTACTACTTATTGGTCTAAATTAAATGATAAAACCATAAAGGTATTAATGTTTTGAAGAGACTGATGCAATCTAAAAATAATCTGGCTACAATCAACATCAAAATCACTAAAGATCAGAAAGATTGGCTAGCTCAGACAGCCAGCCAAATCAGGGATAACAACGAAAATCCAGTTCTTCCCGAAGATCGAGTCTTTCCCAAACATTTAATAGGCATAGCGATTGACCTACTACATTCAACTGATATTAACTGGGATCAAATTAAAAATATCGGTGATTTACGGGAACACTTAAACATATAAGAGCTTAATAGTATTAAACATATAAGGCTTTAGACGATTATCTTGATACATCTCAGCCCATGTAATCTGGCAATAACTGTTTATTGCTAAGAAAAAATGGCGGGTTACAACAAGGGAGATAGTTATGAAGAAATCATTTTTAGTCTGCTAAAAACAAGGGGGTTAATTGTTCCAGATTCAAATAGGGGTGGAGCAGGAAATGCACCAGATATAGTCTTTTTACATAACTTGCAAGCAAATAATTTAGAGGTTAAACTTGACCTCAAAGCTGACTACGGACAAAAAATGTTGAGGTGGAGTAATAATATTTGGAGTTGGTGCAAAGAAGATGATCTTATGTTTTCTCTGTACGAAGAAATTGGAATCTTGGATATTATAAAGCGTAAAGAAATTATTCCTAATCGGTATTCTATTCACCAAGAAGAATTAACTGTTGAGCATAAAAAGCAAGATCAAAAAAGATTTGCAGATACTCTAGAAATAGGTCTTCATGCATTATATGGTTTTTACGAAAGCAGGAATTGCTATTACATTCAAGTAGGTGGTTATGGTTTCTACCATCTTAAAGAAGATATTCTTAGTTTAGGAACACAGCAGTTTGACTGCAAAATGCAATTAAGGTTGAGAGCAAAAACAATACATAGCAACCCAGTTTACAAATATGGGTTTTATGCAGTTTTAAAAGTAAAAGGAAAGCCTCAAAAATCCTTGTTCGATATTGAGGAAAAAGGTGGACGAGTCTTCCCGCCTCTAATTTAAGTCTAAAATAATGCAAGCTGAATAAGTTTAGAGTTTTCAGCCTTAACTTTATAAGAAAATGCTTTTGCCCTAATTTCATTAATATCTTCAATTGATCTAATTTCTTCCATATCACCTTTGATTGAATCTAGATCAATTATAGATTTCCCAATTGCTTTAGCAAGAAGGGGTGGGACAGCATTACCAATTTGTTTCCACTGCTGAGTAAGAGTTCCACAAAAAAAGTATTGAGAAGGAAAAGATTGAATTGCCGCAGCCTCTCTAGCTGTTAAATAGCGATTTTCTGTTGGGTGATAGTAGGTTGTTCGACTAGTATTAATTGTGTTTGAACAGCTATTTCTATCAAGTCTATTTAGTTTAGCTTCTCTAAATCTTTCTTCATGAATACTTTGCCAATTTACATCAAACCACAGCCTTTCAGGAAGATATTCTAGTTGATCTTTTTCATACCTTACGCTTTTCCCTTCTGGGATATAACTGATCCTTTCCCTCTCTAAATCATTGGAAATCTGTGCTCGTTCAACATCATGATTTAGGATTTCATTATTTAATTTTAGCGATTTATTAAAAGCCCATTCTACTGTTCTTGGCATGGGTAAATTCTGCTCGTCTAGTTCTGAGTCTTTAAACATTTTCTGAGGATAAATATTTTTCACCCCAAATCGATTGCCAAGAAATATTGTTCTCCTTCTTTTTTCTGGAACTCCATAGTGGTGGGCGGATAGGACTCTAACATCAATGCTATATCCCAAATTTGTAAAGCTTTGAATTATTTCTTTTAAAACATTTTCATTTCTTCTAGACAAAAGCCCCGTTACATTTTCCATAATTAAGTAATTAGGTTGCAATGCTTCGACAATTCTGAGAAATTCAAAGAAAAGAAAGTTTCGTTCGTCTTTATGATCATTTTGTCCAATAGTAGAAAATCCTTGACACGGAGGCCCACCACAAATCAAATCCACTTTTTGATAGTTGATACTAGATTGAATTTGTTCGATCGACATATCACGAATATCTCCAACAATTGCTTGGGCATTCTTATGATTGTGCCTAAAAGTTTCAATTGCCGATTGCTCATGATCAATTCCAAGTAAACAGCTAAAGCCAGCCATTTCAAGTCCGCAAGACATTCCACCAGCCCCTGAGAATAAATCAATAAATGTTTTTTTCATGTTTTATGATTCCTGAGCTTTGCAAGTTCTATGGATGCAACTCACAAAACTCAGATCCTATTTAATCCGATCTCGACCAATGTTTTCAATCCAGACTCAACAGTTCGTCAGTTCACTATGACTTATTCGGTTCTGGCGTAGCTGTGACTACGAGCAAATTGTCAGGGTGGAGCAGTTCTTTCGCCGCCCGATTGACATCATCAAGGGTGACTGCCTTAATTTTTTGCGGGAATTTGTAGAAATCACCCATCTCAAAGCCATTCACCTGATCGCTCAAGATTGCGCCAGCAATACTATCAGGATCGGCAAGTTGGACGGGGAAGCTATTCAGTAAGCTGTTCTTGGCGGCAGTAAGTTCAGATTGGGTGAGACCTGTGTCACGCGCTTGGCGTAATAGATTTAAGGTTTCGGCGATCGCTTTTTCCGTATCCTTAGCGCTGGTCTGCATCTGGACGACAAACTGCCCCGCATTTCGCCCTGCTTGGAAGTAGCTGTAAACACCGTAGGTCAATCCCTGTCGATCGCGCAGTTCTGTCCCCAAACGACTGGCTAAGGTGTCGCCACCCAGCACCTGATTCAGCAACAGTGCTGCATAATAACGCGGGTCACGCCGTAAGATTCCAGGATGCCCGATCAATGTCACGGCTTGAGTTTTCCCAGACAATAGTAACTGTTTTCGATCGACTGCTTTTGGTTGCTCAACTGGTGGATATTGCATCTCAGGTGGTTTGCCAGCCGCTTGCCAATTGCCAAATTTTTGTTTCAGCAAATCTTTAACCGCTTTTGGTTCAAAGTCGCCTAGCAAGATCAGGGTTGTGGTATCGGGACGGTAATGGGTTTGGTAGAACCGCACCAAATCTTCGCGCGTCAGGGCTTTGAGGCTAGCTGCTGTCCGCATCGCATGGTAGGGATGTCCCTTGGGAAATAGCTGCTGCTGAAATTCACGTCTTGCTAAGCTGCCAGGATCATCGAGTTCAGATTTTAGCCCGATCAAACTGCGCTTGCGACTGAGTTCCAACTCCTCGGCGGGGAAGGTGGCATTTTGCAACACATCCGCCAACTGATCGATCACTACAGGTAGATCGGCAGACAGTGCCGAAGCCCCGATGCTGACTCCTTCACGACTGGCCGAGAAGCCTAAACTCGCACCTAAATCTTCGATCGATCGAGCTAGGGTCAAAGTATCTTTGGTTTTTGTGCCGTTTCTCAGTCCATTCGCCGTAAACGTCGCTAGTCCTGCATTTGCTTCAGAATCAAAGCCCGTACCAGCTTTAACCTCACCTTCTAGCGAGATTGTCGGGCTACTCTTATCGGGTAATAACAGCACCGTGAGTCCGTTAGCCATCACAAACTTCTCTGCCTTGACAGGATTTAAGTTTGGGGCTGGTTGAAATGCACTCTTGGGCAGGAAGTTAGCCACCTCTGATGGATCGACAGGCTTGCCAGAGATGAAACTATGCTCGATCGAACTGTTTGCTGTCTGAGTACCCGCTTTAGGATCGATCGAAGTCGGCTCGAAGTATCCCACCACACGTCGATCGGGGTTGAGGTATTGCTTGGCAACGCGCTGAACATCAGCGACCGTGACTTTTTCGATCGCTGCTAAATATCGATCGCCAAACCGATAATCTCCTGCCACAGTTTGGGTGTAAGCCAGTTGGCTTGCCTGTGACTTGATATCGCGATTACCCAAAATGTAACCAGCTTGAATTTGACGTTTTGCGCGTTCTAGTTCTTGACTCGTAATTCCCTTGTCTTGCAGTTTGCTCACCTCAGCTAAGATCAGTTTATCGATCTCAGCCAGAGACTTACCCTGAGCAGGCGAAGCACTAAACATATACCAACCTGGGGCAATCATGGTCGAAGCATTACCGCCCACACTGCTGACTAAACCAGTCTGCACCAATGCCTGATAGAGTCGTCCACTTTTACCCGCCGTCAGTACGGTATCGAGTAAGTCGATCGAGGCGATGTCAGGATGCGTAATCGGCGGTAGGGTGGGGTAGACCGATTGTAGAAACGGCACACTACCTGGCTCTTTGAGAATAATTGGCTGTCGGGGCTGAGGAGAATTTTGAGCTACAAGTTTTGAGGGAGCTGAATTTTTAGGGCTGGCTGCTGGCTTCACCTCGATCTTGCCAAATGTATCGTTAATCTGCTTCAGGACGGCTGTGGTATCGAAATCTCCCGCAACTACTAGCGTGGCATTGTCGGGACGGTAATAGGTTTTGTAATAGTCCTGTACCTGCTCGACCGTAAAACTCTCGACATCTTTTCTGTAACCAACTACAGGCCAACCATAGGAGCTATCAGGAAAGGCCTGTTTCATCACAGCGCGATAGAGGCGGGTGCTGGGGTTGTTGTTGCCGCCATCGAGTTCAGACAGTACGACTTTGCGCTCGCTGGTTAATGCTTCATTACTTGCCAATGTGTTGACCATTCGATCGCTCTCTAATGTCAGCAGAGCTTCTAGTTTTTCGCTGCCCACCGTGCCGAAATAGGCTGTCATGTCATAGCTGGTAAAAGCATTGGAACTACTGCCCAACGCACTAAATAGGCGACCAAACTGGATCGGGCGATCTTTGGTGCCTTTAAACATCAAGTGTTCGAGCTGATGCGAAATGCCTGTAATACCTGGTTTTTCGTTGCGAGAGCCAACTTTATACCAAACTTGAACGTTAACGACTGGGGCGGTGCGGCTTTCTTGCGGCTTTCTTTTGTCAATACGGTCAAACCATTCGCTAATACCGTCTTAGTCACGCCATCGGTTAATTTTGTAGATGATTTGGCGGTTAATTTAGGGGCTTGAGGCGGATTAGCTGCGGTACTAGTGGGGGTAAAGAAAGACGGCGACAGGATCGTGGCAATAATCACGATCGACATCAAAATTACTGCCTTAGCTCGACGCGGAAACAAAGCCATAGATGACACCAGATAAATGGGCAACAAGCGAAATGATATGGTTACTAGCAATACATAATAATTCACGCGAATGATAATGGGGTTGGCGCGGCGGCTTGGAGCTAAAGTCAAAAACAGCATTTCTAAACTTCTGCACGCTTTGCCTGCCGACACGCTCACGAAGCTAGATCTACTACTGACACTGGTACGACGAGATCTTGATGTCAAATACAAAGGTTCGGTGTTGGGGAATTTCTGGCCATTAATCAACCAACTTTCCCAGTTGCTAATCTACACCTACGTTTTTTCGGTGATCTTGCAAGTCAAACTCAGCTTAAAAGGTTTGCCAGAGAATAATTTGACGTTTGGGCTGTGGCTATTCGCAGGCTTAGTGCCATGGATCGCTTTTACGACAGGTTGGCTCCAATCTGCCAGTGCTGTGATTGTTCAGCCCAATTTGGTCAAAAAAGTGGTATTTCCCTTGGAATTACTGCCGTTAGTGCCGATTCTCTCGGCTTTTATCGAGAGCACGATGGGGATGATGGCGTTGATTGTGATTGTGGGTTTATCGACGCAAGTGTTGCATGGAACATTATGGCTGCTCCCATTCGTCTTTTTTACCCAACTGGTCTTGACAATCGGTTTGGGCTATCTGGTAGCAGGCTTAACTGTATTTCTACGTGATATCCCCCAAACTGTAGCTGTGGTGATTAACCTGTGGTTTTACCTCACACCGATTGTTTACCCCGCCAAGGTGATCCCTGAAGCTTGGCAAAAATGGGTGTTTTGGTTGAATCCAATGGCGGCGATCGCGGAAGTCTACCGTGATTTAATCCTAGTTGGACAGGTTCAACACTGGCAAGAATGGGGCATTGCTACTGTAATTTCACTGCTGATTTTTGTGGTTGGCTTGAAGTCTTACAAGCATCTCCAGCCAACGTTTGCTGATGTCTTGTAGATCTGAACTGCTGATCGGTTCTGCATTTTTATGAATCGATAATTCCAGTAATTTCTGTTATTCTGAGGCAGATTTTTGATTATTCAAAATAGAAAATCCTAAGTGAGTAATGAGTGTGAGTGAAGTTGCGGTTAGTCTCCAAAATGTCTCTAAGTGTTTTAAACGTTATGCTCATCCTGTCGATCGACTAAAAGAGATTGTGTTGCCTGGTAAGGGCAGGTCAGATGACTTTTGGGCACTCAAAGATATCGATCTGGAAATTCCTAAAGGACAAACACTGGGAATTATCGGTCAGAATGGTTCTGGGAAAAGTACGTTGCTCCAAATTATTGCAGGAACCCTGACTCCGACCACAGGCGAGGTTAAAGTCAGTGGAAGAGTATCAGCCCTACTGGAGCTTGGTAGTGGCTTTAATCCTGAGTTTACGGGCAGGCAAAACGTATTTTTCAATGGTCGTTTACTCGGTCTAACGCAAGCCGAAATTGAGTCGAAATTTGAGTCGATCGAAACCTTTGCGAATATTGGCGACTTCATCGATCAGCCAGTCAGAACTTATTCCAGTGGCATGTTCGTCAGGCTTGCCTTTGCAGTGGCGGTGAATGTGGAGCCAGAGATTTTGATTGTCGATGAAGCTCTCGCCGTCGGTGATATTCTGTTCCAGCGTAAATGTTTTAACAAAATCGAAGAGTTATCTCATGCTGGCGTGACGATTTTGTTTGTTTCACACGATCTGAACAGCATTTTAAACCTATGCGATCGAGCGATCATTATCGATGACCACACGATTATCTGCGAAGACAAGCCTCATCCTGTTGTTTTGGCGTATAACACGTTGATGGTGCAGCGCGAAGCTGACAATTACGATACTTCGGGTAAATTTCGGCATGAAGTCAAAACTGCGACATCGGGAAACTCGGTCGGTGAGTCCCGCATTGGCGTTGGTGGGGCCGAAATTATCGCGGCGGAAATCCATGATTCCTCTGGCAAAATCTCCCAGACTGTACGTTGTGGTGAAAGAGTTACGGTTAGTTCTACGATCGAGTTTCACGAAGATGTCGATCGACCGATCTCTGGGTTTAAAATCAAAACCCTGAACGGCATTGCTGTGATTGGTAACAGTACGTTTGGTTCGCAAAAAAGCTTGCCTTCGATCGCCGCAGGTAGTGTACTTACGGTCGAGTTTAGCTGGAATTGTTATCTGACTCCAGGCAACTACACAATCTCGGTCGGGGTTTCTGCTGTGATTGGTAACAGTACGTTTGGTTCGCAAAAAAGCTTGCCTTCGATCGCCGCAGGTAGTGTACTTACGGTCGAGTTTAGCTGGAATTGTTATCTGACTCCAGGCAACTACACGATCTCGGTCGGGGTCTCGGAGATGTTGGAAGATCAGCATATCGTGGCACGCGATCGACGACGTGATATGTTGCCATTGACCGTGATCGGTTCGCTCTCATCCTATGGTCTACTCGCCGTCCCTGTCGATATTGACTATAGCTATGTCAATAATGAGCTTGTTAAAGCCGTCGCCACCGTTTCTCAGTAATGTCCAATAGTGATACAACTACCGAGTCAACTAAATCAAATCGATCTAGCCCAGTTTTTCCGCTAATTGTGACGGGAATGCATCGATCGGGGACATCTCTGATGGCTTCTTTCTTTCAGGCTGTGGGTGTGGATGTCGGCACTGATTTATTTGCAGCAGATGAACGGAATCAAAGAGGCTATTTCGAGGATGTCGATTTTTTGGAATTTCAGCGTTCGATTCTGCAAGAGTGCTGCAATCCTAGTGAGCATGGCTGGGCAGATTGGGGCTGGACTGAGAGCGAACATTTAGACTTATCTCTAGATCCAATAAAGTTGGCTCGATCGATCGCGGAAGCTCGAAACATCCTGAAATCGCGCTCAGAATGTCATGCCATTTGGGGCTGGAAAGATCCGCGCACATCGCTGCTGCTCGATTTTTGGCATCATCGCTGCTGCTCGATTTTTGGCATCAGTTATTGCCCGATGCCCGTTATATCTTGGTCTATCGCTTTCCGTGGGATGTAGCTGATTCTGTTTTACGCTTACATAGTCCGATCTTCTCGCAATATCCTGACTACGCCGTGAGGATTTGGGCTTTTTACAATCGGCATTTACTCAAGTTTTATAACGCCCACCCCGATCGATGCATTCTGGTTAGTGTTAATGGATTCTTACAGCAGCCCGATCGATTAATCAATCTACTCCAAACCAAATTTAATTTACCAATTTTAGGATCGGATGCGGCGCAACAGGTGGCTCAGATCTACGACCCAAAATTATTTGGTAGCCTCGATCGACAACATCCCACAGTTCAGCTTTTATGCCAAATCTATCCCGAAAGTTTAGCTCTCCTCGCTCAATTCGATCGAGTTGCCGATCTGCCAAGTGATTTCCCTCATGATG
>Ga0163151_10004506_pt1 | contig 18646 bp, 14 predicted proteins | sample OliLakLV19MP5IB2_FD_145596 | JGI IMG/M metagenome (GOLD analysis project Ga0163151, IMG submission 145596) | Freshwater microbial mat bacterial communities from Lake Vanda, McMurdo Dry Valleys, Antarctica - Oligotrophic Lake LV.19.MP5.IB-2 | ecosystem: Environmental > Aquatic > Freshwater >... | reverse complement strand
CTAAAAAAAGAAGCAAGAAAAACCCACTAACGAAGTTAGATAAAAAGCAAAACCAAATAATTTCATCAAGCCAAGTTTTGGTTGAAAACATAATTCGCTATTTGAAAATATTCAGAATTTTTGCTGAAAAATATAGGAACAGAAGAAAGAAATATAACCTGAGACTTAATCTGATTGCTGGGCTTTACAATTTTCAATTATGAAAGAGGTCTATTAATTCTGTTCATTTGGATTTGTAAAGCTTCTATAATACCTTAAACTTCGATTTGGCCACCAACTCTTTCCCTGTTAATACCAGCAAATAATCGCCTTTGGGCAATATGCCTGTATCGAAAACTAATTGGTTATACCCTTTTACAGATGAAACTTGGTTCTTGGTAAATATTCGTTTGTTGTTATAATCAATTAAATAATAATCGAGCACCAAGGGCTGCAATAGAGTTAGTTCTATATTGAGCAAGCCCTGCAGGGTATTGGTACTGGCTTTTATATCTTCCACATATTTGTTGTCGGTAAAATGCGTTTCGGTTGGGTTTATATAATTGCCCACACTCAAATAATTGAGTTGTTGCGGTGCAATGCCTTTAAAATTCTCGGAGCCTAGGTATAAACTTAAGGTATCAATAATAGCCAATCCCTCCATTTGCCCCAGGGTTAATGCACTGCCTAGACTTATAAATCGTTTATTGCCTTTTGTAAACTGAAAATTATCATAACCAAACAATATCCATAAACCAATATTGCCCAGTTTATCATACCCACACAGTGCGGCCCACTTGCCATTGGGGGAAACATCAGCACCTGTAATAAGCAAATTGGTATTAAAGCTATCGACCAAATGGGCGGTATACTCCCCTTCTTTTGCAGGCAATGTATAATGTTTGGTCCATTTGTTCAGCCAGTTTTTGGTGAACAAATGCAGGGTATCTTGCCAATAAAAAAATGCCTCGCAATCGAAATTGTGTCGGTTGCGTTTGGTAAAGTCTGTTTGGTCGGGATATTTAAAACTGATTTCCTTGGCATCGGCAGCGGTATCGTCCAATTTACTTTTATCAATGATATAGATTTTTAATTTCTTGCGGCTGCCGTTATTGTTCCCAAAATCGCCAATATATATATGTTCACCATCTTGGGTTATATCTTCCCAGTCTTTGTTTTTGGTATTTACTTTCACCTCATGCAGCACTGCACCTGTTTGTGCGTCTATTTTATATAATGATGAAGAATTATTGCCATCATTATGCCCCCACAAGTAGCCATTCAATGAAATAATTCCCGAAATTTCTTTGACTGTAATTGGTAATTTTGCAACTTCATCGCAAATAAAATTGGTATTTTTGTATTTGCACTTGCCATCGTTAATAGTAGCTTGTGTATTATAGTTCAATGCTTGAGGGTCGGTGCAGCCACGTACCTGCGATTGCAAATTTGAATATGAAGAAACGAGAATAAGTATTAATATTGCACGGAACATAGAAAAAACTGATGAGCAAAAGTAACCCCAAAAACAAAGCCAAACAACCGTGGTGGGAAAACCTTGGTTTTCAAATTTTTGCGGTAGGTATATCTGCATTTATATTATATTACAATACTTTTACCAATGGTTTTGTGTTGGACGATTTGAGTGCAGTACAGCAAAACGAACAGGTACAAAAAGGCATAAAAGCTATTCCTGAAATTTTAACCACGCCCTACCATTATGGCTATGATCATAAAGATGGCGGACTATACAGACCCATGAGTGTGGCTTTATTGGCCATTGAAAAATCGATGTTTGGTAACCAAGCAAAACCTTTCCATATATTTCAAACGCTATTGTATATGTTGAGTTGTGCCATTGTGCTATTGGCTTGCCGAAGATTGCTGAAGAATAAACTTGCGGCATTATTTGTAAGTCTTTTCTTTGTTTTCAACCCCGTGCATACCGAAGTAGTGGCCAATATAAAAAGCTTGGATGAAATACTTGGTTTGTTAGGATTTTCCATTTCGCTATTGTATTTCATAAAATATCTAGATAACCATAAAAAGCAGAACTTATATTTTTCGCTATTAGGGTTTTTATTTGCCTTGTTCAGCAAAGAAAGTACGCTGGCTTTGTTGCCTGTGTTCCCCTTGCTAGTGTGGATGCGAGAAGGATTTCATATCAAAAGCATTTTTAAACAGACCTATTTATATATAATACCTGTCGCTATTTTTATTGTATGTTTTGTTTCGTTCACTAACAGTAATGAGGCACAGGGGATTATAGAACCCATTGAAAACGCTATTATGGCGTGCGATGGAACGGGTGAAGTTATAGTTTTCAAAATACAATTGTTGTATAATTACATTATTCAATCAGTAATCAATGTGAGCCCCAATCATGATTATGCATACAAGCATTTTGAATATTATAGTTTTGGCGATTGGCAAGCATGGGCTTATAGTTTGGTTGTTATTTTATACTTTTTATTTTGTATTTTAAATTTCAATAAGAATAAGTTTATTTTCCTTGGGTTCGCCATTTGGCTTTTGCCCCTGCTTGCCACTTCCAATCTTTTATTCAATATTCGATGGACTTTTGGCGAAAGGTTTATGTATTTGCCATTGCTAGGTATGGGTTTGGTGCTTTATGAATTATTGAACCACCTCTCGCAAAGATATATCAAAAGCAAAAAAGGTATTCTCATATTTATGTTTTTATATATGATAGTATCCAGCTTTACGGTTATTAACCGAAACAAAGAGTGGAAGAGCAACCTAAGTTTATTTGAAACCGATGTAAAAAAATCTCCAAACAATGTTCGACTCCATGCACTATTGGCTAAAGAATATCATGACAAGGCTGTTGAAAATAAGGATATACAACTTTTGCAAAAAAGCACGGATGAATACTATAAATCAATTGCCATTAAGCCTATTGCTGAGTTTGTAAACGGACTTGGAATTAATTATATGGATTTAGAAAAGTATGATTCTGCCTTGAAATATTTCCAGATAGCGGCCACTTTGAAACCCACTTTGGCAGATACTTGGCATAATATAGGCAACGCACAAAATGGATTGAAACAAATTGAGGCAGCTACAAAATCATACATAAGGGCTTTGGAAATAAATCCCAATTATTATAATTCAGTTGTGAATATAGCTAATATGTATATGGAACAGGGCCAATATTTTAAAGCGATCGAGTACGGTCGAAAAGCCTTACAGCTAAATCCTGGCGATAAAAACGTGATGCGAAATCTGTCTATATATTATCAAAAAAACAATCAGAAAGATTCATCGAGCTATTATCTGCAAATGGCTAAATAATGTATATGAGAAGTCGAAACACAAGTAGCACGTTAGTGGTTGGTGATTCCGATGCTTCGGAACGCACAACCACGGGCAGTTTGTCCAGAATACAAACGTCTCCTAAATAAAACTATATAAATACTGATTACTAACCCTCCCCTCCTGAACACATGCACCCATTTATTTGTATAGAAGGTAATATAGGCACTGGCAAAACAGAGCTTGCAAAAATGATTGCAAAAGATTTTGGGAAGAAATTAGTTTTGGAAGAATTTGACGACAACCCTTTCCTACCTAAGTTTTACAAGCAGCCAAAAACTTATGCATTCCCTTTGGAGATGAGTTTCTTGGCTTCCCGTTTCAACCAGTTCAAAAAAGAAATATCACAAGCTGATTTGTTTCAAAACGGATGGATAAGTGATTATATATTTTTCAAATGTTTGATATTTTCAAAAATAAATTTGAATGATGATGAATATGAATTGTATACAAAAATGTTTGAAATCATCAATATACAATTGCCCAAGCCCGACTTATTAGTATACCTGCACAAGCCTATTGACAAATTATTATCCAATATAAAAAAAAGGAACCGTGATTACGAGCAAGGTATCAGCGAAGAATATTTATATAAAATACAAAAAGGCTATTTTGATTTCCTGTATCAACTCCCCGATCAAAAAATATTGATGATAAACACCGAAGATATTGATTTTATTAATAAACGCGGAGATTATGAATTGATGGTGGAGCTGATTAATAAAGAATATAATAATGGGCTTACTATTATTAACAATATTCCTGGGTGAGATTAGAAGTTAAAAGTCCGAAGCTTGAAGCTGGAAGCTAGGAGTTGCCCTATATCGTGCGGTACATATTAGTTAATAATCCATCACTTTAAGAAAGCTGCTGATAAGCTGGAAGGCTTGATTGTAGCGGTTCAAGGGCAATGCCTCATTGGTATCATATATATCGTGATAGTTTGTGTAATTGCCCATTAAGTATATAAAGAAAGAAGGCACTCCATGTTCTGAGAAAAAATAATGGTCGCTGTTGGATGCTTTGCCTCTAATATTTATTGCAGGCAATAATGACAAGGTATTATTGAGATAAACCAAGGTATCGAATTGTTTTCTATATTCGGTACCGTTTACAATGGTAGCACCATTCTCGCCGGTTCCCATCAAATCCATATTAAACAAAAACCTGATTTGTGGTAGTGGAAACAGCGGATAACTTGTATAATATAATGACCCGACCAAACCAGCTTCTTCGCCAGCAAAACAGATAAAAGCTATGGAACAATTATTCTTTTGTTTACTCACCTTCTTTGCCAAATCGAGCAACATGGCTACTCCCGAAGCATTATCGTTGGCTCCAGGAAAATAAGCATTGGGCCCCATCCTACCCAAATGGTCGTAGTGTGCAGTAAATACTAAAAAACTATCGGGATATTTATTGCCTTTTATATAAGCTACCACATTTTGCGTGGCATGCCCACCAGTATATTGCGGCTGAATATCGAGATTGATATGATATCTGAATGATTTGAAAATTTCTTTTTTGATTGAAATAATAGGAAATTTGCCCTGTGTTGTAGAAACCGACCAAGTAAATTTATCTTCTAAATATATAATACCACGGGCTTTTACTTGGTTGTGGGCGACCATATTCAAATTTTCTTTGTGTATAATATTTGCCAACAATGTTTTGTCTACTATAATAAAGTAATTACGTTTCTTCTTCTTCAAAAACTTTTTCCAAAGGGCACTATTGTCAATAGTTTGGGAATCGAGCCGAATGAAATCGTAAACGCCAATTATAGTTGGGCAATCGGGCGAAACGATAAAATCTTTTCCAGCAACTAGTTCAAGCCCATCTATATCTACTTTCACATCGAAAGGAAATTTGTTGACAGGGAATGAAAACTGTTGAAAATAGTTCTCGCCAAACGACTGCAATCCAATTCTTTTATATTCTGAAGCTATATACTTCGCTGCCTTTGCATCGCCGTCTTTTACATATCCACGTCCTTCAAACTCAGGTGAAGTTAAAGTTTTAATTACTTGACGGGCGTATGTGGAGTCTTGTGCTTGGCTATTGTTTGCAAAACTTAACAGCGTAAAAGCTATATATATAAATGGTTGGTGGGGAAACCAAGCACGGACAACTATATATATATGATTTTTAAAATTCAAAATCTAACTTAAATGAAACATAGTCATACTAGATGGTCGGTGAAAACACCAATAATGGGCAACAAAAACTTAGACATATTATATGGTAGGTGAGAACACCAACCATGGGCAGATCGGGGACAAAAATGGGCAGTTACGGGGTTCCGCTGTTCCGAAGCAACCAAAAGGGACAACGATTTTTCAACGTTAATTATATTTGTTGCGAACATTAAATTTGCTCCAATTGGAAATCGTAGGTTTCCATAATCATATTTGCCAATAGTTTTTTACAGGCTGTATCCACTTTTTCTTTTGCCGAATCAGCATTATCAGCTTCAATTTCCAAAGTGATATGTTTGCCTACTCGCACATTATCTACTTCGGGCAAACCTATGTTTTTCATACTACCTGTTACTGCTTTTCCTTGTGGGTCGAGCAAAGCCTTTTGAGGCATTACATTAATATTTGCTTTAAATTTCATATTTATTTTCGCTTCTTATTATTGTTATTATATTTATTCTTGTTTCGGTTATTGTTGTTGTTCTTTTTGTTATTATATTTATTGGTACTAGCTAGTGGGTTGGTACTTTTGGCAGACCTTGCCATATCCAATGAAAACTTATATCCATCGTACTCCAAGTTAAGCCTGCCACCACTTAATTCATTTATTTGTACAATGATGGCTTGGTCGCTCACATTTTCGTCATTCCACGATTTGCAAGAACTTTTCATGAATGAACCGAGCAACTTTATATATTCATTCTTTTCTTCACCATCAGCCATATCAGCTATTTTGTCGAGATAAAGCTCGATGGATTTACCGTAAAACCTGTACTTTATGCGATTGATATTATATTCTACAATACTGGGTTTTTGGTAAACTTTCTCGGGAGTTGGTTTTTCGTAGGGTCCATCAATATCTAATTTAAATTCACCAATCATGTGCAGATGATCCCAAAGTTTGTGCCTGAAATCGTCATTATCTTTTGGCCCGGGGTTTAGCAGTCCCATTACTGCAACTATACCCTTAGCAAGCCTATTGCGTTTTTCACGATCGGGTTCATTGGGCAATTCTTCAATCATGTTTTGCACATTGCGTCCATATTCGCCAAATGCGATTTTAGGTTTGAGTGTATTGTATTCCAACTCGTCTAATACAAAAGCTGGTTTTTGTAATTTGTTCATGTTATTTCTTAATAAATTTATCTAATATATTATACCATTTCAAGCTGATATGTTTCCAATCGAATGTCTCAGCTTTTTGTCGTGCATTTTTTGCTATAGTTATTGCCTTATCATTATTCTCTAAAAGGCTGATGATAGCCGCAGCCATTTGCTCGGGTTTGTCTTTCTCTACCAATATTCCATCTACACCATTTTCTATCAAGTAGGGCATACCTCCCACATTGGTGCTAACCACGGGCAATCCAAGCGACATGGCTTCGATCAAGCTTACCGGATGATTGTCGAAATTGGTGGTGCTCATAAATATATCATAATCTTCTGACAGTTTTTGCCAATCACGTTTGGGTAAAAATCCTGTGATTTTTATATGATCCATCACGCCCAGTTCTGTTGCCAGCGAAGTAACTTCGGCTAATGAGCCGTCTTTGTCGCCGCCTACCATACATAGTTGGGCATCGGGATATTTGGCTAATATTATTTTGAGTATCCTTGGTGCCAAGGTAGGATTATATATATAGTGGAATGACCTAACCCATAGTATATTTGGCTTGAAAATATTTCGTTGTTTGAAGGGATAGGTTTCAATCTCTAATGAATTGGGAATATATTCCACTTTGAAATTATGCTGTTCAAAAGCTTCTTTCAAATATATAGAGGGCGAAATATTGCATGCCGCTTTACCGAATATACGTTTACATTTACGTGGAGAGGATTGCAAACGGTCGGGGAAATTACCTCCATGCAGAATCGGGATATAAGGTATCCTATACATTTGGCACAAAAGGGAAATAAAATAGGTGTACCAAAATGCTAAACTACTATAGGAATCAATTAAAACTACCTTACAATTCTTACGGTTTTTATATACCGTCCACAACATTTGAAAAAAACGCGGAATGATTTGCTTTTTGCTCGATGTACTTACGACAGTATATTTCTTAGAGAACCGCTGCGATAATACCTCGATAACGCCCACCGAAGAGCCGTGTACCGAGAGCATATTTCCAACGTAAACTATCATTATCCTAATCGGCAAATATCCACCTAAATAGCCATATAAAAAAACTAAGTATTACAAATTGGTAGTATAATTAGGTATAATAGGCTGTACTACAATACCATTGCGACCAAAACTCAAAAAGTTTTGAACCTTGGCTACCCGCAATCCCAAATTGAGTTTAAAAGCCCTACATAAATATAACTCAGTATATACTTCAATACCCTGCGAATTATTGAACCTATTTTTACCACTGTGAGATACAATTGCTGCATCGAAAAATATCGAACCTCTAATTGATTTTATATATAACCATTTATGATAAGAATAATCGAGGAACGCAATGGGAAAAGCACCTTCTAAATTGAGATAGTAGGCATTTGAAAAAACCATATAATAATTCCCTCTGTTTAGCATAAAATTATAATAGTATCCAACCAAATCAACTTGATTGTCGGACATGTACCCAAGTTTTGAGATGAGATGAACCTTTAAAGGCATTTTTTGAATCCCCTCAGCATATACATGATAACGGCTAATCCCATTCACACCTTTTAAATCCTGAACAGCAGTTAAACCTATATTCAATGCATGGTTACTATATATATTGCCGTGACAAAGCGGTTGGGCAATTTTATAGTTATAATTCAATTCTAAATAGGGGAAAGAATACCTAGTATTGATATTATAACCAGGTTTAAATTGGAAAAATTGATAGTGTTGATAGCCTTTGGCAAATCTACTAGTATAAGTTTGATACCTGAAACTCACATCATGTGTTTGTAGCACCTGGCGTCCCTTAGGCTGGGTTCTGGTGGTAATAAAACTATATCCTACGCCAAATTCTGAATGGCCTTTTGTTTTTGACCAAGCTACAGAGGGGCTTATTGATTTCTCGCCTCTGTTAATAGTCAAACCTGCTATTAAGTTCGTATTCTTAAGCAATGAACTTCTATTATACACAATACTGCCCATGGGCCGCTGGGCGATTATTTGGAAAGTATTATAATACAGTTCGCTTGGTTTTGCTGTTTTATACTTTTTAGTGGTAGTGCCCACAGTGGTTTTATATTGCTCTATCCAACTGTAAAAGTGGGGTCTAAACTCCGGGATGTCAACTATTTTTTCCACTTTCCTCCATTTATCATACTCTATTACATTCACGACCATCAGGTTTTTGCCCACATGGGTATATTCCGTAAAAAGCAATTTGTCTTCTCCCTCATTCGACGATGCTTGATAACAGCCACTTAAGCGATTGGTAACGGTCACTATTTTCTTTTGTAATAAGTCGAAACAATATATATTATTGAGTCCGTTAAAACTGGCATCGAAATATAAAAATTTACGACCCACATGTATAGAAGAAATTTTATGATAGGTAAAATCTGCTATGGTGGTTTTGGCAAATGATTTCACATTTATTTTCAGCATGGCGTTTCTGCCATTGGTATCTGTAGCAACCACATATATATCTTTTCCGTCGAAGGTATAGCTTGGGTAGGAGTATTTATAGGTAGAATCGATAATGGTTTCTTCTATTCCTGATTTTGCATCGAGCTGACATAGGTAATCATAATTTTTGCCTGTTCTCACTGCCACTATATAATAGCCTTCTTCGCTGGGGTTAGGGAAATGGTAAAGTAAGCGAGTTGTTAGCTTCGTTGATTTTCTCCTTTTGTAGTCGAAAGAATATATATTGCCAAACTCATTGCCATGCTTGTCAATTTGTTTTTCGCTCCAGTATATTTTTTTGTTCCTATAGGCAAAATAATTATCCCAAAAACCAGTAGCATCTTTTATTATATGTTCATCAGCATTGGCGTCAATCATAATCAATCTGGGATTATGGGTATAAGTGGTTTTGATGGTGAGTACTTCATCATTATTAATAAACTGCGGGAAACTAAAATCGGTATAATCTCTGGGTGAATTTTTTCCCATATAATGAAACTCGGCAGTATATTTAAAATTCCCAATACTAGAAGAATGCTTTTCGTAGAAGAGGTTAAAGCTATCCATAGCAATAGCCATCACACTGTCTTTATCTTTGATGGACATAAATTTTGGGTATTTTTGTGTGAGCATATTTTCCCAAAGCTGGTAGTATGAATAATCGGGAATAAAGCTTTTATAGGAACCAAAAAGTATTTTGTTCGAGCTATATTTTAACATGGCCAAATACTGACTACGCAATGGATCAAAAGTACCCATAATGTTTAATTGATTTAGGGGGATAGCATGAGTTTTTACTATATTCATATTGCTGAGTACATTTAAAGGATTGTCGTACATTGTTCCCAATGAATAACCTTTGTCAAAGCAATTGTTCAAATTGGAGTTGGCCGAATAAAAATATTTGTGATAATACTTGGGGTTAAAATTAACCAGCCCTATAGCCAAGCTTCGACCATCGAAGTATACTTTATTTGCAGCAGTATCGAGCCTAATCCATTGATTTTTCTGGGCGAATGAAGGGTAAGAAAGTACCAAAACACATAGTATAAATAAGAGCTTTTTCATTGAAGGCAAATGTATATAATATAAACTTGTGTGCGGGTTTAATTTTTTGCACAACACAATCACAGTGTATGCTTAGTTGAACATTGTTATATCAATTGTGGGTATAATATCAGATATTTGCAGCCATGCTCAGGCAAACACAAATATTACTCAAACACCTTTTACTGAATGAATGGCGTCAACTTTACGCAGTAATGGCATTGCTGCTGCAAGTGGTGAGCAGTATTTTTGTATTATATCTTGCTGCCAAGTTTTTGGATAAGGCTGCTTGGAACGCGTTATATTGGGTATTGCTTTTATTTCTGTCCATCAATGCTGTGGGCCGAAGTTTTATACAGGAATCCAAAGGAAGGTTGATGTATTATTACCAGCTTTGTTCACCTTCCGCCATTATTATTTCACGAATTATATATAATACTATACTTGTATTGTTTATTTCTTTGCTAAGTTTGTTTTTATATAGTGTGTGGATGGGAAACCCCATAGAAAAGCCAGGCTTGTATACTTTGGTTATTTGTCTTGCTGCTATTGGATATTCTTCGGTTCTCACTTTAATGTCGGCTATCTCGTCGCATGCAGGAAACAGTCATATCATTATGCCAGTATTGAGTTTCCCAGTAATAATACCTTTGCTCAGCTTGTCAGTACATGCTGCAAAACAAGCCATGGATGGAATTGACAGCGGGCTCATCTATCAAAACATTGTTTATATGTGCAGCCTCGATTTGATTATTTTTGGGATGGCCTATATTCTTTTTCCTTTTTTGTGGAAGGATTAGTTGGGAGTTGACAGTTATTCGCCGCGGCGAACTAAAAGTTAAAAGTTTACAGGTAAAAGGTAAAAGTGCTGACGCGTACTTTATGCTTTCTAATTCCCGCGGCGGCGGGCTAAAACGGATATCCTATACCAAAATTGATATTTGATGCTCGGTAAGTACTTTTTATACTATTATAGTTGTGGTACACCCATCGCTCTCCTGCTACTTTGCCAGGGTTTCGCATGGGCACAGCCCCATCAACCCTAATAACGAAGAAACCAAAATTGAAACGAAGTCCAATTCCTGCATCGAGGGCAATACCCTCTTTAAAATTATTCCAATCGAAATTTGCACCGGCAAAATTTGCGGTGTTTCTTAATAACCAAATATTTCCAAAATCGCCAAATACCGCAGACTCTAATGTGTTACCAAAAAATTTGAAAAGCGGGAAACGGTATTCTATATTGCCTTCAAGTTTCATATCGCCCGTACGATTTATGGTATTATTGGTATCGTCGAAATTACCGGGGCCAAGTGTTCTAATTTGCCAACCACGCATGCTCGTTGCACCACCGCTAAAATATCGTTTCTCATAAGGCAACGATGTTTCACCGAAAGTAGGTACTCCTATACCTCCGTTAAACCGCATTACAAACATCCTATTTTTGGAAATTTGTATATAATGTCTCACATCTACATCGGTTTTCACATAAGAAAAATACCTTGAACCAAATAAATATAAAATACCATTCTGTGCTTGGCTACCAAATAACAATCGCCCCATATTTCCTGATGTTTCAAGGGGAGTACAACGAACATTTGTCCATGACCTTCCTCTATGTGTAGTCTGATTTGACCAAGTAAATGACCACCTCACGGCAGTTATCAGGTTTTGCCCAAACAGATTTTTAACCAATTGACCTTGGGGTGTATTTAAATATGCCTCTAAAGGTGTACTTAGGTTCTTGGTCAATATATAACTGGCTTCAAATGGAACAAAAGTGTGGTACCATAAAGGTCTTTTTTTGCCTCGCCAACTGTAACCCCAATTCAGTACAAATAAACGCCTATCGAAATCGCGGTTTGTTTCCCAAATAACCGAGGCTGAATAGCTGGTACGGTTTCGCAAACTTTTACTGGGTTTGAATATGTTGCGTAATACTTTTGTGGGTATAATAAGACCCGGGTACTCGATAGATGCATTCAAACTATTTTCAATGCTATAATAATTGGTATTGCCTGGCGTTTTGCTCAATTGATACTCCGAAGAGTTACGAAGTCGTACCCTAAATATGTCGCCTCGTTTCAACATATTATTATTGGTGTATTTTAAAGAATTTACGATTCCATAATTTCGGTAAGTGGTAAGCACGTTCAATGTAGTCGACTGGTCGGCAAGCGTTAGTTGTGGTTCATATATAATACTTTGCTTTACCAAGGGCATTATTCTAATGATGCAGTTTAATACATTATAATTGGTATCGGGTATCTCGAATTTGATATTGATGAATTTGAACAACTGCAATTGCACAAATTCTGAATAAGTAAATCCTACGCTGTCTACTCTATATACATCGCCAGGTCTGAAATTAATAGCCCTAGCCAATACACTTTTCTTCATACTATATCCATTTCTTTTAAATATAATATTATCATAACTTTCTTCATTCAGTACTAATCTCTTGGTGCCGGCTGTATCACATTCCAACGTTACCTTACCAATTGTATATATTTTATGCTGCCCACCACCGTCGGGAGATCTGAAGATGACAGTTACTTTAAGTTTATTGCTTGAATCGTCAACTACATAATTAATGTAGTCGTTCATAAAACCATAGTAGCCATTGTTTTTATACAGATTGGTAATGCGTAATCTTTCATTCACAAAGTTGAAATTTGAAAACGGCTCTCCTCTTTTAATGAAGGAATTGCCTATATCTTTATAATATATTGGAGCGATTGTAGAGTCTTCGAACACATAATTAATACTGTCTATTATATACTGTGGCCCCAAGTTTACATGATAAGTCACTGTCGTATATTTCAACAGGGTTTTGCGGGTAAAATGCACATCCGCTTTAAAATATCCATTATTAAAAAGATACTGCTTGATGGACGATATGGAACTTTCGGCTGAAGTGGAATCATATATTACTGGTGGTTCACCCACTGTATTGGTAAGCCATCGGCTAAACTTATTGGAATGTCTAAAGTTGATACCAATTCGATACATGGTTAAATGAAACTTGAAAGTAAACAGAATTTTGCGGTTGGGCTTCTGTTTAATGTTTAGTTTCACACCTTCTTCCAAACTTTTATTTTTCACCTTCACTTTATTGGCGTCCAAAAACGTTTGGTTATCCTTGAGCAGGCGAGACACTCTGCATGAAGTTGCGGTAATAAGCACAAAAACTACGAATATTGCACCCACAAAAAGCCTATAACGAAAATGCTTTCCCGCAACGAAGTTTTGTTTATCAAAGAATTGCACCATAAAAAGGGTCGTTCAGAACAACTGCTGTTTGTGGTTGAGGGCAGTAAGTCAGTATCCGAACTATTGGGTTCAAAATTAGGGGTAAAAAAATTATTTGCATTGCCACAGTGGCTGGCCCAAAATCAAAAATCAGTCCAAAGGGTTGAAGAGGTGCATTCTATCTCGGAAAAAGACTTGGAAAAAATATCACTTCATAAGAGTCCGCAGCAAGTAATTGCACTGGCTGAGTTACCTATTTATAATCTCAACAAAGCTACTATTAGCAAAGGTTTCACGTTAATACTCGATGGTATACAAGACCCAGGTAACTTAGGTACCATTATTCGCACAGCCGATTGGTATGGCATTACAGATATTATATGTTCGCCCACTACTGCCGATTGCTTCCAACACAAAGTAGTGCAAGCATGCATGGGTTCTTTGTTCCGCACATATATATATTATACAGACTTAGAAACTTATATAGCACAACATAAACCTTATATAATAGGAGCGGCTTTGGATGGGCAAAATATTAAGGATACCAAACTTCCAAAAGATGGCTGCTTATTGATAGGTAGTGAAGGCCAAGGTATATCAGCTAACTTGCTTCCTTATTTGAATCTGAAAGTTTCTATTCCCAGAATTGGGAAGGCGGAGAGTTTGAATGCTGCAGTGGCAACGGGGATTTTGTTGGATAGAATGGTCCAAATCAATGAATAAAGTTTTATTACTCAGTAGAAAAAAACCAATAAATTACTTTATTTGTAGTATGAAAGTAGTAACGCTAAATTTACCTGATAACAGCGATATAGAGAATAAAGAAGTTGCCATGTTAGTGGCTTCGAAATTATACGAATCAGGCAGATTATACCGAAAATAACAGATTGTCACGACTCATTATAATAAGTCTCGTCTTCGAAAATAACAGATTCTTCGCATTGAAGCAATGCCCAGAATGACGTTAAGGACGACTACACCTCCAAATAAGCACCCATCTTTGAGAACTTATCAATACGTTCGGTGATTAATCTGTCGGACGGAATTTTGGATAAGTCATCCAAGTATTTTTTGATTTCGATTTTGAATGTATTATACATTTGTGCAGGGTCATTATGAGCACCGCCTAATGGTTCTGGAACAATACCATCAATTAAATGATTGCCCAACATTTCATTGGCTGATAGTTTTAATTCGGCTGCTGCTTTTTCTTTAAAATCCCAACTACGCCATAATATAGATGAGCACGACTCAGGTGAGATAACCGAGTACCAAGTATTTTCGAGCATTAATACTTTATCGCCCACACCTATTCCTAGTGCTCCACCCGATGCTCCCTCTCCTATTATTACACAAACAACAGGAACTTTTAGCACCGACATTTCTAAAAGATTGCGGGCAATAGCTTCGCCTTGTCCGCGTTCTTCGGCTTCTATACCTGGCGATGCACCTGGGGTATCAATTAAGGTTATAATAGGTTTGTTGAATTTTTCAGCAAGTTTCATTAAACGCAAAGCCTTGCGATAGCCTTCGGGATTGGGCATCCCAAAATTTCTATATTGACGCATTTTGGTATTGCGGCCTTTTTGCTGACCAATCACCATCACGGTGCGTCCTTCGAAATGTGCAAAGCCTCCTACAATAGCTTTATCATCTTTCACATTGCGGTCGCCATGTTGCTCAATGAAACCCGTCATAGTATGTTCTATATAGTCCAAAGTATAGGGCCTGTCAGGATGGCGGCTTACTTGCACTTTTTGCCAACCATTGAGCTTACTATAGATATCGCGTTTGGCTAAATCAATTTTTTGTTCGAGTTCCTTTAAAGTAGCCGACATATCTATCTTGCTCTTCTCGCCCACTTGGCGGGCTTTGTCTAATTGTTCTTGTAACTCTATGATGGGTTTTTCAAAATCGAAAGTAGTCATGAGGATATTCTAAAATTATTCAGTTATTATTTTTTATTTTTGTTGCCGGTGTATTAGTCTAAATCAGCACGACTCAATCCGTACCGATCTATTTTATTATATAAGTGACTGCGTTGTATATCTATTTCTTGTGCGGTTCTTGCTACGTTCCAACCATTCTTTTTAAGTTTTTCTTCGATGAATTTTTTCTCTACAAAGTCTTTAAAATCTTGTAGTGTATCGAACATTTCATATACTGTTGGTTTCTTGCTTTCTTCAATTTTTGAATGGGCTGGGTTTGCATACATCTGCACATCGGTATCGGTAATTTTTGCACCGCTCAATATCACCAATCGTTCTATTACATTACGCAGTTCACGAATGTTTCCAGTCCATTTAATTTTTTTGAGCTCTTGCAAAGCCGCGGGCGTAAAACTTTTTTTGCTCATGCCAATATCTTCACAAATTTCAATCAAAAATTTCTCAGATATTAAAGGGATATCATCTATGCGTTCGTTCAAGGTGGGCACATGAATTAATATAACACTCAATCTATGATATAAATCCATTCTGAAATTCCCGTAATCAATCTCTCTGATCAAATCTTTATTGGTAGCTGCAATAACTCTCACATCCACGGTGAAATCTTTATCGCCACCTACACGGGTAATTTTATTTTCTTGCAAGGCACGCAATACTTTTGCTTGTGCTGATAAACTCATGTCGCCTATCTCGTCCAAAAACAAAGTACCGCTAGTGGCTTGCTCAAATTTACCAATCTTTTGTTTATAAGCTGATGTGAATGATCCTTTTTCGTGTCCGAACAATTCACTCTCTATTAATTCTGATGGAATGGCGGCACAGTTTACTTCTACTAATGGGCCATTGCTGCGGTTGCTCTGTTCGTGTATCCATCGTGCTACCAGTTCTTTACCTGTACCGTTCTCGCCTGTAATAAGTACACGTGCATCGGTGGGAGCTACTTTGGCAATAGTATCTTTTATTTTCTTTACACCTGGTGAGTCCCCAATTATTTCACGTGTTTTGGTAACTTTACGTTTTAGTACTTTTGTTTCAATCACCAAAGAATTTTTATCGCAAGCATTACGAACGGTAACTAAGAGTTGATTAAGATCTGGAGGTTTTTGAAGGAAAGCATAAGCTCCTTGTTTGGTTGCTTCCACGGCAGTTTCGATGCTACCATGTCCTGATATCATAATGATGGGAACATCCTCCTCCAATTGTTTCATTTTTCCCAAAAACTCCATACCGTCCACTTTTGGCATTTTGATATCACAAAGAATAGCATCGTAACTATTTTCTTTTACCAAGTCCAAAGCCTTTTGCCCGTCTTCAGCTTCGTCCACTTTGTGGCCTTCGTATTCCAGTATCTCTTTAAGTGTGGAGCGGATTACTTTCTCGTCGTCAACTACAAGTATTCTTGACATAATGTGTTCAAAAAATTAGACGTCAAAAGTATTGCCTTTTTGGGTTAAAATGGAAATTATTTTTGTCAAGTTTTCCATATTGAAATATTGGTGCATAATTGTGCAAAAAAATCACACTGTCCCAAGTAGTTAACCCTTACTTTTTTGTGCAAAAATCTCTTCCCACAATTTTTTGAAAATCTGCACTCCATTTGCAGTGCCTACTGCCCTCACTAGTTTTTCATTGCCCAATCGTTTTGCCAACTCTATATATGTAATTGTTTCTCCGTATGGAATTTCTATTAATTTTGAAAATTAATTCCTTGCGGTTCTAGGTAATCTGTGTCGAAAGATTTTCTTTTGCCTTCAAAATATTCTGCAAACTGGGCTACACATTTGTCTGTAGATTCTTTTGCATCGCTATGAATAAAATTCTCCGCCGCTTCATCTACAAAAAATATACTACTTACTTTTTCCGCATCGGCTTTTATTTCCAGAATTCCTAATGGTGAATTATAATAACAACAACTCCCCACAAATTAATATATATAATAATTAAGACCTGCATTAAAGGATGGTACATTTGTACTTACCTGAGTTGATTTATTACTAAACCAACGATTGGCACTTAGCATTTGAGATATCCCAACATGGAAATTCACTTTTGGGCTCACAAAATAAAAGAGATTGGCAGATGGCATCAAGTGCAAATTTAGTTGATTTTGGTTCAAATTACTTGGCGATGAATAAGTATAATATAATGCCGCCGTAACACCTGCATTTAAATAGGTTCTAGAATTGGGATACCAAGATAATTTATAAGCTGCAGTAATTCTTGAATTTGAATTTGATGATTTGTTATTAAGTGTTTTTACAGAATTGGTATCTATTTGAGTGATGGAATTACTCCAAAGATATTTACCTGCTTGTAAATCGATTGATACAGACTCTTGCCAATACAAAGAAATGGGGCGTTCTTTTGTATAATTAAAATACAGGCCAGGTGTGTAATAGTTTTGTTTATTTGAGACAGAAAGATAATTATTGGATGGAATTGCTTGATACCTGTAATCATTATTATAGCTATTATCATAACTTATCCCATAAGAAAACCTGCTGCCACAAAAGCGTTGAACATAATTATTATTAAGCCAATTGTCGAACAAGCTAATCAAATAACTTGATTGTGTTTTGCCGCCATTAAGTAAACCCGATGCAACAAAGAAACTATCCAACATACCCAATTGCCCGCGAAGGCGATAACGAAAATCGATGATACGGGTATTATATATTCGGGTAATTTCTTTTGCCAATGCTGTTGCATCTTCGTTGGTATAGTTTATTATAATACCTCTGGCCTTAAAATCTTTTAAAATGAATAATGCTTGGGCCACATCGCCCACCATTTCTAATCGTCCGTTACCAGCTCCAATATTAACCCCAACATTCATATTAATATTACTAATTCGCTTGGGTAAGTTATTATTTCTCGAATTACAAATGTACGTGCCTGTGCTAATATCATAATTCAACTCCAAAAAATGATTATTACGATAAAATCTATTTTGTTGGTATGCTCCAAACGAAAATGAGCCACCATTAACATTTGAATAGGTTGCAAAAGGGCTGTTGCTTTTAAAACTAGAAAAAGTAATACGACCATTAACGCTAGTGAACTGCTGCAATTTTTGGGTATTTATATTTTGTGCAAATTGCATATTGCCATTCAAACTAAAATTTGAAGCCGAATTACTGGAGCTGCTCGATTGCGGAATGTAATAATCATTCAATACATTATTATTTCCCATTCCAAAACTAGAGTTGAACAATCGATACTTTTGAAATCGGTATTTATAATTTTCAAAAACCGCTGCACCTTCTTGGGCAAATGATGAAATAGTAACAGAAACCATTACTATAATG
>Ga0163151_10004504_pt1 | contig 18653 bp, 13 predicted proteins | sample OliLakLV19MP5IB2_FD_145596 | JGI IMG/M metagenome (GOLD analysis project Ga0163151, IMG submission 145596) | Freshwater microbial mat bacterial communities from Lake Vanda, McMurdo Dry Valleys, Antarctica - Oligotrophic Lake LV.19.MP5.IB-2 | ecosystem: Environmental > Aquatic > Freshwater >... | reverse complement strand
CGCTCGTCGATGTCTTGGTGGTGGTCATCGCCGCCCATCGTAGCAGGACGGCGCCGCCGAGTTACGCACGCTTGCCGAAGCTTCACGCAGCATCGGGATAGTTGGTTTTCACCGGCACCGTCCACGTCCCTCCCGCATCAAACCCACCCGTCCGCGGCCTCAACGACCGTAGGACTCGCCGACCCGATCGGGCGATCACAATTCCAAACAAATAACAATCCAGCCGACGTATTTCAAAACAGCGGACCCGCAGGGCCCGCCCTAACTTGAGCCGCCCGTGCGAGTACACGTCGTTTTTGACCTAAAGCGTCGCGAGCAATGTCAGCTCCGGCGACTTAAGCCACTCGGCGAAGCGCTCCCGGGTGGCGTGCTCCCGCAAGGTAGCCTCACTCAGGCCGATGCCCCGTAACACAAACTGTGTGAGCTCCGTGACCAAAGCGTCGGCCCGCGCGCTGTAGGTAACAGCCGGCCGTTCCGCCAATCGCACGAGACAAACCAGCGACGCGGTGTGATGACAGAACCAGAAGAGATCCTTATCCACCGACTCCACTTCCACCGCGTCGCCAGTCGCCCGGGCACCCGCCAGTAAGGCGCAAAACTGGCGGCGCATTTGTCCAAGCTGCCGGCCCCCGAAAACCCGGCCGGCGTAGAGCCCATCCTCAATTAGACTGCGATACAGCAAACGCATTGAAGCATCCGCGTGATCCGGGCGCTTCACCACAATTCCTCGAATGAGGAAGTATGTCAGTTTAACCAAGGACTCGGTCGTCGGCGGCAACTGCGCGATGCGCCCGTAATCCAGTTCAAAGCTGTGTGAACAGTAATCGTAGATTTCGGCACACAAATGCTCCTTGGTGGGATAATGACGAAAGATCAAGGCCTCGGAAACCCCGCTCACCGCCGCGAGCTCCCGCGTGGTGACGCCGTCAAACCCTTTTCGGGCCACCACGGGAAGAACGGCGCGGGCGATAGCTTCCTTGCGTTGCGAAGCGGAAAGACGGCGGGACGGTTTCGGGGTTGGCATGGGGTAAGTCGCTAAAAGGCTGGGAGGCCGCACTTCGGTGGCAAACGTTTTCAAGGAGCGGGCTTTAGTGAGTGAATACTTACCAATCGATGCCCGTGGCATATGAAATGCTGACAGGGGTGATCCGTACCACACCATGAAATCGACATCCACACCGCGCCGTTACTTGCCGTGGGGCCTGCTCACCTCGCTCCTGTCTGGCGTTTCTCTTCCTGCCCAGACCCAACCTGCCGTTCCTTCGGAGGCAGTTACCACGATGGAGAAATTCGTCCTGGCTGAAAAAGTCGACGATCCGACCGGCATTCTGCCCAACGCACCCGCCGATTCCGTCTTCGGCATCGGGCTCAAGTCCATCGACACGCCGCGGTCGATCAGTGTCGTCACCGCGGAAATGATCGAGCTCTTCAACATCGACGACATCAACAAACTTGTCGCGCTGACCGCCGGTACGTACACGAGTTCGTTCTTCGGTGTTCCGGGTGCACTCGATATCCGCGGTGCACCTGGCGAGACGTTTTTCCGCGGCATGAAGCGGATCAAGAATCCGGGGAATTTTCCCACGCCGATCGGCGCTTCTGATCGCATCGATGTGGTGAAAGGTCCGCCGTCCCCGATCTACGGCCCGGGCCCCATTGGCGGCTACCTGAATTTTATTCCCAAATCCGCGCGCGCCTCCACCGGCCGTTATCTGGGCAAGCCCACGGGCAAAATCGCCACCACGTTCGGCTCCTTCGACAAACGCGTGTCCACTGCCGAGGTGGGCGGACCAGCCCCGATTTTCGGCAAAAACGGCGGCTATTATGCGTACGTCCTCACGGAGAACTCCGGCAGCTTCTACGAAAACAGTTACCAGAACCAACTCATCATCCAGTCGTCTTTCGACTACGATCTCACTGACACGGTGCGGATTCAGTTTGGTGAGCAATATCATTACTACGGCGGGACTGAGAACGCCGGCTGGAATCGCATCAGCCAGGATCTGATTACCAATCATAACTATATCACCGGCAGCCCGCCGAGCATTGATACCAATGGGGACGGCCAGAACAGCCGCGCCGAATACCTCGCTGCTGGCGTCAACGTCCTGAATTTCGCGCTCGCCAACCGTCCCTTCGGAAATACCAACCCGGCCGCGCCGAATCCGAACTACCAACTGATCAACCCCGGTATCGCGAAGCTTGAGCGCCATCAGGTTCTCATCGCCGCCGGAGACGAGGTGGACTCGAAGAGTTTCGGAGCGTTCTTCGACATTGAGAAAACCTTCAGCCCAACGTCCACGCTCACGAACAAGATCTTCGTCGACTACCTGGATCGCTATAAATTCGCCGCCTACGGTTACTCTCAAAAACAGGAAGCGTTCACCTTCGAAAACAAATTGGTCGCCGACACGGTGCATTCGCTCTCCGATTCCCTCAAGGTGACCAGCTCGACCGCTGGCTCGTTTTACTATAACAAAGCGAATGGCCGCAGCGACGTTTCATCCGAAACATTCGAACGCCGTGACATCACCAAGCCGTCGTCGCCGATTGATCGCGCCGCTCACGCCTACGACCGGCCTGACCTGAAGCCATGGGATAACGACATCACGTCTGAATACACCAACCTGTCTCTCGGCGTGGTGTCCGCCATCGCTTTCAGAGAACGCACCAACGTGCTTCTCGGCGGCCGTATCGATTATATTCCAAAGATCACCTCGCGGACCAACGGCATCAATGCCCCGCTCGTTCGTCCGGCTCCCCTGCCCGGTCGCCCGCAGTTTGCCCGCGGTGAAGATGTGGAAAATGATGACTCCGGCGCTTCCTGGAACATCAGTGTTTCGCACAATCTCCTCGTCAAGATGGGCAAGCTCGATGTCCTCACGCTCTACGGCACCCGCGCTCACCAATCCTTGATCAGTTCCGGCCAGGATGGTGAAGTCGCTCCGGGAGTCGTGCTCTCGGGTCCGATCAACGGCACCGAACTCAAAGAGATCGGCCTCAAGGCCTCGATGCTCGACGGCAAACTCTTCGCTTCCGTCGCCGCGTACTCGCAAACCCGGTCCGGCGTCTCCGACGGCTCCGTGGATCTCACCGTCACGGCCACCAAGGGCGAGGGGCTTGAAACCGAAATCCGTTTCGTACCATTCAAACAATTGAGCTTCACCGTCGCCGCCAACTGGCAAAAGACGGTTTACGATCCGCCGCTGGTGCTACAACCCAGTGGTCTCTATAGCGTGAATGCCGGACTCCAATGGGGCAATCCCACCACGACCGGAGTCCCCGGCGCCAACGCTTACGGTGGAACCGTCTTCACGTCCGTTCCACTCGCGCTCGCCGCCACCGATTTCATCGAGCGCGCCGGTTCGCCCGACAAGGTCATCAGCGGCTCCGTGTCCTACACGATGCTGAACCGGCTTACCGCCACCTTCAGCGGCACCTACCAATCGAGCGTTTCCGCGGATCGTTTGAAATCTGTCATCCTGCCCTCCGCGATGGTGTTCAACGGCTCGCTGGGCTACGGGATCGGCAACTGGCATCTTAAGGCCAGCGTCAGCAATATCACCGACGAATGGTATTATCGGTCGAACTTCCCTGACATATTCGGCGGAGCGGTGGTACTCCCGATGCCCGCACGCGGCTACGAGTTCAGCGCCTCCTTTAAATTCTGATCGCTGTGCCCTCTATTCCCGGGAAACGCGCGCATTGATGGCACGCTACGCGCTATCCAGGGAGACTCGGCCCAGGTGATTACCGTCTCCCAAGTTTCCAAACACTTCTCCGGTGGTACCGTTGCTCTGGATACGGTCGATCTAACGGTCGCCCAAGGAGAGTTTGTCAGTCTCCTTGGTCCATCGGGTTGCGGGAAAAGCACCTTGCTCCGTCTGCTGGCCGGCCTCGATACCGCCAGCAGCGGGATCGTAACGGTCGGAGGCCTTGCCCCCATCGAGGCCTGCCGCCGGGGTGCCATTGGAGTCGCATTTCAGCGCCCCGCCCTGGTTCCCTCTCGCACCGCGTTGGAGAACATCCAGCTGACGCTGGAAATTGTCCACCGCCCCGGATCCTTCGCTCCCGAGGAATTGCTCCGCCAATTCGGTCTCGCTGCTTTCCGAAATCATTATCCCCACCAGCTCTCCGGCGGCATGCAGCTGCGCGTCAACATCGCCTGCGCCCTCGTCCATCGCCCGGAAATCCTGCTCCTGGACGAACCTTTTGGCGCGCTCGATGAGATGACACGGGAAAGCCTCACCGGGTGGCTGCGCAGCGTCCTCGCCGAGACCGGACAGACTGTCGTGCTGGTGACGCATAGCGTTGAAGAGGCGGTGACGCTCTCCCACCGAATCGTGCTCATGCGTCCGCATCCGGGCCGGGTGCAATCAATCGTGACCGTGCCGGCCGCGGCGCGCACCGGCGATTGGACGAACCCGGCCGTCGTCAGCGAAGTCACGAGCCTGCGACGCCAACTCCACGCCGCCCTCCCGGCTGAAACCGTCGCATGAAGGCGGGGTTTTCATTTCTTCTGGTCCTGCTGGCCGTGCCGGCACTGTGGCAGATTATAGTGTGGGTGTTCGAACCCAAGCCCGCCTTCCTGCCTCCGCCCGCGATGGTCGCCGGGGTTCTCTGGAGCGAACGAACCTCCCTCCTCGGGCATACCTTCACGACCCTCAGCGAAGCCGTCATCGGCTATGCGATTGCCAACGCGATCGCGTTCGGCCTCGCGGTCTTCTTTTTCCATGTGCGCGGCGCCGAGCGCGTGGCGACCCCGTGGCTCGTCGTCCTGAAGAATGTCCCGTTTCCCACGGTCGCGAGCATCCTCGTCGTTGTCATGGGCGACTCGCTTGGCCCCAAGCTCATCATCGTCGTGCTGGTCACGTTCTTCCCGATCCTCGCCAACTTGAACAAGGGCCTGAAGTCCGTGGACCCCGGCCTCGTCGACCGGATGCGCACGCTCCACGCCACGCGTTGGCAAATCTTTTCCAAGGCCGCATGGCCGGCCTCGTTGCCTTACTATATTGCCGCCCACGAAATCGCCTTCACCGGCAGTATCATCGCGGCGATCGTGGCGGAATGGCTCTTCGCCCAGCGTGGGCTCGGTTTCCTCATCGTCCAGGCTTCAACCCAGTTTCGCACTGACCGGTTGTTCGCCGTCACCATCGTCGCCAGCGGATTGGCCATGCTTGCCTATGCCTTGGTCGGCTTGGCCGAACGCCACGTTCTACGGTGGCAGCGCGCCTGATCCAGTCTCAAACCCCACCACCTCCGTTTCCGTGAAATCTCCCGCCCGTTCGCTCTTATCTCTCTGTATCCTCGCTTTGGTGACAGGGTGCGCGCCCGAGTCGGCGTCGTCCGATTCCCGCAATTCACCCCCGGGCAAGACAGTCGGATCCCTGAATGGCCCGGTTGCATCCGGCGAAACCTACGAGCAGACGCTCGCGCAAGTAAAAACGCGGATGCCCGCGGCCCGCTACACGACGAATGAATTTATTCCTGCCGCCGACACGCCTCCTCCCGAATACACTCAGCGGATCAAGCTAAAGATTGGCATGCCATGGCTCCTCAATGACGAGGAGGCGCCGTGGTATATTGCCGTCGAGCGGAAATTTTTCGACCTCGTCGGACTCGATGTCGAACTGCTGTCTGGTGGTCCGGCTCATAACTATCTCGCCGTGCTCGCCGGAGGCGGCGTCGATCTTGGCGTTATCAATATGACGACTCAGGTCACAAAGTTCATCGCGAGCCCGACCGGCGCCGACGTCGTGATCGTTGGGGTTACCCTCCGGGAAACTCCCGAAGCAATTCTCGCCATTGATCATGAGACGCCCCGCGACCAGCGCTCCACCCGGGTGTTGCGAGCCACCGACTTTGCAGGAAAAACCATCGCCGTTGAAACCACGTCGCAATACGTGATGGAGAGCGTGCTCGCCCTCAACGGCGTCGACGCGGCCCAGGTAAAGTTTCTCCGCGTCTCGACCCTCGACACGCTGGTCATGGGCCGCGTCGACGCCATGGCCTCATGGATTGTGAATCAACCGCGCTTGTTGGAAGACGCCGGCTATAAAAACTGGATGGCTTACCCGTTGGCCGAACACGGTTGGGAAGGTGCGGCCGACGTCACGGTCGTTCGGCGGGATTTCCTGGAAAAGAATCCGGCAGTCGTGCGCCGCTACCTTTGGGCACTGCGCCAGGCGGTCGAGTTCATGCTCGACGAGCCCGTTGCAGCTGCGGCCATCACCAGCCGTTACGCCACCGGCCAACCCCTCACGCCCACGCAAGTCATGCGCCGTTTCGAACTTCAGCGCCATCTCGTAATCGGCGATGACCGCTCCGGGTTGCTCCACGTCGATCCCGATGCCATCGATCGCACCGCGGCCCATATGGTAAGAGCCGGGGTCATTTCGCTCCCTCAGACTCCGCGTTAAAAGCATCGGGGCAGCTTCAAGCCAACACCCTGCGCGCGGTTCTTCGGATTCTCCCGAGGCACGAATTCCGATCAAGCGACTGCCCGAAGTGGCACGCCGCCTCTTCGTAGTGCAGATTCCCCTACACCCGCACACCGCGGCCCAGCCCACCCCGCGGTCGTCTCGGCCGGCACTCGCAGCCGACCATCAACTCCGCTGAATCTAGCCCACGGTCGCCACTACCATCCGCCGCGCCGCATCACGCGCTTCCATTTCCACCACCCCAGGATCGGGATCTGTTAATCCAAACGCCGTAAGCCCGAGATAGTCGAGAGTTTGATCAGTATCCAACGGGTGAAACAAACCCGCCTTCACATCACGAAACATCCGCTCGAGGGGAAATTTACGGGAAAACGAAGCGCCACCTGCCACGCGCATGCCCAGGTCGAGGACCCGGGAGCTGTTCTCGATCGCGATCATTTTCGCGGCCGCCGCCTTGCGGGTCCAATCATCCGGCGGATCGAGATCGAACTCCGCCGCCGCTTTCCATAACACCGCGCGCGAGGCCTCGATCAATGCGTCCATCTCGCCGATCTTGACTCGCACGTTTGGCAAATATCCCAAGGGACGATTGAGCGGCGGCTTCTTCCGCGCCGACATCATCGCCACCAGAAAATTCCGGGCAGCCAGGGCGATTCCAATATAGATTGAGGCATTCGCCAGCGGGTTCGTGGTAAATAAATGCATCACTCCCCCCCGGGTGAAGGTCGGGCGCTGCAACACCACGTTCTCGTCCGCCAAAAACGCGTCCGTAATCGTCGTCGTATTGGAGGCCGTCGCCCGCATCCCCATCGCATTCCAATCCTCTTTGAACGAAAGCGCCGGCGTCTGTACCGGAATCAAATACGTCAATACCACCGGGCCGCCGGGCGCTTCATCCCACGTCGCCTCGGAAAAGAAGCGGTCAAGGGCGATACTCTGGCTGCTGAAGATCTTCACGCCATTCAACCGCCAACCACCGTCGACGCGCGTCGCCCGGGTCTGCGGACGCAACAATCCGATCGCATTCCCCGGCTCCGTAAACGAGCCGCCAATCACCAAGCGCTGCGCCGCGACTTCACTCAGTTGGCGGGCCACGTGTGGCGAGCGCTGCGTCTGCCAGAGCAGCGTCAACATCGACACGGTATTGAAGTGCATATTGACCGCGAGCGCCGTGGAACCGCAGCCCTCGGCGAGTTTCTCCTGCGCCTTGATTCGCTCAAGGAGCGTCGCCCCCGCCCCGCCAAAATCCTCCGGGACATTCAACGCTATATAACCGCTTTCCTTCAGGGCCTCGTAGTTCTCGAACGGGAAGGACGCCTCGCGATCATGGTCCGCCGCCCGCGCCGCGAAATCCTGGGCATGCCGCGCAGCCCAATCGATGAAGCGGATTTCCCGGGTGGTGTATTGTTGGGAAAACATTGGGGTTCAAGCGCCGGGGGCTCAGTCAAACTTCAAGTTCCACGTCCGTTCAGTGTACCCATACGCCACCGGCTTTACCGCGCGCAATGGCACCCGCCAATCAGCCGTGCCATAACGCGTTTCAAAGGCCGCGACATTCTCATCGTAAGCGGCCAGCAAGCGAGCCTTCACCTCCGCTGGCGTGAAACTGAACTCCAAGCTCGCCCGACCCAACTGCACCACTTCTGCCCACGAGAGCTTGAACTCCTTCACCGCCGTAAAATACTCGTCAGTCATATTGCTGTCCCACATGCCGCGATCGTCGGTGTTAAGGCTCACGGGAATTCCAAAGCGCAGGTATTCAGGAAACGGATGCTCCTGGATGTCACTCGTGTATTCGAGTAGCTGATTCGAAACCAGGTTGATCTCCACCATGAACCGGCTGTTCCGCATCAACAACATGGTATCGGGATCCGTGATGAGATTGTAACCATGCCCAATCCGCGTGGCGCCGAGCAGGAGCGTATCGCGCACATGGGCATTGGGCTCGTCGACCTCACCACCGTGAATACTGATCCCGATGCCCGGATACTCGCGCCGCATTTCCCGGTAGACTTTAAGAAAGCGCAGCGGGTAGCCTTTGTCGTTATCCTCGCGCCCACCCATGTTGATTCCCACCCAGCGCCCGGGATAAGCCGCGAGGAACGCGTACGTGCGGCGAACCTCCGCTTCGGCAATCGGCGCGAAACGCAATACACTCGCCTGAAATCGCACCGTCACCCCGGTGGCTTGCGCGTCGGCTTGCGCCAGCCGCGCCTCATACCGCACCGCCATCTCGGCACCCGGCACAATGCGGCCGTCAGGATCACTCAGCCCAAACGCCGGCGCCTGCGTCTCCAAATAGAGGAGACCTTCGGCCCCAAACGCCTTCATGTTCTCCACCAGAATCTCCGGGATGCAGTGCGCATCGGTGACGAGGTGATTGAGTCGAACCCAGGTAAATTCAAAGAACTCATCCCGCCCTTCGCCGGGCCGATCGAGCCGGACGGAATCGAGCCACTCCTTCTTCTCCGCCGGCGTTAGATCCTCAAGGGCTTTAAACTCGGCCCGATTGGCCTCCGGCAGCTTCTTCCAGGCGGACTCACGAATTGTTACCCAATACACCGTGTCGATGTTCCGGCCCCGCCAGTCCATTCCACTCGGCCCCACATTAAGAATACGTGTCCGGGTATAAAAGGTCTGGCCACCGTTGCGCTTTTTGTCCGTCGCCAGAGTAAACCACCACTCGGGCAAGCCGGCCCCGCCCAGATGATTGTGCAAATCACCCCCCTTCGGCAACGCGTACAGCAGCGTGTACAATTCCGTCGGAGTGGCTGTTTGCCGGATTTCCACCCACCGCTCTGCAAATCCAGCGGCGGGCGCCGTGTTCGCCGCCGACCCAGCCACGATCAGGGCAAAGAGAACCGTGTGGCGGGCGCGCATAAGTAAGTACATGCTTACTTAGAGCACGCTACGTGCCACTCTCCAAGCCCGGTGGCATGCATCCGGCTAGTGATTTATGCCGCATAAAATCCGGCCCGGCGCCCCGGTATTCGCCCGTCCGGGCACCGTCTCTCGCCGAGGAATCCGTCTTTTCCCATGAAAACTACATCCCTCACCTGCCTTGCGTTCCTCCTCGGCCTTGCTTCAGGCGCGACCGCCGCGGAGCCCCCGATTATCGTCAAAGCCGTCATTGTCGTCACCTACGAGGACGGCGCCTACACCGGCGACAAACCCGGAGGGCTGCAACCCTGGGCGGAGGGCGAAAAACTCCACCAGATCATCTCCGTGCCCGGAACGTTCCGCGGCGACATCATCATGAACGCCAATGGCGTGATCGGACTCGTCTCGGGACGCGGCCCGGTGAATGGCGCCTCGTCTGTGATGGCGCTGGGTCTCGACCCGCGGTTTGATTTTTCCAAGGCGTACTGGTTCCTGACTGCGTTGACCGGCTTCGATCCGCACGACGCCTCACTTGCTTCCGTCATGTGGGGTGAGTGGATTGTCGACGGCGATTGGGCCCACGAGGTCGACGCCCGTGAACTGCCCGCTGACTGGACCACGACCTATTTCCCCGTGCATTCCGACTCCCCGGATCGCATTCCCGCCGGGCGTGGCACCACCGAGCTTCTCGCCGTGCGGGAGGCCTATCAGCTCAATCCCGGGCTCTCGGCCTGGGCGTATCGGTTAACCAAGGACACAAAGATCGCGGATACGACGGCGATGGCCGACTACCGCCGGCGCTTTGCCGGCTGCCCCAACGCCCAGCGTCCGCCCTTTGTCCTGCAAGGCTCGAATCTGGCCGCCGGCACTTATTGGCATGGTCGTTATCGCACCGACTGGGCCAACCGCTGGGTCGGGTTGTGGACCGGTGGAAAAGCGAACTTTGTCTCGACCTCCACCCCGGACGGCGGCCGCATCGGTGCCCTCACCGCCCTGTCTCGCGCCGGCCGGGTCGACTTGCAGCGGATACTACAAATGCATTCCGCGATGAACTACTCCATGCAGGCGCCCGATATGACGGCACTCGAAAGTGTCACCTATGACACGCCCACCCGTCCGCACCCCGGCATGGCACCCGCACTGGCCGCATCCTACGCGGTGGGCAGCCAGGTGTTGCAGGCGTTACTGAAAGACTGGCCCCAGTATTCCAACGAGATCCCTGGCGCGGCAAAAAAGTAACAAGCCAACGGATACGCTATTCGCTCCGAAGGCACCGCGCCGAAGCGACTGCGCCCAACCCGACCGACCGCCTCGGTCGGTCGGGTTGTAGCCGGCGTTCATCAGACTGCCAGCCCCAGCGGCCTTACCCCTGCTCCTGCTCTCGCACTATTTCGCCGCAGCCTGCACCGCCGCCAAATAGGCCCGCTTCTCCTCCGGCGGTAGCCAGGCAATCTCAAAGCTATTGGCTGCCAGCGTCACGATCTCGGCGCGAGTCAATCCGACCGCCTCATGAACGATCCAGAAAAGATCCCCCACCAGCAGACTGCGCATCATCCCGGGGTCGTCCGAATTGATCGTCACCAGCAATCCCAAATCGAGCATTTGCTTGATCGCGCGAGCGCGAAACGCGAGACGTCCGGGAATCTCTGCATAAAGCAGCGTCGGGCAGACTGTCAGCCCGATCCTCCGCTCCCGCACCGCGGCAATTAATTTCGGATCGTCCAGCACGTTTATCCCATGGTCGATTCGCTCCACCTTAAGTTCATCGAGGCAGCCCCAGATGTGCGCCACCGTGTTCGGCTGGTTGACATCGCAATGAGAGGTCAGGCGCAGACCAAGTTCCCGCGCCCGGGCAAAAACGCCGGCAAACTTCCGCGGAAAATCACGTTCCTCGGGATTATCCAGGCCGATCCCCAGGATGCGATCATGCCACGGCCTGCTCTCTTCCAGAATCGCCGCTGCTGACTCCGCCGAGCGGTCGCGATTGAAACACATGATATATTCCGCCCGAAGTCCGAACTCCTCGGCCGCCTGCTTTTTAGCGGAGAGCAAACCGGCAAAGACGGTCGCGAGCGGGATGCCCCGCTCGGTGTGCATTTGCGGATCAAAGAACATCTCCACATACACCACCTGTTGAGCCCGGACCCGCCGGAAATAAGTTAACGCCACATCGTGAAAATCCCGCTCGGTGCGCATTGCCGAAAGTAGTTCGGAGAACACTTCAATAAAGGTGTTCAAGTCCGTCGCATGCGTCAGCCGCTGCCGGACCGCTTCCGGCGAAGCGTAACGCGGAGTTAACCCGTTCCTCGCGATCAACTCCAAGTAGTGCTCGGGCTCCAGCGTACCCTCAATATGCACATGCAGCTCCGCTTTGGGCAGCGCCATGATGAGCGCACGCAGCGAAGCGTCCGAATCCGCGGCCACCGCACCACCCGGCGCGAGCACGAGCAGGACAAAAGTCAGAATCCGTTGCGTCCAATGCTTCATGGAAAGGTCAGTCCGAACTGCCGCGCCGCATAACCAAAGGTGACAGGCTTGACCCCCTCCAACCCGGCCCGCCAATCACCGCGTCCGAAACGCTCCTCGAAGGCGTCGAGCGCCGTTTCGTGCGACTGCAGCACGCGGGCTTTGGTCGCCGCATCGAGAAACGCGTGCTCAATACTGGCCCGTCCGATCTGCCGGATCTCGGACCACGAGAGCCGGTAGCGGGTGACCGCCACATAATATTCGTCCGTCATCGTCGAATGCCACCAGCCACGATCGTCCGTGTTCAGACAGACGGGTATGCCAAGGCGCAAGTATTCAGGAAACGGATGCACGGCGAGATCCGGAGTGTACTCGAGAAGATGATTGCTGATCAGGTTTATCTCCACGAGCCAGTTTCGGGTCCGCATCAACAAGAGCGTATCCGGATCCTTGATCAGCGTAACGGCATGTCCGATCCGCGTCGCACCCAGCGTGAGCGTGTCGCGCACATGCGTATTGGGACCATCCATTTCGCCCGCGTGAATCGAGATCCCCACGCCGGAATAGGTGCGACGCTGCTCGCGAAATGCCTCGATGAAGCGGCTGGGATAACCTTGTCCGCGTTCCTCGATTCCAGCCAGGTTGATGCCCACCCAGCGGGCGCGATGCCGGTCGACGAAGCGGTAGATCCGCGCGATCTGCGCCTCGGCATCCGCCGCGAAGCGGAGCGCCGTAATCAGAAAACGCACCTCCACGCCGGTCGCCCGCGCTTCCGGCCCCTGCAATGCTTCCTCGTAGATCGCCGCCGCCTCATCTTCGCCGATTGGCGTGCCTTCCGGCGTTTGCAAGGTGAACGGCGAGGCCTGCAACTCCATATAGCGCACCCCCTCCGCCCCATAAAGCTGCATCGTTTCGATGAGCAACTCCGTCATCAGCACAGGGTCCTGCGCCAGATGAGTAAGTCTTTGCCGCGGCGCCGCGAAGAACGTGTAACGTCCTTCACCCGGTTGATCGATTTGATAGAGGGAAATCCAAGCCGCCTTTTCGGCGGCCGTCATCTCCCCGAGCGGCTTCCAATCCGCCTGATCGGGAGGCGGAAGCGCGCGCCACGCCGACGCACGAATGGTTTCAAACGGATAGGCCGGTTCGGGGGCCGCCAGATTAAAGGGCGCACCGGCCCGGATCCGCGTGTAGTAATCGGCCCGGCCTTTCAGCGCGGGATCGGTCGCCGCCCGCAGCCATTGCTCCGGCAAATACGATCCCGGCAGGTGATTATGGAGATCGCCTCCCTTCGGCAAAGCATACAACAACGTATAGAGTTCCCGCGGCGTGGCCGCGGTCCGCATCTCGTTCCATCGGGATGAGAAATCGGCGCCCGCCACACCGACCGCGGATGCGACAAATATCACTATACGCGAAAGGAAAGTACGGCAGGGGGGCGTATGCTTTACCATACAATCGAATGGCGTTTACCGTTGGTTACATTGACGAAGCCCACCGGGTCGGCGTCGTTCGGCGCAACCAGAACCCAGTTCCATGGCGTACACGTGAGAAAGACGACCGTGAGGTATTTGGGAAATCCGGGAGGCAGCGGTCGCGTGGCCGTCGGGGAGGCCGGCATCCACTCGACCGCATCCGCCGCGATCAGGAGGTTTTCCATTTCCCGCGCCGCTTCCACCGCCGGACGCTGGGTAAAGATCCCTCCGATTTCATAACGGATGCGCGCCGTCACCTTGCCCTTGTGCACCAATACCCAGCCGCCCCCCATGGCGGCGAGTTCGTTCACCGCGAGCGCCATGGCTTCGTCGCTCGTGCCGAAGGCCCAGATATTGTGGATGTCGTGCATATAGGACGACGCCAGCGCACTGTTGGGTGAGAGTGGCCCGGCGTGGCGCCAGAACATTTTGGATACGCCCTTGCCGTGATACCGATCCACCACCGCGACCTTGGAAATGAAACGTCCCAGGTCGCGCTCCACCTTGCCGTTCACCACCGGCAACTCGGCCGTCAGAAATTCAGGTTTGAACCAAAAGGGTTCGAGCAGCGCGACGGTTGCCGTCTGCCGGTCCGGTGACGGCGCCGGAATCACAAAGTCCGCCGCTGTAATCGTGCGCCCAATCTTGATCGTGTCGTGTGCCCATTTTGGATACTCGATTTTTGGCACCGGCAGAAGAAACTTTCCGTTTTCCGCGGCAAGTTTCCCATCGGCAAAGACCCGGCCCACTTTCACCAGCTTGGGATCCTCCTTCAACAGCACGATGTCGGCCGCCCGTCCCGGTGCAATCGAGCCCACCAGATGCTCCACGTGCCAATGACGCGCCGGGTAGTAGCTCGCCATCGCGTAGGCCGCCTCGACCGGAGCCCCGGCCCCGATGGCCAGTCGAATATTAAAGTCCATCGTGCCGTTCTTGAGGGAATCGTAGGCGTCACGGTCGTCCGTGGTGATGGCGAGATTGGACCAGTCGTTGAGTTTCTCCTGCACCAGTCGCGGCACGAGCGCCGGAATCGTATTCGGCGTCATTTGAATCGTGATACCGCGCCGCAGCTTGTCCCAGCCTTCCTGCGCCAGCCGCACTGAATGATCGGAAGAAAGCCCTGCGGCGGAGAAGGCATTGATTACATTTACGTCCGTAAGCCCGGAGCCGTGGCCTTCGACCACGCCGCGGGCATCCCAGGTGGCCTGGATTACCTGCCACATGCGGGAGTAGCCGGGATTGTCGGGATTCGAGACCGCCGGCCAGTCCATCACTTCATCCAACCCCAACACCCGGAGATCCTTCGCCATGTTTTCCCGGATTTCATTATAGCCGTAATAACCGCCACCGAGCTCAAACGCCGTGGGTGGCGTGGCAGAACTTAGCGCGACAAAATGCTTGAACGGCGACCCCGCGTCACGCGCCTTCAGCCAGAACTCGACGTTATTTTTCCCGTCCACATTCCCGAACTCGTGCGTCCCGTCGACCGTCCACGTATTACCCTGCGCGATCACCATGGCCGCTTCGAACTCCGGGGTGATATGCGTGCTCTCGATGTGTTTGTGCGATTCACCAAAGCCCGGCACCGCCCATTCTCCCTCGGCGGAAATGATGCGATCACAGCGGCCCGGCCACAGGCCGACCGGACCCACCCAGGCGATCCGTGATTCCTTAATCACGATATCCTGGGCCGGCTCCCACTGCAGGGTGAACACGTTTAAAATCGTAGCGCCGCGAATAATCAGATCGGCCGGTTCGCGCCCGAGCGCCACCTGCACCAGTTGCTGCCGCAAGCGGGTTTCAGCATTGAAGACGAAAGGCTCAGCCGCATGGGAAAGCGACGCGACGAAGGCGGCGCACAAACCGCAAACCGCGAGGAGATGACGAGATAGGAGCTGCATGATAAAACAGAAAGTGCGGGGTTCAGGGCAGGACTCGTTGCGCCGTCCAGAAGAGCCCGATCGCGGCGATCACGCCGCAGACGGGAAGGACGATTCGCCGGCGGTACCAATCGCGGCCTCGCGCCCAGCCCACGGCGAGAAACGCCAGGGCAAGAACCCCGAGTTGTCCGAAATCCACCCCGAAATTAAACGCCAGAAGCGTGGTGAAAAATTGGTCGGCCGGAAGCGGCACCTCCGCGAGACTGCTCGCGAAACCCAATCCGTGCAGGAGCCCAAAGCCGAACACCACCCCAAGCCGTACCGGTGAAAGGCGTGGGCGAAAAATGTTTTCCAGCGCGACGCATGCGATCGAGAATGCAATCAGCGGTTCCACGATTCGCGGAGATAACGAAACCACTCCGTACGCGGAGAGCCCGAGCGTGATTGTATGCGCGACGGTAAAGGCCGTCGTCTGCGACACGAGCGGACGCCATCCGCCTCCGAGAAAATAGAGTCCGAGCACGAAGAGAATGTGATCCACACCCCACGGCAGAATATGAAGGAATCCCAGCCAAAGGTATTGGCCCGCCGCCTCGATTATTAGCGCCAATTGCAACGCCACTGGAGAAACGCCTGCCACCACGGCGGCGTTCACGGCCGCTTTCGGCGCCGGCGTTTTATCCGACGGAATCAGCGCTGGATCAATCTCGTCGGCACTGGCACTTCCCTGAGCCACGCTGGTGTTAACCGAAGGCGGCAGCACGAAATCGCGACTCGCGGTGCCCGGCAGTTCGATCCATCGGGTCACGGTCAGGTTCTCCGCCGGAATCAGCAGCGAAATCGCCAGCGGATACTCGATCGGAGCTTGGGCGGCCGTCGTTAGCTGCAACGTCGTGGCCATCGGCGCCAGCACTCCGCGGTATTCAAACTCAGTCATCGCAGCCACCGTCACATCTCCAATCTTTTCGGGCGGGACTTCAGGCAGCGTCCAACGTACTAGGCGCAAGGATAGGGCAGCCTCACCGGTCCGGAAGGTCAGCCACGTCGCGACCCTTTCCCCCAAGTCCCTGAGCGCATCCGCCTGCACCGCCACCGGCGCAGTGAGGAGCGCAGCATAGGCCTCGGTGCTCCCGGTCGCCATGCTCAAATCGAGGTCAACCTTGGCGACGACATTCGACTGCCCCGATAGAGTAACCGCCACCCGGGTCATGTTTAACAGATGCGCCGACGCCAATGCCGGAAGGCACATCCCCAATAGGAAGTGCAACGGGAGGCGACGCGATGAACAGGACACACCATCTGGGAGCAGATCCAATGCCAGTGTCCACAAGTAAGTGAATACTCTACAAGTCGCCGTCGCGCCGTGCTCTCCTCCAGCCGCAAGTTGAAGTGTCACTTATTAAATGACTTTGCCGCGGGTCGTCGGAGCGGGATTGCACCGGCGGCTCGGCCAGTCCACGGTTGGCGGATGCTTCGTCGCGCGGTCGCAATCTTTATTGTTCTCCCGGTCGTGTTCATTGCGGGTCACGCCCTCACCGCCAAACCGCGCGCCCGTGATCTGGGGATTCCATTCGATGGCACGCCGGGCCCGCTCAACGCGATCACCGATGTCGCTGGAATCGAAATCGGACATGTCACCCTCATCGCCGGCGACGGCCGGCTGGAGGTGGGTCGCGGACCCATTCGCACGGGCGTCACCGCCCTTCTTCCGCGCGGAAAAAATCCCGACTCTCCGCCCGTGTTTGCCGGACTGTTTTCCCTCAACGGCAACGGCGAGTTGACTGGCGCCGCCTGGATCGAGGAGTCCGGTTTCCTGGAAGGTCCCATCATTCTAACCAATACCCATAGCGTCGGCGTGGCTCGCGATGCAGTGATCGCCTGGAAGATTCGTCAGGCGCTGCCCGGACCGCCCGCGAACGCGTGGTCGCTGCCGGTCGTCGCCGAAACCTGGGACGGCTGGCTAAACGATATCAACGGTTTTCATGTGAAGCCCGAACATGTGTTCAACGCGCTGGACGGGGCTCGCGGAGGCCCCGTCGCGGAAGGCAGCGTCGGCGGCGGCACCGGCATGATCAGTTATGAGTTTAAAGGCGGCATCGGCACGTCGTCACGACGCCTCTCGGGCGAACTCGGCGGCTTTACCGTCGGCGTGCTCGTACAGGCCAACCACGGGGTGCGCCGTCAGCTGACAATCGCCGGGGTCCCGGTGGGCCGCGAGATCGGCGGAGGGACGCGCCGGTTCGCCGGTGGCGATCCGCATGACCTCGCGGGCCTGAGCGTCGGCGAAGTGGGCTCCATCATTATCATTGTCGCGACGGATGCGCCGCTGCTGCCCCACCAGTTGAAACGTCTCGCCCGTCGCGCCGCCCTTGGGTTGGCCCGTACCGGAGCGGTTTCCGGCAACGGCTCGGGCGATCTGTTTGTCGCTTTTTCCACCGCCAACGCTCGAGGTGCCCACCGCGAATCCGGCTCGGGCGAACTGAGTTTCCGCGCCTCCGAATTTCAGGCGTTGCCCAACGGCAGCATGAGTCCGTTGTTCGAGAGCACGGTCGCAGCCACCGAGGAAGCCATCATCAACGCGTTAGTCGCGGGCGAAACCATGCGGGGCCGCGACGACCACGTGGCCGAGGGCCTGCCGCAAACTCGAGTGCAGGAGATCTTGCGCAGCTTCCGCCGGCTCCCGGAGCAGCCGGCCGCCGTGCCCTAAAAGCGAATACACCCGGTGACGGCGGGAATCGGAATCCCGGACTGCGATCCCGGCCCTCGAATTAGCAGCCGGGTAGGCGACACTGCACCAAAGCGGTTCGTTTTGACGTGCGCGTCATCGCAGGCACCGCGCAGGCGCGAACGCGACCCGCTCGCGCGATTTAACGTTAGAACGAGGCGGCCCTTCCGGCCTACAGCTTGAGATCCCCCGCATAGCCGGTGAGCTCCATATAAGCCGATCCCACCTCCCGCCCGGCCGCATCGCGGACGCGACACGCCCCTTCCCAGTAAGAAACTCCGCCCAGCGTACCCGGAAGTTCCTGAGCCGCGACCAACGGTTCGACCGACAACGTCACCGTTGCGTTCGTCGCCGGATCAGTCGTGGTTATCCGGATACGCTGGGGATAGATCGCGCCCGTGGCCGGACTGGTCCACCGCGTCAGGACTTCCCACGTGAACGGACTGCGCTGCGTGCGTCCCGCCGCATCGATCCAAGTCAGCGTGGACGCCGGATCGGCCGTGCCGTCCCGCAGCCGCAAGCGGTACAGCATGAGTTCGCGCCGGTCGGTGAACTGGATGCTCACCCAGTCCCAACCAATCTGGCCCGCGCCGAGTTGGCTGCTGCTGATTTCATGGTCCATCCAGGCTTCGCCGGTCACCCGGAATTTTTCGCTGCCGCGTTCACCCTGCAGCGTGAGTTCCCCATCCGCCATGAGTCGCGTGAACGTAAGATAATAACTCGCCGCCGTGGGCGCCGCACCTTTGCGCGAAACCCCGTCTTCGCCGAACACCACCAATGGCTTGGC
>Ga0163151_10004496_pt1 | contig 18687 bp, 17 predicted proteins | sample OliLakLV19MP5IB2_FD_145596 | JGI IMG/M metagenome (GOLD analysis project Ga0163151, IMG submission 145596) | Freshwater microbial mat bacterial communities from Lake Vanda, McMurdo Dry Valleys, Antarctica - Oligotrophic Lake LV.19.MP5.IB-2 | ecosystem: Environmental > Aquatic > Freshwater >... | reverse complement strand
GGGTGTCGATGTTCGGCCGGCTGGGGGATGATGCGTTTGCCACGACGCTGCGCGCGGGCCTCCGCGCCAACGGGGTCGATGACACGCACGTTCTCAACACGCCCGGCTCACCGAGCGGCGTGGCGTGGATCAGCGTGGATGACGTTGGTGCGAATGCGATCACCGTGATTCCCGGCGCGAATGGTTGCGTGACGGCGGATGACGTCGCCCGGTGGTCGGACGCCATCGCGGAGTGCGACGTCGTGCTCGTGCAGTTGGAGATCCCGCTGCCGGCCGTCGCCGCCGTCGTGCAACTGGCCCGACGACACGGTCGCCGCGTGGTGCTGGATGTCGCCCCGGTGCCGACAGAGCCGTTGCCGGACGAACTGTGGCAGGTCGATGTGCTCTCGCCGAATCAGACCGAGGCGGAGCTGCTGACGGAGGTCACGGTGGATTCCGTCAACGCGGCGAAGCAGGCGGCGACGGTGCTGCTGTCGCGCGGGCCGCGGTGCGTCGTGCTGAAGCTGGGCGAACTCGGGGCGCTGATTGCCGAACCGGGCGGCGTTGCGGAATATGTGCCGGCGTACCGGGTCACACCCGTGGACACCACAGCTGCCGGGGATGCGTTCACCGCGGCGCTGGCGGTCGCGCTGGCGGAAGGGCAATCGCTTGCCGACGCGGCAAGATTCGGATGCGCGGCGGGGGCGTGTGCGACGCTGCGGTTCGGGGCGCAGCCGGCGATGCCGACGCGCGAGGACGTGCTGCGGATGATGACGCAATGACAGAAGCCCAGGGATTGCTATCCCTGGGCTTCCGCGTGCAATCATCACCAATCACGCCGTTGCGCTCACGTGTTCGGTCCCACGGGGGCGAACGTGCGGGGGACGGCTTCCGGTTCCGGTGCCGGGGCGAGTGGCTGCGTGGTGTCGACCGGAGCGGTGTAGCCGCAGTTGCCATCGGCACAGCCGACAACGCCGCACGTCGGCGCGGGCGGGCAGACGGTTTGCGGGACCAGCTTGCAGACCTCGTAAGCCTGTTGCCGAGGCACGCAACGGGCCACCATGCGGGTGCAGGTGATGGCTTCGCACTTCGGCACGCAACGGGCCACGCGGCGCGTCACTTGATACGCCACCTGCCGCGTCGAACAGACCGGCACCTTGCACGTCTTCGTCTCGCAGACCATGCGGCATACCTGATACGGAATCCGGCGGCTGCACTGCTCGGCGACCATGCGGCACGTCTGCACGGGCACCCTGCACGTCTTCGTCTCGCACACCATGCGGCAGGTGCGGATCGGAATGTTCTCGACGACTTCCTCGCACACCATCCGGCAGACCTGCACCGGGCACTTGCTCACCACGACTTCCGGCACATTCCGGCAAACCTGCACCGGGCAGACCTGGCGAACCACCTGCGGTTGATACGTCGTACACGGAATCTGCTGTTCGACGACTCGCGGACACCACACTTTTTTGCAGGTCGTGAAGCCGGGACGCTGCGTCATGCAGACCTTTGGGCAGCCGCAGGCGTCGGGCACGAGAACCGGACAGACCGGACCGGGGTGATACACCTGCTGCGTCGTCCATTGACCGCAGTCGCGACGGACGGTGCGGTACGTGGTGACCGGCCGCATCACGGTGTAACAGCGTTCCTGGTTGACGGTCTCCGTGACCTGTCGCATGACGCAGGTGCGGACTTCGCGTTCGATGGTTTCCGTCACCGGCCGCTGCACGATCCGCTTGCACTGCCGGACCGATTCCTCCCAGACCGGCCGTTGCACGGTGTAGCTGCGGTCGTGGTAGACGGTCTCCGTCACCGGCCGCATGACTGTGTAGTTCTCGACGCGCTCGGCGGTCTCGTAGATCGGCCGCGAGACCTGGTACGACTCTTCGCGATAGTTCGTCTCGACGACGGTGCGGTAACAGGTCTCCGCGACGTCGTCGTAGGCGGTCTCGTAGGTCGTGCGGTTGACGGTGTATTCCTGCGGCTCCTGCACGGTGTCGTACACGGTGCGGTAGCAGGTTTCCCGTTCCACGCGGCAGGTGGTGTAGCACGCCGTCGGTTGACACGCCGTCGTCGGGCAGTTGTTGTAACACGCGGCCCCGCAATAGGCGGCGGACGCCGTCTGCGGACCTCCGGCGACCGCGAGCGCGAGGCCCGCCAGCACGCCGAGCATTCCTTTTGTCATCACGTCGTTCCCCTTGAATCTTTTTGTTCGCGACCGGGCGTTCGACACAACGGTGCGCGGTTCACCAATCCCGTGAACCCTCAGTATGAGCGTGCGCACCAACCGCGTGCAAAAGAAAACCCCGTCGGAAATCCGGTGCGTTCCGAGGACGCGCTCACGGTTCCGACTGCACAGTAAGGGTAAATCGGGAAGAGATTGCGGACCGCCGTGCGGCGGAAAGTCATCGCGATTTCGACGTGGCGATCCGGCGACAAACGCACATCACCGGCACGGACGGCAACTTGCGACGGAACGGTCGAATCCACGCATCGACTTGCGGTGATGGCTGGATGCGGTGGCGAGATCGCCGTATCCGTCAACGTCGATACAACCGGCGTCGTTCACCGCATCCGTTAGCCGCGACCCGGAGGCTCTGCGCAGGGGAGCGCTGGGTGAAGCGCACAACGCGTGTCGCGCGCTCCGTGCAGCGCTCCCCTCCGCAAAGCCTCCGGGTCGCGGCTAACCAGCGCCGTCACGCAACGGGCACGTTCGGAACCATCTGCCGTCGTCCCAGTTGGGCCGCGATCAGAAAGGCCGCGGGAAACACCACGAGGTTCGCGATCTCGAACCACAGCGGGTACGGCAACATCAACATGTTATACCCCGCGGCGGCGAGCAGCAGGAGGCCGATGGTGATGCCGTGCGCCGGATGCCGGCCGGCTCCCAACCGCGTGGCGATCCAGGCGCTGGCGAACACAGCGAGCCCCCAACCGACGACGCCCATGATGAGCGCCGCCGTCGGATAGCGGGCGACATGCGCCTTGCACGCCTCCATGTCCGTCGGATCAAACCCCGGCGGAAACGGATGCATGATCGCGCCGATCCCCTCCACGGCAATGATGATCGCCATCGCGGCGGCCAGGGCCAGGACCACGGCCATCGTGCTGCGGAGGATCGAGGCGAACATGATGTGATTCCACGGAGTCAACGCCGGAACCAGTGTCCCGGACGCTCCAAGCGTCCGGGACACTTTGCGGTTTGGGTCCACTAACCCAAAGCGTCAGCGAGGGAGTCAGAAAGCCAAAATCGTTTATCCACAGATTTCGCCGATTCCGCAGATTAAAGCCTGAAAGTGGGCAGCACCGACGACACTGCAGGCATCTCTTCTTGAATCTGCGGAATCGGCGAAATCTGTGGATAAAGGCTTCTCACATCGAACAGTTTTCTGAACGGCACCCAAAACCAGCGTTGCTAACCTCCCGCGTTGAGGGCCGCCAACGTCGCGCGCGCATCCACGCGGACTCGTGCCTCGGACGCATCCTCGGCGAGCGGCGTGATGAGCTGCTTCAACTCGGTCCGCTGGCCGGCGTCCCACTTCGACGACAGATCGGCGACCGCTTTCAGCGCGTTCTTCAGAATCAGCACGCGCTCCTGGGCCGCTTCCGGCGATTCCTTGCCCTTGACGGGTTGGAACGATTTCACGAACACCGGGAAACCGGCCGTCGATTTCTGGCGGGACAACCCGATCGCCGCGTTGACCGACGTCATCCAGTCCGCGGGATCTTCCAGCAGCACGGCGAGCCGTTGTTGCGACTGCTCGCCGGGGACGAGGCCGAGCGCGAACGCCGCGGCTCGCCGCAAGGTGGGATCGGCATCCTGCGACAACGTCACCAGCGCCGGTTCGATGTCGCCCGACAGCGGCCGGTCCTGCTCGAATCGCCGGCCGGCGAGCATCGCAATCGACGTCACCGCCCCCTTCCGGACCTCGATGTCGCGCTGCGGGTCCAACGCCTCAATCAGCACCGGCACCGTGGTCTCCGGCACGTCCAACAGGCCCAGCGCGCGGGACAGGTAGACCTGCACGCTCAGCGATTCCTCGTCCTGCACCGCCTGCCGCAGTTGTTTCTGCAACAAGTCCGACAAGGCCGTCGCGATCTGCGGATTGACGGCGAGTCGCTCGGGATCATTGGCTTTCTTGAGGCGGCGGTCGGTGTCGAGCACCTGGGCGAGGCCGAACATCGCCCGCTTGTAGACGTGCGGGTTGGCGCTGCTCATGTCCTGCACCAACGCCCGCCAGTCCTGCTCCCCCGCGGCGAGCCGCCCGAACAACGCCCAGACCGCCACCACGGCGAGCACGATCAGCGCGGGGACGACGAACAACTGAAGGATAAACCCCGCCGACGGCGGCTGCACCGGCGGCAGATCATTCCCCAACTCAGACACAGACGATTTCGGCAACGGCTCGATCATGGAACGGACAACACCCGGCGGAGACGGTGGAGGGAGGCGACCAGCGGGATTATAGCCACGCGGGTGCCGGCGTCGCGAGCGGCCAGTTGGAGTCCAGCCTTTAGGCTGTGCCTTTCGCAGTGAAGAGCGAAGACAGCCTAAAGGCTGGACTCCAACGGCGGCAACGCCGCGAGGAATTCGTCCAGCGCGCGCCGGTACTCTTCCGGTTGGGGATCGTTGTGATGACCGCCGGCAATGCGGACGAACCGCTTCGGGCCGGGCGCTGCTTCGTACAGCCGCTGCCCCTTCGGTTCCGTAGACCGATGCTCTATGGTTTGCCGTCAAAGGTTGAGTCTGGGCAATTTCGGAAGGCTGGATGGCATCCGACGAATGTCGGTTAAGAGCGGGCAGCTTTTCGAAATCACCGCGGCTCCAGCGGTGATTTTCCATCCTATGGCGCGGTCCAATGAATGTGGAACGTCGCTCAGCATCAGATGTTGCGAACATACCCATTTCCATCCAAAAAATGCAGCCTCAGTGGGGTCCAATGATCGGGAGTGGCGACATCGCGTCCGTCGTCCGAATCACAGAGCGTCCCTGAGGCCCCTGATAGCTAACAGTCAAAGCCTCCGGGGGCGGCAAGTCTGCCGCCCCCGGAGGTTTTCCCGAAGGACTCAATGATTCGACAGATCGATCTCGCTTGCCAGCAGATTCAGCGACAGGTCGGCATCAACCGACATGCCCCGCAGCCACCGGGTGAACTGATGCAGCATCAATCCAGCGGCGATCGACGCCGCGTAAATGGTGGACTTGGCCGTGCAGGGGCCGGGCTGGGACTCCGCCTGCGCGAACAGGGTCGTGCCGTAATGCCGGCGGCTTGGCTCATCTGCGGCGGTCAGCACCCGCAGCACTTCCCCGCGCATCCGACCGTCCGCCCAGAACTGACAGCGGTTTGCCACTGAGCGCCAGATCGCCGCCCGGGCCGAGATCGAATCGACGCCGCAAAACACCGCGGCGCCGACGGCCTGCTGGGGCCGGAAGCGGTCCGGCACGATTGCCACGTCAGCGTCCGGTTCGATCTCCAGGATCGCCGCCTTCGTGGCGTCGACTTTCCGCCGTTCCAGGTCGGCCCAGCGATACCCCTGCGTGGTGATGTTGGTCACATCCACGGTGTCGAAGTCGATCAATGTCAACTGCGTCGCGCCGATCGCCGCCAGTTGCAGGGCCACCTGCCGGCCAATGGCCCCCACGCCAATGACGGTGATGGCTAACCGGTCGAGCCGGTCACCCGGCACCAAGTCCGTCTGTCGCTGAAAGCGGTCGGTCGTCAACAAGAGAAAACTCCTTGTTCGGGATGTGATGAGGGAAGGAAAGCCTTTCGCTTGTTGGCGCCGGCCATCCAAGCCTCGGGTGTCACCCCCGCCAGGCATTCCCCGACGGGGGGAATGAAGGCCAGGTCGTCGAGGATGTGCCCGGCGGCGATGTCCCGGACGAACACCCGCCGCTGTGCGCTGTTCGTGATCGCCGCGCCGAACCGGTCTCCCCACCCGGGGAACGACAGAACGCTCAGGCCCCTTCGATCTTGGTCGGGGTGACGCTGACGCGGTCCCCCGCCTGAAGGGCGGCGTCCGCGGAGGTGGGCTGACGGTTGACCCGGATCAGGTAGTCGCTCGGCCGGCCGTGCGGCAGCCGCTGGCGGAACAGGTCGGTGACGGTCGTGCCGTCGGGGATTTCGATCTGATCGGCGAAGCCGCCGCCGTCGTTGTTGATGAACAGAATGTGCATGGGGAATCCTTTGGCGAAGAGAAGAGTGGAGGGCTCAGGGCCGGGGAACCGGCTCCGGGAACGAGACTGCGGACCGACAACTGTCACCGCGGGCTGGCCGAAGCCGATACGCGGCGATAGTGAACGCTGGCGCTGGGATCCGGTTGGCGAGGGTCGGACAGGATCAGGTGTTCCTCGTCGAGCTGCACGATGCGTTGCTCGCCCGACATCGTGACCAGCCGTTGTCCCGCCGCGCGCAGCAGTCCGGGAACCTCGGTAACCTGCAGATGCAGGCGCTGCCCCCGGACGGTTCAGCGCCCCGGAACGGTCAGGTCGAAGCCGGTCAGCCGGCCCATGAGGGACGGGTCTTTGATCTGCCAGCGATACGTCCCGTCGGGGGCAAACGTCAGCGTCGACTCGAACCGATCGATCTGGCCGAACCAGGTACCCGGCAACAATTCGGCGGGTGTTTTGGTTCGAGGACCGCAGCCGGACAGACCGAGGACGGCGGTCAGAAGGACCGCGCCCCAGAGTTTCATGCAGGTCTCCTGCGAAAGAGGAAGGGGGAGAAGGGGAAGCGGGGCGCCGGGGAGTGGAAAACCCCGTCATGCCGGAAACAAACTGGTGGCCCGATGGAGATCGAGCTGATCCCAGTCGACGGTCAAGGGATCGCGGTCGTCGTCATCGAGGCGCTGCGCGGGCTCGACGAGGCTGAAGCCCTGGCCGCGGATCGTCCGGAGGTCGTCGCCCGTGGCGCGCGAGATGGCATGATCGAGTTGCGTCTGGGACATGCATGGCGGAGGCCTTTGACAGGGATGGGGGAAAGAAAGACAGCCGCCGGGACAATCCCGACGGCTGTATGGTTGATTGAATGCAGAATGCGCGCAGCGCCATTCAGGTGTGTGGTGGCAGTCGATGCGCCGTCAGCCTCGCGACCTCGGCGGCTAGGGCGTCACTGCGGCGGGGATAAACGGCGCTCTTGCCTGGAGACCCGGTAAATGAGTTACTCAGCGAGAGCACTCTTGCGTCAGTCGGGGGCGGCGAAGTCCCTGTCCAAGATGATGAGCCGGGTCAAATGCTCGTCGCACAGATCGACCAGTCGCCTGTGGTCATCGGGGTCGCGCGAGAATCGACCCAGGTCGGGCAGACACAAGGCATCCCATTCCCCGGTGGCGACCGCAGCCTCGACGGCATGCAGTCCCGGGCGATAGGACTTCCCACCCGACGCGCGATCCCTGAGGCACTTGATCTCCATCTCGCCGCCGTACTCAGATTCGAGCCACTGCTCGGTAGAAGGCTGGCGCGTGCGGCGATTCTTCACCGGCGGCGAGTACAGGGACGTGCGGCACAAGACCAACACGCGCAGTGGGCCCTCGGCGGCCTTGGGACACAGATAGGTTAAGGCGTCAAGCACGGCGATCTCCCTATTGGGCTCGACAGGGCCGTTCGCGGGGCACAAGGCTAGCCGACCGGGCCGGCGCCATAATCTGACCCTGCCGTTGAGGCCGGGGAAATGCGTGGACAATCAAAGGCTGGTTCAGTCACATTCCGACGAATCGATGGTCTTCGGCCCCCTGCTCCACCGAGACGCACAAAGGGGGCGTTCGGTCAGTTAGCGGTAAGTGTCCGTCGAACCTGCTGCTTCCATCAGGTCGGCGTACTTCAGCGCATCAGAAACGGCCTTCTTGCCAATGCCGAAGGCAGCACCGATCTGGACCAACGTCATCTCTGGGCGCTGATCCCGAAGGCGCCGGCAATCACTCGCATGGCGAATGTGCTGGGGCGGCTGGAACGCATCAATGACGACCACCACCGCTTCGGCGTTCGGCGTCGCCGCCAGCGTGAGCTTGATCCGAGGCCGGATCTGCGGGGTGTCGAAAGCTTGAACGGGGACCAGCACGAAGTCGGCGAACATCGAGCGCATCGTCCGGCTGAAGGCGAACGATGTCGCGGCGAGATGGAGGATGACGGCTTCCAGGTCTCCCTCGATTTGATCGCGCGTCGCCCACTGCGCCTCCTGCGCGGGTTGCTGTTCCTCGCAGGCCAGTTGTCGACGGACCTCGAGCAACTCTGCTTCCACTAGATTGTGTCGCTCCAACAAGTTGTTGGATTCCGGCGACTTGATCAAGAGCCTGGTAATCGACCGAAGGTCGGTTTCGAGTTCTTGACGCTTGTCGGCCAGTCGTTGGCAACGACGGTTTGCACCGGCTGCGTGAAGTCGGAATTCTTGGTCCGCCACATCGACCAGCCTCAACAGCAGCTCCGGCCGAGATCGAATGACGTCCAGGAGCTTCGGCAGCAGTTGGCTGCGGATCTGCGCAGCTTCAACTTGAACGCGATTCCAACATTGATGCTGCCCCCGGTCCAACTGTGCATGACGGCAGCGGAGGCGCCCCCGGTAAGTCCAGTACACTTCATCGCCGCAGACGCTGCATCGCAGGTGCTGGCCAGGCCACAGGGAATCCTTACGCGCCGTTCCCTTGCGCGGATGTTCTCCCCGCGGCGGCGAATGGCGATCCATTGCCTCCCAGAGTTCTTGCTGTTCGGCGGCGGTCATGTGGGCCAATGCGGGGATGACCTCGATCTCTGGGTTTGGGTTCGGCTCGCGGCGGTGCTCACCCGTGGCGAAGATCAGTTCGTAGATCTCATCCCGAAATACCCGTTCGCCCTGCAGAATGGAGTCGCGCAGAAGGTCGGCGACGAGCGAGCCCGACCACTGACCGGTGGTTGCATAATTCCCAGGCGCAACACCCAAGTCATTCAGCCACCGAGCAATGGGTGCGTAATTTTCACCCCGCAGCACACGATTGCGCATTTCGTGAATGAATGGCGTGCATTCCGCGATCTTCGCCATCCGCAAGCCGATTGGACCATGTTCGCCGCTGGCGGCTTCCTCGGCTGTGAGTCGCCGGTAGCCGTAGCGGATTTTGACAACCATCCCGCCCTGATGGAACTGATAGGTCGCGGTCCGACGAACCCGACGACGCGTCTCGGGAACCATCGACGAGTGCCGCGAGACGGCTGCGTTGAGAAGAATTTCCCAGCCGTCCTTTCCGGTGTCGAGGCCATCGCCGAAGCAAATCAGGCGAGTTTTGTTGTCAAGGCATCGGTATGCCAGGTGGTATTGAAACTCAGGGTTTCGATAGGCGCGCCCGAGATCCTCGGTGATGACGAGATCCCACTTACCTGTTGAGATCTCTTGAAGCGCTTCTAGGATTGTGCTGCGATTGATCTTCCAGCCGCTGCCGCGCTCCCCTAAGTGTTTGATGTGCCGGGCACCTTGATAAATGCCATCGAGGTGCCGCTCGGCGCCTCGATACGAAGCCTCGATGTTGTCGATGTCTTGATGCGGCGTAGAAATCCGCCCGAGCATGATGACTTGAAGCGGCTCAAGTGGGTTCTTCGGCACTAGCGGCGCGACGGACGGGAACATCAGACACCTCCATGCTCGGCCCAGGTGCGGGCCAGTTCGAGGGAGCGAGGCCAGCTTTGCAGTGCCCGTGTGATTTCACGGGCCTGCGTTTCTGGGCGGGAATGCGTGTAGACGCCGGTCATACCGAGTGCGCCGCCGGCACCGGCGGGTTTATGTCCGAGCGTGATCTGGCGAAGCAGCGGATCGACGTTGGCGTCCTGCAACAGCGTGGCGACGGTGTGTCGCCAGCTTTTCGGACACGTGGCTTGAGGCCGGCCGCAGCGACGGGCGATCCGGATAAACGAGTTCCGAATCTGGTCGGGATCGAAGGCCCCGGCCGCGCGCCAAAGATTCTGGGCAGCATGCAGACGACCCCGACGATCAAGGTCGTGGTCTACGGCTTGGATGGCCAGCCGGTCCTGCAGAAGCTCCCCGAGCTGTTGGCGACCAGCGATAGCCGCCGGGGTGGCGGCGTGAACAAACCGCGGCCGTCGAAACACCACCCCAGCAGTGCGGTCACCAATGACGCGACTCAGGACGGATCGCAGCTCCGGCAGCAGCGGAATGGCACGCTCGTTCCGTGTTTTGACGGACCACCCCAGCTCCGGCTTGTTGCGGACGAAGAGCCAGCCGCCAGCGAGATCGAGATCCTCGATTAGAAGATGGCACAGTTCTCCCGGACGCATGCCGGTCTTGGCCAGCGTGAACTGGATGGGGAATTCCCAAGCTTTCGTCACCTTCAGAAATTCATATTCCAAATCGGCATCGAACACGAAGATCGGTTTGGCATCCTCGATTCGCATTCGATCCACGCGCAACTCGGCAAACGGGTTAGTGAGATAGGGGGGCAGGTGACGCTGCCGCTGCGCAAAGCCGTACATCGAGCGGCAGACCTCGATGATGAACTGGACTCCCTTGTCACGCAGTTGTCGCTTGGCCGTGTTGGAATGCCCGTTGGGCGAGACGGCCCGCGAGCGCAAGAAGGCCACGAACGCCATCGCCGAGATCTCATGGGCCTTCACCGTGGTTTTCAGAGTCGCGGCGAAATCGATCAAGTGCTGCGAAGCCGTTCGATACCGCGCGATCGTTGCTACGGACGACCGCAGGACATGCTCATGCTGAGCCAGAAAGGACTGTTGCAGTTCCGCGATGCACACGGGCGAGAAGGCGAACATCGTCGGCGATGCCGTCGCGAGCTGCGCGTTCACCTCCGCTGCGACCCGCTCGGCAGTGGCCCGATCCAGACCAATTCGGCGGCGGACCGGCCTACCCAGCTCGCGATAGTAGAGCCACCACGCCGCGTGGTGCTGGTAGACCGACACGCCGCCAATCCGGAAGCGTGTGCACCGCCGCGCTCGACGCGCGGGGCGTTTTGGCTGCGACATCTGACACTCCCCGTGCACTCGTTGTGCACCAAATGTGCACCAGACGGGGGGGTTTCGCAACAGCGCAAACGCCGCAAGTAACTACTGGTCAGTTACTTGCGGCGTTCGTCGGATCGACAATGCGGAGAGGCAGGGAAACTCCGTCGCCAGTCATCGCAACATCTTGGCAAGGCGGGGCTTGCATCGCAAGCTCCTATGCCCCCAAGGAGTTCGGAGTTCCAGTGGACTCTGCTTGTTCCCGGTTGTTTCGCCTTGTTGCTCATTGCCTTCAGCACACTTTCAGCACACTCGATCGGCCGGGATTGCACGGATTCGCGCACCGATCTTCCGCCAGCCCTCGCAGGCTTGGCCTGTGCGGCGTCACGTCGCCGCCGGATCACCGACCAGGAACCGACCTCGGCCTCGTACTCTCGCTACAGCTCCGATAACCAAAACGAATCCAGTGTCAGTGACCAGCAACGGACGATGCGCGAGTCGGCTGAGCGGGAGGGCCATCCGACCTCGCCCCGGTACGAGTACGTTGATGAGGCCGTCTCCGGCACGCTCCTCAAGCGGGAGGGCTTGAACCGGCTGCTGCGCGACGCCGAAGCGGGCCTGTTCAATGTGCTTTACTTCTTCAACCTGAGTCGGCTGGCCCGCGAGTCGGTTATCAGCATGCCGCTGCTGAAGAACCTGGTCTACAACTTTGGCGTCCGGATCATCTCCTGCAAGGAAGGCGTGGACTCGGATCGCGACGGCTGGGAGGTGATGGCGACCTTCTGCAATCTCAATCACGAGCAGTTTATCCGCGACCTCAGTGACAACGTCAAGAAGGGCCAGCAAGGGACGGTCCTCGCACGCTTCAGTATTGGCGACTGGCGGTTCGGCTATGAGTCCGTGCCCTCACCAGGTGGTGAGATGATTCGCCGTGGCGGCGACCTCAAGCCTCGGAAGGTCTACCAGGTCAAGGAGGCGGAAGCCCACTGGGTCCGCCAGATCTTCCAATGGTTCGCTCGCGAGGAGCGCTCGCTCGGCTGGATCGTCAAAGAGCTCAATCGTCAGGCCGTCCCGCGCGATCGGCGGGCAACGACATCCCGCTGGCATTCGCAAGTGGTCGTGCGGATGCTGCGCTCCACCAAGTACATCGGCTTATGGCCGTGGGGCGAGCGCGAATCGATGCGAAATCCGTTGACCGGCGTCGTGCGGGCCGAACCGCGGCCGCCCGAAGAGTGCCAGAAATGGCTCCGCGAGTTTCCCGAGCTCCGCGTCATCGATGACGACACGTTCGACATCGCGCGGCGACGACTGGATGCGCAGGCCGACCAGCATCCCTACGCCCGCCGGGACGGCGGGCGGCTCAGGGGTACCGACGGGTCGAACGCCCAGCGGCATCGCCTGTTCCGCTGCGGCGGTTGCCAGTCGACGCTGATCTGCGGCGGCGGCCACGGCGACTACTTGCTCTGCCCGGGCTTTCGGCAGGGCCTCTGCCGCCACAAGGCCATGATGCCGCGACGGCTGGCTGAGCGGCTGCTCCTCGATCTCCTCGCAGAGCGGATCCTGCGGAACGAAGCGTGGTTCGAGGCGGTCTACCAAAGCACCCTTCGATCTTGGCGCGAGAGCAGCGATAACTCGCCCGGATTGGTCGAGGCGGCCCACCGGGAGGTGCAGCAGCTCGACCAGAAGATCGGGCGGCTGATCGATCAGGTCGAGAACGCGGCCGAGCCCGACCCGGGGCTCACCGCCCGGCTGGCGGAACGGCGGCGCGAGCGGACGGCGGCGGCCCGGCGGCTGCAGGAACTGGAAGCGACCGTGTCGTCGAATCCGAACGAGCCGACGCGCGAACACGTCCGCGAACGGTTGGCCCATCTGCACGAGGTGCTGACCTCGGCCGCCCCCGTCGCCAACACGGCTCTCAAAGTCCTCTTGAATGCGCCCATCGTCCTCGAAACCGTAACGGTTCCCGGCCGGGAGCGGTCCTACTGGCGAGGAACGCTTCAGCTGACAACTTCAGGGGTGATCGAAGCCGGCGACTGTCGCCGCGCGGCGGCCGGCCCGAACGCCCCCGCGGCCGACTCTGACTCGCCACAGCTGCAAGAGTCGATCACGCTCGATTTCGTGCGGCCCCTCGCGATCGACCGTCAAGTCGTCCGGGCCTGGGAGCTGTTGCAAGCGCACCAGCCTCTCAAGGAGATTGCCCGGCAGCTTGGCGTCAGGGACGCGCGGATGACGGTCATCATGAAGGTCGTCGCCGAGCGATATGGCAATGGTCTGTCAGCGAAAGCGCTGCGGGAGCAGTACCGGCCCGTCAATCCCCGGCCGAAGGCGGTCGAAGCCTACATCGAGCGGGCGATGCAGCTGGTGGCTGAGGGAAAGCTTCTCGGCGAGATTGCCGACGAACTGGGCACGCATCGCAACATGATCACCAAGGCGGTCCGCTCCGGCTACGCGGCTCGCGGACTGACCCCGCCGGATGGCCGGACGCGGCGCAAGTCTCTCGACTTCAAAGGTCGTTCGCCCTGGGAAAGCCGGCGTCCGACGCCTGAAATGTCCTCGCACCCTGAGGATGTCCTGTCCTGAGCGCCGGTCGCCGATGGCGGTTGGGGTGTTCCCAGCCTCCCTGCGACTGGCAGCCAGTTCCTGAACCTGGCCTCCTGGCCAACTGGAAGTGTCCGTTGTCCCAAACTCCTCAATCTGTGTGTCATCATGAGTCGTTCCAGCCGCGCCTGCTCGTTTACGAGCGCTATCAGAGCGATCATCCAGACCAAGCGGCTTCGCGGCAGCTGGAGTCGATCCTCCCCCACCTGCTCCACGGTGCCGTGGTGAACCGCATCGTGGAACTTGGAACGGGGGGCGCGGCCGATCGGCCGATGCTGACGGCCGTCGAGGCGGCTGTGGCGACCGGGCAAATTGACGCCGTCGTCGTGACGGACCTGACTCGTGTGTCCCGGTGTTCCGAAGATTGCAAACGCCTCCAGGAATTGTGCCGGACGCACGGCACGAAGCTCCTGAGCGTCGAGGCGATCGATCGTCCCTCTCTCCCAACGCCGCCATCCGCGCGGCAAGACTGTTGACGGCGCCTTATGACCCGGATGACGTCCGCGGCGATCAGTCGCGGACGTTGTCTCGGGGATGCCACCCGACGGCCAAACGCAGCTGGCAAGTGGCCCGACTCCATCGCGACGGCGCAACATCGTCCCAGCAAATCGAGACGCGGTTCGGCTGCTAAAGTTCGGACGTTTTCGCGTCATATACACTTGAACGTCCTAGCGATTCGTCTCACCTGCCAGCCGCGCGGAAGCGGTTCCGCCGCGGCTGGTCGCTTTTCAGGAGTCCTGCATGTCCCCTGCCACCGGCCCCCCGTCGCGGTGGGCCCCACTCGATCGCCGGCTGGCGGCCACGGCGCACTTCGCGGCCGCGCTGGTGGATGTCATCCGTCAGCGGCACCTGCCGCCCGACCTCCTGGCCGACTCGCGAGCCCGCGAATCCCGCCCCCGGCGTCGGCGCCGCCGGCTGCTGATTCTCGAAGAAGTGGAAGAGGAGGATTCTTGCCGTCGGAGAATTCGCACCCCAGCGAATCCGCACCCCGCTGGTCGATCAGCGAATGGTTCGGACTGCTGTTCTACGTTCTGCTCGTGCTTGAACCCGCCTGGGCCTTCGGGCTGTATCTCGGCGTCGGCGCGTTGGTTGGCGCGCGAATGCTCTACCACTTCCATGCCGCCTTGTCTCGGCACCGGCACTGACCGCCGCAGCCCCGCCCTCCACTCTCTCGGGAGACTGAACTTGTCCCACATCGTGCAGATCCGCACGCAGATCAACGACGCCGTGGCGCTCGGCCTGGCCTGCCGCCGGCTCGAGCTGCCGGAACCCGTTCTCAGGACGGTGATCCTCTTCCGCACCGAAGCCACCGGCCACGCCGTCCAGCTTCCGGACTGGAAGTACCCGGTGGTCTGCAACGTCAGCACTGGCCAGATGCAATACGACAACTACGGCGGCCGCTGGGGCGACAAGGCGCACCTCCACAAACTCCTTCAAACTTATGCGGTAGAGAAAACGAAACTCGAGGCCCGAAAACAGGGCCAGTCGGCCACCGAGCAGACGCTGGCGGACGGCTCGATCGTGGTGCAGATCATTGCCGCGTAAGCGGTCGAGCTTGCTCTTAACTGTGGATGTTCCTTCAGACGACGTTCCCCCTCGCGCCCTGTTGGAGATCTCTTCCATGCGTCCCACCATCACGATCACCATTTCGCCGACCGGCGAGGCTCGGATCGAAACCCACGGCTTCACCGGTGCCAGTTGCCGGGAGGCCACGAAAGTCCTGGAAGCCGCGCTCGGCGTGCGCGAACACGAGCAGCTCACCAGCGCGTTCTATGCCCCCTCCCAGGAGATCATCCCTGTTCACTCCACGCAGACGCCGACGTGAACGCTCCCGACGGCGCAGTCCGCTGGTGATCGTGGTCGAAGGCGTCCTCGATGTCGAGTTCCTGCAGCGCCTGGATCGTCTCACTGGTTCCGGCGGGGAATTTGACGAGGAGTTCTCCCACTTTCTGGTCGACGTTGTCGGTGATCAGGAATATGCACTGTCGGAGTGGTTCCACAGCCTGACCGAGCCGCTGCTCGAACCGTTGCGAAAACTGATCGCCTGGGACGAGTCCGGTCGCCCGCCCGAGGCGATCACTGCACTCCTGAGCGACGCACGCGACCAACTGGCCCAGACCGCCTGAAAGGAGTTTCCGCCCTGTTCACCGTTCCCGAACGGGCCACGCTGCTGGCCGCGTTTCGGCATTGGGAGACGGTGTTGCGCCAGCAGGGCCTCGACGTGACGCGGTCCCGTCCCGACTTTCTGGAGATCGCGCCGCTGACGCTGGACGAGATTGATGGCCTGTGCGACTGGCTGGCCGAACTCGACCAACCCTGTGGCTCCCAGACGCCGGGACACTTCCATTGTGGCGTCGCGGGCGTGCTGGCCTGCGTGAAGGCCGGCCGGATCGATCCCGCTTCCGTCGAGCGCTGCGACGAATGCCAGCGTTTTCCGTCCGATGCCGTGGCCCGGGCGAATCTTGCGCAGTTGGGGCGGCTCTGAAACGGCGTGCTCCGCTCGCTGAGCCGAGCTGTCAGGTGCCTGATCGGGTAGGCGTGAAAGACGAGGTGCAACGGCCAGTTCAGCCATCGACGACGGCGATCAAATCCTTCTTGGCATCGGCTGCAGCCCCCATCAATTCCAGCAGGCATTGATTCGCAATTGTTCCATCTTTCCGGCTGATCTGCGAAAAAACCACCCATCCAGTCGTATGGCTTTGATGACAGGTTTCGCCGACACCACCTGTCGTACTCCGGCGACCCCTGCTCCTTCAGTCGCACGATTGCCCCGAAGCGGCGGCCGGAATCGCGAGCTTGTGGTTCAGCCGCTCCACCGCGGCGGCTTGGTGGAGCTGCGCCATCTCGGCCTCGGACAGTGAGCGACGGAACACGGCCAGACCCCCGAAACGGCCGATCGTGGCTTCGCCGAGCATTTTGCCCACCGCATAGCGAGCGCCGATCGTGAAGTCGCTCCCGCCGCCCGGCTTCGTGGTGGAGTGCTTGTCCGGCTCGTAGCGAAAGATTCCCCGGCCATGAAAGTAGGGGTTCATGCCGCGGTCGCTGCCGTCCAATCCTTCCTGCGTGAAGTAGCGATCGGTCCGCTGGTGGGGAACCGGATCGAGCTTCAGCTCATCGAGCACGCCGTTGAGGTAGGCCCGGATGAACTTCCCGTCGTAAGTGAAACCGAGGCTGCACCATTTTTCGGTCGGGACGTCATGGGCGGTGACGGCATAGTCGCAGCACCACGGAAACGCGCTGCCATCGGCGCGGCGGGTCACGCCCCCTTCGCTGCTAATGTGCGGCACGAGCTTGTTGGGACCACCATACGTCGGCATGTTCATCAACAGCGCGTACTGGCGCGTTCCCGTGTCGTCGTTGGCGCCTTTGCCCTCGCTCCACATCCCGGCAATGGTCCGGCTTTGTCGGAGATTCACGATGCGCACGACGGCAAACAGGCTGACTTGCGCATTCGGTCCGGAAAGATTGAGATCGCCCGTCTCGGCATAGGGAATCCGAAAATACTGCTTACCATTCAGGTCTGCGGCATAGCCGGAAAACGGCCCACCGGAGACGCGCGGGATGGGACCGCCGACCTCCGTCAGCGGATGCTTGTCGGGCGTACCGGTGGACAGACGCGGTTGCCCCGCGTCTTCGCCAAACATCCAGAAGGCGACCAGTCCGGGCAGGCCCGTCACCACGGCTGCGTCGCCCACGGTGGCCGGAGCGGCTTGATGCTGCTTCCATGCAGCCCGGATGAAATCGCCGCGTGTTGACCCGGCAACAGATTCGGGCGCGAGCTTGAGCCGTTTGGCCAGCGTCTTCCAACGCTCTGCCAGGGGGGCGTCGAGGGGGTGATCGAGATCCGCGGCGTGCCCCGGATAGGCGGCATAGTATTGCCCGTGGAGATTCTTGCCGCGCTGGCCTTTCTTCGCCGGCATCGGCTGCAGTCCGTGCAGTCCGCCCGCCGTTCCCCACCATTGCACGGCGGCAAAATCCGGATGTCCGGGCAAGACGTCGCTCACGTAGATCGTCGCGGAACCATCCGCGTGCAACCGCCGCTGCAGATCGGGGACGTCCACGGCTTGCACCGGGAGGTTTTGCTTCACGGCTTGCGCGCCTGCGTGACCGGCGGCCTGACCGAGTGACATCCAGATCGGTTCCAGCCGGAGGGCACAGAAACCCACATGCGACGAACTGACGGCGGCGGGCACCAGAAGGTTGCCCAGATCGCGCGGCACGATCGCGCCGTAAGAAACCTGATAAGGGGGGACGGAGTTGTAAAACTCCCCGGCGTGCCGGCCCCCGAATCGTGGCCCGTCGTGAAGGGTTCCGTGGCAGTTGTTGCCGTAGTCGCCGATGGCAACTGCGTCCCGATGCCTGACGCTGCGAACATCGCCCGGTGCATGTTCGCTGTCGTGCTGCGTGAAAATGTGGACCCCCTGCATCCGGCGGGCTTCTCGCACGTAGAGCTGCGGCGGAAGGTGGCCAGTGTCGGTGAACTCATCGCGGCACCAGCCCCACTCCCGGGCCTCATCGCGAAACATCGCGGGAACGGCGGGATCGTTTTGCAGAAAGTAGAGCAACCCCACCTGATCGCGGCGATGTTCCGCGAAGATGTTCGATCGTTCCGCGGCTGTCCCATCGGGCCATTGCAGGTTTTTGCCGGGGAGCGAGAGCCGCACGAGGCCGCCGGACACGTCGTTGATGTCGTATTTGCCGTTGGGCAGCGGCGGCGTCTGCGCTTTGAAGATGCAGTCGCGCGGATAATCGAAGATCATTTTGATCCGGCCGGACTCCAGGATCGGCAGCACGGCGATAAAGTCCTCACGACGATATCCGGGAGGGGCCAACGGCGTGACGCGGTTGGCCGGCTCGCGAGTCATGATGAAGCGGAAGTTGTAGGCCTGGAGCTGGTCATCCGCCTGATCGGGCGCCAAGGACTCACCGAAATCCTGCTGGCCCTCGCGGCCAGATCGCCAGGCCACGCCGGCCATCGCCATCAGGTCTCCTTCGTAACTGGCATCGATGAACAGCTTGGCTGACAGGGTGATTACAGTCCGGTTGCTGCCGACGCACGTCATCTCCTCAATGCGCGGCGGGTGTTGCGACCGGTCCACCTTCACGGATTGGAGCACCAGCCCGGTCCGGAGAATGATGTTCGGCTGCTCGCGCAGCAGGGACTCGAAGACAGCCCG
>Ga0163151_10004487_pt1 | contig 18708 bp, 21 predicted proteins | sample OliLakLV19MP5IB2_FD_145596 | JGI IMG/M metagenome (GOLD analysis project Ga0163151, IMG submission 145596) | Freshwater microbial mat bacterial communities from Lake Vanda, McMurdo Dry Valleys, Antarctica - Oligotrophic Lake LV.19.MP5.IB-2 | ecosystem: Environmental > Aquatic > Freshwater >... | reverse complement strand
CTCTTGACGTTCCGCCTCCGACGGAGGAGGCGGAACGTCAAGAGCGTTCAGAGAGGGAGAGAGGAACAGGGCGACGAGACAAAGCCAGGCAACGCGCTTCATGGCGTGGGCGCGCCAGCCATGCGAAGCAACACGCGCGTCTTTCCCTCAATGTCGACCTCCACGGTCCCGGCCCGGTCATCGATTCCGGCGACGAGGGCTCCCAGGATGGAATCTCCGCGGTGAAGCGTCACCGTCCGCCGCCGGCCGTCCTCGGCCACCTCGGCGAGGGCGAGCGGCTCGCGCCCTGAGCTCATCGTGGCGCTCAGCCGAACGCCATCGATGATCTCCCGCCGACGCTGGTCCAGACGCTGCGTCTCGGCGGCGGCCGCCATCGTGGCCCGGTCCCGCTCTTCCTGGTCCTTTCTGGCGCGTTCGCGGCGATGGGAAACGCGGGCTTTCTCGGGGACGCGTGAGGACGACGGCATGACCGGGAGAAGCGGATCGCGGGAGAAGTCTGAAGGCGCCTTGATCGCCCGCGGTCCCGATGGGACGGCCGTCAGCGCCCACATCACGCCACGCGCCGACGCTCTGACCTGAACGCGCTCCACACGCGCGCCGCGAGACTCCGCCATGGCCAGGAGGCGAATCGAGGCCGGGGAGCCGCCGCTCCACTCGACACGCAGCTGCTCACGAGCGGTCCCACGCGTTTCGACGGAGGAGACCTGGCCTACCCCGGACTTGATCGCTCCCTCGAGAACCCAGTGATCGGTTCCCGGCGGGAATCGAAGGTCGCCGCGGGAGAGCGCCGGCGCGAGCGCGGCTTTCCGGGCCTGCGACTGGATGAGACAAAGTCGTCCAGACTGGAGCAGGCCAATCAGGATGCTGAGAACCGCGCCGGTGACCAGCCATCGATCAGCCACCCTTTCAATGCTCATAGCCCGCGGCCACGCTGAACCGCACGCGATGGGCCTCATCGAGTGCGGCCTTCACGCAGCGCGGCCGCGTGAACGAGGCGGCCGCCAGCCGTTCGATCATCAGGGCGACGGACGGGTGCGAAGCCGCGGCGCCCTCCAGGGTGATCAGGCGCGCGGTCGCGTCAAGGTCGACCGCGCTCAGGGTCACGGCGTCGGGAATGGAAGCCAGCGCCCGACCCAGGACCTCGGACGACGGCGTCTCCCCGCGAACCGCGGCGCGCAGAATTACCTCGGCGCTTGTCTGTCTTGCCTTCATGAGACGATCCGCGCGGGCCGCCGCGGCGCTCGATCCGCACGCCAGCGTGAGCGAGAGCGCGGCCGCCGCTCTGAGCCACGTCCGGAACCGCCTGACCGCAATCCCTGTTCCCGCGCAAAGCGTGATGCCGCCGCCCGTGGCGGCCATGGACGCGGCGCCGAAGATCGCATCGTCCGTCGATCGCGGCGGCACCACCTCGCACGCGAGGCGCCCCCGGAGTTCGGAGACGAAAGTCGCCTCAAGGGCGCCGCCGCCGGTGAGGTGAGCCGTGGTGACGCGGGCACCCCGCACCAGATCGGCAATATCGGCGGGGTGGCGCCGCGTGCGCTGAACGCGAAGCTGGCCGTCGGACAACCGGTGGAGGACACGCGTCTCATTCATTCCAGCATCGATCGTGATGGCGCCGCCTCCCTGCGTATCCGCCGCAAATACGGCGGCCGAAAAGCGAAGGCCGGCGGACTCGACGAACCGCTCGAGGGCGCGAAGGCGTTCCTGCTCGACCGCGATCACCACCCGTACGCCGTCTCCCGATGCCGCGGAAGTCCAATGCCAGCGAACGGAGGGATGTGGGAGAATTCGCTCGATTTCCTCCGGAGCGTCTTCGCTCCGGCAGGAGAGGATGAGCAGATCGCGCCTCTGAATCGCCACCCGCGCCGGCCGGTTCTCCAAGCGGTGTTCGTTCACAAAATCGCGCAGCGCCGACGCGTCGCCCTCGCCGAGTCGTGGCGGTTCCGCTACGTCGCCGTCCCAACCCCACCGTCGGAAGTGGCGTCGATCGAGGCCGTGCACGGCAACTTTAAGTCCGCTCGCCGCCCAGTCGAGTCCCACTATTTCATTGGCCATTCGCGAACCTCCGTCCATGACGCAGCGCGCCACACTCCGCCGATCCTTTTCCAGACGACGGTGACGCGAAGAAGGGAACCGTCCACGTTCTCGGTCAGAATGGTTTCCTTGCTCTTCCCATCGTCATAACTCTCCGGTTTCCCGGCAATCGAGCGGACCAGGAGATCAGCGCGGGCCCGGGTCTCAAGCAGCCGCTCCCCAGACCGGCGCTCCCGGTCGCGCGCCGAGGCCGAGAGCTGCAGCGTCGCCGCACCCACCACCGCCGCGAGAAGAACGGCCGACATCGAAGCGGAGCCACGCCGATTCATTTCGCCCAACGATTGATGACGGATGTCATCACCGGAACCACTCGTCGAATCAACGCGCCATCTCGCCGGCGGACAGATACATCCACGGCAAGAGGGAGTCCGGTGATGCCTTCCGATGGCCGATCCTGCTGTTCGTTCCACCCCCATTCATCGCGCCAGATTTCTCCGTCAAAAAAGCGGAATTGCCAGGTGCCCGCTGCCGCGCACAGGGGCGTGCCGTTGCGCGTGAGCTCGCCGCCCGATTCCATCGCGCCCCAGTCATAGTCGACGCGCTCCGGACCGCGGGGAGAAGATCGCGTAAAAGCCATCCGCCCGGCGTGCATGTGAAAGGGGACCGGGCGAGAATCCGTGGTGGCGCAACGGAGGTCGCGCGCCAGAACGTCGAGCGCCGCTTCGGTATCTTCGAACGACGCCGTTGATTCGCTGGAAATCTTCAGGATCGAGGCGGCGAAACGATAGGCGGGCGCGAACAGAAGCGCCGCGATCGCGAGAGCGATGAGCATCTCCACGTAGCTCACGCCGTCATCGCGCCGCGATCGCAAACGACGTCCTTTCGATGTGACGGCCCGATCCTGACCAGACCGTTTCCGCTCCTCCGCCTTCGACCGACCAGCGCAAGCCGTCGCAAATGCCATGCGACAGTTGATGATCCGCCGCCATTCGAGCGATCGACTCATCGAAGCATCCGGACACCTGATGCCGACGCTGCGCCCGATCCAGGCACGCTCGGCGCGCGCTCAGCAGGCCCCCGGTCGCGCCCACCATCAAGGCGAGGACCGTGGCCGCGACCATCACATCCACAAGCAGAAACCCCGCGCGATTATCCAGCATCGACGGCTCTCTCATCGGCCAGCATCGCGCGCCGGCGCTCCTCGACCGCCCAGCGATGAGCCGTGTCCTCACGGCCTCTCTCGTTAAGCAACGTCCAGCGGGGCCAGACGATCGCCGTCGCCAACGCGAGCATCGCCAGGGCGACGGAGAGCTCCACGAGCGATGCGCCCCGGCGGAGATCACCAGTTCCCAATGTCATCGTTCGTTCCACTCTGGTGATCGGGCCCTGAAGAAAAAACGTCGTAGTCCGTTGCTCGCGCGCCCGGTTGGAGATACGAATAGTCGCCGTGCCACGGATCAGGGGGAACGGACCGCTTGAGATAGGGGCCCTTCCATCCCTGCTCCCCGGGCGATTCGCGAAGCGCGTTCAACCCCTCGTGGGCGCTGGGAAAGCGCCCGCAATCAAAAGAGAACGCGTCGATCGCCATGGAAAGGTTCTCGACTTGCAGGCGCGCCGCCTGCAGCCGCGCCTCTTCAGTGCGTCCCGTCAGACGCGGCAGCGCCACCGACATGAGCGCTCCGATGATGGCCACCACGACCATGATCTCCACCAGCGTGAACCCGCGAGGCTCTCTGCTCACGTTTCCTCCACCACGCGCCTCACTTCTTCCAGGGTGGTGAGCCCCGCGTCGACTTTTCCGAGGCCGTCATCACGCATGCTCCGCAGGCCGCTGGCGCGCGCCGCGGCCCGCAGCTCCTTTCCGCCAGACCGCGCCACGATGGCCGCGCGGATGGCGTCGTCGATGGTCAACAACTCGAAGAGCCCGGTCCTGCCCCGAAATCCGGTGCGACGGCAGGCCTCACAGCCCCCCTCAGCCGGTCCCGAACAACTCACGCATCTCCGTCGCACCAGCCGTTGACCCAACACCGCGGACAGCGCGTCGGCGACGAGATAGGGTTCGATGCCCATGTCCACAAGCCTGGCGACGGCGCCGGCGGCGTCATTGGTGTGGAGGGTGCTGAAGACAAGGTGTCCGGTGAGGGAAGCGCGGATCGCGATCTCCGCGGTTTCCCTATCGCGAATTTCCCCGACCATGATGACGTCAGGGTCCTGGCGCAGAATGGAGCGCAGGCCCGCTGCGAAGGTGAGGCCAGCCGCTGGCATGACCTCCACCTGGTTCACGCCGCGCAGACGGATCTCAACAGGGTCTTCGATGGTGATGATTTTCTTCTCGTCGGTGTTGATCCGGGAGAGGCAGGCGTAAAGCGTGGTGGTCTTACCGTGGCCGGTGGGCCCCGTCGCCAGCACGAGTCCATGAGGACGCCGAATGGCCGCGCCCAGCGCGGCGCGATCGGCGTCGCCAAGGCCGATCGCGTTCAGGTCAAATGCGCGTTCGGCCGTGGGGAGCAATCGGAGGTCGACGCTTTCGCCAAACACCGTCGGCAGCGTCGACACGCGGATATCGATGTCCGCTCCAAACCGGATTCTTCCGTCCTGCGGTTGACGGCGCTCGGCGACGTTAAGCCCGCTCATGACCTTGATTCGAGAGACGACGGTTGGCGCGCGCCCCGCCAGGGCGGAAGGAATCGGGACGGCGTGGAGAATGCCATCGACGCGGAAACGGACGCGGAGCTCATTCTCGAACGGCTCAATGTGCACGTCCGTGGCGCCATCCGCCGCGGCCTCATGGATGAGCTCATCAATAAACCGGGCCATCGGAGATGGGTGTCCGGCATTCGCGCTCTCTGTCGGCACCGCAACCGCCGGGAGATCCTCTGCCGCGAGGGCGCCCACACCGAAGGCCGCTCGGAGGTCAGCTCTGATCTCCTCAATCGAGCGTTCAATGGGCACGATGCGCGCGCGGTAGAGCGTAGCGACGTTGTCGAGCAGTTCGGTGTCGCCGGGGTCGGCTACGGCGACGGCCACCGAACCATCCGCGTTGCGCCTCAGCGGAAGGAACAGCCAACGCCGCGCCGCCGCGGCGCTGACGTCGTCAAAAAGGCCCTTTGCGATGGTGCTGGACGACATCCGGGAACGCTAACCCGGAGGCGGCCCGGGGCGTATCAACGAGGGGTAAAGTTTTGGGAAAGCTTTACCGCGCCAGATCGATGACGGCGGCGGTAATGGCGTCGACGGCGAGGGCCATGCGAGGAAAATCCAGCGTTTCGAGGGTATCGGTCGGCATGTGGTAATTGGGATTTCGATAGAAGGCGGTGTCGGTGATCATGGCGGCGGGAAAACCGGCGTCCCAAAAATTCCGGTGATCGGAAAGGTCGATGCCCGCCACGGCGCGGGGAGCGTTGATCGAATGGATGGGGAGCTGCGTCGCGGCGCGCATGGCGTTCTCCAGCCGGCGCGTCAGGGCCGTGTCTTCCTCCCGACCCACCACCATGAGGAAGTTGCCCACCTTCGGATAGATCTCGGCAATCCGGGGATCGGGCGCCTCCTGACTGCCGGCCTTGTCGGAATAAAATCCGATCATTTCAAGTGAAACCATGGCCCGAATCTTGTGGCCGGCATCCGCATGATAGTGCGCATGCCGAATGCTACCCATGTCCTGCGTTGAGAAAGCCGACTCTTCGAGACTGTAGGCGGCCAGTTCCACCGCAATGGAGAGGTTGGCATTGGACAACCGTCGCCCTAACTCGAGCAACCCCGCCACGCCGCTCGCGTTGTCGTCCGCGCCTGGCGACTCAGAAACCGAGTCATAATGAGAACCTATCACCACCGTCTCATCTGACTCCGGACCGAAGCGCGCGATAATGTTCTCGTAGACCACCCCGCTGACTTCAAAGGGCTGGATCTGGACATGGGGTGTCGAGAAACGCAGGGAGGCCTCGATGTGCCGAGCGGCCAGGGCCAACGCGCCCAGGTTAGCTCGATCACGGATCCCGATGGACTGCGTGAGCATGGCCACATCCGCGCGAAGGGCGGCAACGGTGGCTTGATGGTCGGTTTTGGGACTCATGGGTAAACCGGAAATGTTGGAAGTCACGTGGTTACCAAGACGAATGGTGGCTATAATAGTTCAATGTCAAACTCAAGCGCTCCTTATTTCGACGCGACTTTTCCTTCGTTTCTCAGAAAAGCCGCCCGTCCCAAGCGGGAAGCGAAGAAATCCGTCCGCAAGCGCGTTCAGCGCCCGACGCGGCCGGAAGAACTGAAGGAGGCCGGCCTGGCTTTCTTCCGCAACTCCCTGCTGATCGGCCGCTGATCTCCGGCGTCATTGAAGTTTTCGCCTGGTCGCTAGACCGGGCTACGCACTTTTTTGCCTTTCTCATCGAGCATGGGCGCGCCTTCCGTAGATGCGACCGAGCCTGATTTGTCCACGTAACGAATGGGATTCGCGGCAAAGTCCATTTCACACTTCTTTGAGCAGAAATAGTAAGGGCGATCGCCGTACGTCGTCTTGAACTCCTTGGTCTCCGTCACCGATCTGCCGCAGACAATGTCGTTCTTCATTAAAATCCTCCCTTGGTATCTTTCCTTTACGTTCGATCCGCGGTCGTGTTACGAGGGACTGATAAAAAGAAAGGCGGAGGCCGGGGGGCCTCCGCCTTTCGTGCTTCTGTGTTCGCCTTGCGTTACTGCGCCGCCTGGCTCGACTGCGCCGGTCGGAGTTGGCCGGCGAGCTTGCGTCCGAGCGCGACGGCGCGCAGGATCTGCTCTTTTATCAGGCGACGGCGGAGGTAGAGGAGGAGACCGGCCAGCGCCCACGACAGGCCTTCGACGAAGGCGATCGTTCCATTGCGGACGTAGGTGAGCGTCACCACCGGAGCCTCCTTGGTCACCATGATCTTGCAGAACCGGTACAGATGTCCGCTTTCGGGAATCTGGAACGCGATCGGCAGGACATGGTTGTCGAGCGACACGGGTGCCGGCGCATTGGCGGCGCCTGCGAATCCCATTTCCATGGCCACCTGACGGGAAGCGGCTCTATCGTCAGTCTTTCCGCCAAGGGAGCTCTTCAGCTTTTTGCTCTCCTTCGCCAGGAAACCCTCCTGGTCGGCGCCCATCTCGTCGCGCATGCCTCCCACCGCGACGCCGGTCATGGGGAGAAGCCCCACGTCGGTCTCCACGTTGCCGCCTGCATAGAGTAGGCGGTCATTCTCGGGCGCATACACCGACCAGAGTAGCTGGCTGATCGGCAGATCGATCTTGGGAAGCGATGGCGTGGTTCGACCCGCGAGCCCGAGAGCCGGGCCGCGACCGTAGTAGACGATCTCGACGGGGAAGGCGGCGTCGGCGCTTCCCATGCCAGACTTATCAAGCGGTACCAGGATCTGGCCGGCTTTGTTGCGCGACGGCTTCACGGCGCGGCCGTTGACGAACGCGCTCCAGATTTCGGCGCCCGCCGGCAGGTCCAGCGTCACGAACTGCTTGAGATGGTTTCGAACGTAATACGCCACGCGCGTGACGGATTGCCCGTCGCGGGTGAGGACCGTGACCGCGTTGGCCGAGTCGACGGTCGACGCCAACACGGGAACGTCCTCATGGCGAGTGACCGAGAGGTTGAAGGAGCCGTCGGCCGTGGTTCCCGTGTAAGCGTAGAGCAGCGGATTGCGGGCCATGCTCCAGATCTCCGCAGGCAGTTCCTTGACGTCGATGGGCCGGATGCCCGCGGCGCCCTCCGCAGCCACTTCGATGTTGCCGGTGGCTTCCACGCCGATGAAGATCTCCTGCCGCACCACGTTCTCGGCGGAGAAAACCGGCGCGCCGACGGCGGCGTTGCCGACGATGGCGCGCTCGGCCTGAACCTGGATGGTCCTCTCGCCTTTCACCTTCCGGGCGAAGACGATCACGAGGCTGTTCTTCTCGACGCGCCAGGCCTGGATGCCGGCGCCCGTGACGCCTAGGACCGAAACGTCCTTGGGTACCCGCAGGGAGACCGTTTCAACGCCGGAATGAAGGACGGTGTATCCGACCTGGACATTGATGCGCAGGGCCGCGTCGTCGATGGAGATTAGCTCACGCAGACGGGCATACACCGCCGCGGGCTGGTCCTTCTCTACGGCCGGACGGCGGCGCCAGGCGACATGAACATTGGCGGTCGTCGAAAGGATCGCCTGCGCCACGGTCTTCCCATTCTCCGAGCGGAGAGTGACGGCCTGCGCGGGCTCGATCTGGACATCCAAGTCGGGCTGCGCGAACGTCAGCGACACGAGCGTTATCGGCGTCTGCGCCGTCGGGAAGTTGAACTGGGGATCGCCGTCGCGGGCGCCCGTGGCCACGGAGAACACCGCGCGAAGCGTGTGGCGGCCGGCCCCTTTCAGCAGGATGGCGTGTGAGTTCCCGTCCGACACCACGGGCACCGCGGTTCCATTGAGGCGAACTTCCTTCAGTCCGGCGGACTGCGGAAGGAAGGGGAGTCGCACCCACTTCTCGGCGGCAAGCACCGCGACCTCGAAGGTCGCCGTTATCTCCGTCGAATGGGCCCGCACCAGGCCGGAATACTCGGCGCGCGTGATAGCGGCGTCGACGGGGGGACGGTCGGGATCGGGACGCGGCGCCTGGGACTTGGTCCACAACTTAATGAACTCATCAAAGGCGAGAACCACATGATTGGGACGGGATGCGTCGTCGGCGACAGCAGGTGAAGCGGCAAGTGTGGAAAAGGCGAACAAGGCGGCAAGCAGGCGTTTCATGGCGAACCTCCGATGGACATTGGCGAACGGGGGGTCGGATGCCGACGGGCGGAGGTGGTTGCACCGGCGAAAGGACGGCGAAACGAGGCGAATTGTCGACGGAAAAAGAGAAGGTTAAGCGAGTTGGAGAGAGCGGCCGCTTATGAGCCGACGGCGGTTGCTGTTTCGGCGGCCTGGCTGCCGGCCTTCGACAAGCCTCCGTCGCGATTCCGCAGCCGTCTGCGCGAGCCGGTCAAGATGAAACGTGGGAGAGAGATCGAACTCCTGTTTGCAACGGGGCGAGCAGAAGTAATAAATTCGGCGGCCCGAATAGCTGATACAGGGAGCCTTTGCAGAAAGCACGTCCATTTCACAAACCGGATCGATTACGATCCGCCGCCGTTGAACCTTCATCTTAGGTGCTCCGCTCCTCTGGGGGATGATTCTCCCTCGTATCGGTTATATATACGCGGCTCGTCGGAGGTGGTTCGGAAAAGGTTTGTTTTGAATGGATTTGAACAAAGTTCGGGTTTCGGTCGCGTGCTATGATTGTCGAGATGCCCGCCCTCTCTTCGTTCAAACCCTCGAAAGCAGACCTGCTCGCCGCCCGCGACAAGACGGTTTCGGATGTTTTGTCGCCTGGCCTTTCCGTCGTGTTCGTCGGAATCAACCCCGGGTTGTACACCGCGGCCATCGGCCATCACTTCGGACGCCCGGGCAACCGCTTCTGGCCCGCGCTTCACGCCGGCGGGTTCACGCCGACGCTCCTCACACCATTTGAAGAATCCGAGCTGTTGACGCTCAAGCTGGGAATCACCAACGTTGTCGCGCGCGCCACCGCCACCGCCGACGAACTCGGCGCCGACGAATTCTCCGCGGGCGGCCGGATGCTCGAGAAAAAAATCCGGAAGTTCCGGCCCCGCGTGATGGCGGTCCTGGGCATTGGCGCCTACCGGTCCGCTTTCGGCCGGCCGAAAGCCGCGCCGGGTCTTCAGGAAGAGGCCATTGGCGACACCGCCGTGTGGGTCCTCCCCAATCCCAGCGGATTAAACGCCCGTTTCAGCGCCGCCGATTTCGGCGCACTTTTCGCCGACCTCCGGCGATGGACCCAGGGGCATTGATGAAAAAATTCGCCGCGGTGTTGCTTTCATTGACGATCAGCGGATGCATCGAAATCGTTTCGCTTCCCTCCCGGAAAGGGGACGTCGCTCCCGAAGTGTCGAGCGTCCTCCTGCGTCTCATTGACGATCAGGAGAAGGGCGTGGTTTCCTCGATCGACTACAACTCCACGTCGCTCGGCGTAATTTCCTCGCTTCCCACGCCCGCCGGGCTTCGCCTGCGCCTTCGTTACCAGGAGCTCGGCATCTCCCTGGTCGAGGCCCTCAAGCTCACGCGCGACCTCGACCTTCTGGCGCGCCTGCTCGAGCTGGCCAAGTGGTCCCAGGGCCGCCGGGTGCGCTCAGAAGCGCTCGTGACCGTCGCCGCGTTTTCTGACCCCGCGGACCTGTCTCATTTCGAGCAGGCGCTTTCCGATCAGGATGTCGGCATCCGCTTCGCCGCGGTGGAAGCGCTGCAGAAGTGGGGTCGGGACGAATCACTGCCGCTCCTGCGCAAGGCGGCCGCCGATCCGTGGTCACCGCTGATCCGCGTGTTCGCCGCTCAGGCCGCCGTCTCCCTGGGAGACCGGAACGCCTTGTCCGTTCTTTACTCGTCGCTCGACGATCGAAGCTGGATCGTGCGCGCCATGGCCGCGCGCTACCTGGGCGATTACGCCGAACCCGATGATTACGCGACGCTCCTCAAGGTCGTTGACCGGGAAACGCGCAATGACTTCGTCTCCGCGGAAGCGGCCATCGCGACGCTCAAGCTTCTCGCCAAGAAATCGGACAAGCCCGTTGCCCCGCCCACCCGCACCCCCAAGGACCCAGCGGTCGAGAATTACACCGTCGCGGCCGACGACGTGGTCGAAATGGAACCGCTGGTGATCCGTCCGCCGCGCCTGAACATTCCCGAATCCGTGCGCGTGGCGCAATCGATCAACAACCGCCTCATCCAGCTCATCCAGACGCGCATCAACGCCGAGCCGAACCCGGCGCTGCAGAACGATTCGAACCTGCAGGACTTGAACCGCATGGTGACGCCCGAAGGGTTCGCTCTGCAGATCCGGTATTCGCAGCTCAACGTGGCCGTGGCCGAAGGCCTCGCCGGAACCACGGACCCGCTCCTCCGCGCGCAGCTCACGCACCTGACCGAAAGCAACCGCAACCCGCTGACGCGCGCGACCGCGATGATTTCGCTCGCGTATGCCCGCAACCGGGAAGACGTGTCGATCATCACCCGCGCGATGCGGGACCAGGAGCCCATCGTCCGTTTTGCCGCGATGGAAGCGGCCGAGGCGGGACGCTTTCGCGAGGCCATTCCCGATCTTCTGGGCATGGCATCATCAGACGACGTGCCGGTTTTCCGGGTCTACGCGATCCAGACACTTCTCCAGTTTGGGAACGCCTCCGCGCGCGACCTGCTGCTCTCGCACCTCGACGACCAGGACTGGCCCGCGCGGGCAATGGCGTACTGGTTGCTGGGACGGTATGGGGAAGGAGACGACCATTCCCGGGTGATCAGCCAGTTTGGGCGGGAAAACAACTCTTTTGTGTTGGCCGAACTGGCTTTGGCGAGTCAGCGGCTGGCGCCGCAGAAATGAACCTCTGAACTCTCTCGCCTCCGCCCCGTAAGGTCGGTACTCCGAGCGCCTTAGGCCGCCGGGGATTTTAGGAGGTTCCTTATTATGAAGAGACTCTTGCCGTTGGCCGTCGTTGTATTCGGACTTGGCTTCTCAGCCTGCAAGCCTCAGACCATGGGCCAGAAAGTTCAGGACAAAGCCGAAGATGCTGGCCACGAAGTGAAACAGGGCGCAGAACGCGTCACCGAAAACGCCAACGACGCGGTTAAGTAAATCCTAATGCCGATGACGGCGCTCAGAGCCCCGCTGTTTGGGGGCCGGGCGCCGGTCTTCGAGCAATTGAAAATCGATCTGTCCCTTTAACGCGCTGGCGCCGACGAGCTTCACCCGCACCGGCGTTCCCATCCGATACGACGTTCCCGTCCGCTTGCCCACGAGCGTAAGCCGCTCTTCCTGGAAGATGTAATAGTCATTCAGGTCCGCCACGCGCACGAGGCCCTCCACGAATACTTCGTTGAGCTGGACGAAAAATCCGAACGCGGCCACACCGCTCACCACGCCGCTGAACTCCTCGCCGATGCGGTGCTCCATGAACCGGACCTTCTGAACGCTGACGAACTCGCGCTCGGCGTCCACCGCTACGCGTTCCTGATGCGAGCATTCGCGAGCGACCGGGGGCAGTTGAGCGGCCCAATATTTCTGCCGGTCGACCGTCAGCAGGCCGCGGATGCGCTCGCGCAGAAGCCGGTGCACCATGAGATCGGGATACCGGCGAATGGGAGAAGTGAAGTGGGTGTAGCATGTGCTGCCGAGGCCGAAATGGCCAGCGTTGAGCTCGGAATAAATGGCCTGCTTGAGGCTGCGCAGCGTCATTGTCTGCACGATGCTTTGCACGGGCTTTCCTTCCACGGACTTGAGAAGTTTCTGAAACACGGAAGGCTTCCCCTCCGACATGCCCTGCGGTACGGGAACACCCACGGCCGTAAGCGTTTTCTGGAGCTTTTCCATCTTCATGAGGTCAGGTTTCTCATGCACGCGATAAATGAAGGGGTAGTTGCGCATGTGCGTGGCCACCGTTTCATTGGCGAGGATCATGAAATCCTCAATGAGCCGGTGCGCCTCGAGACGCGCGCGTTTTTTGATGTCGACGGGCCGCCCGGTCTTGTCGGTGATGATGTAAGGCTCGGGAAAATCGAAGTCGAGCGCGCCTCGGCCGATGCGGATGGCGCGAATGATCCGCGCCACGCGGCTGAATGTCTGAACGTCGGCGATGATCGCGGGGTCGAGATCGCCGGGCCTGTCACCGTCGATGATTTTCTGCACGTCTTCGTACGTGAAGCGCTTGGCGCTGCGGATGACGCTTTCGAAAACGCGGTGATCGAGAAGAGTGCCGTCGGGCCCCAGGTCCATTTCGCAGGTCAGCGTGAGGCGGGGGAGGTTCGGGCGAAGGCTACAAAGGTTGTCGGACAGCGAGAACGGAAGCATCGGAAGCACGCTTCCCGTGAGATACACGCTGGTTCCGCGGTGCAGCGCCTCTTTGTCGAGCGCCGAATTCGGTGTCACGTAATGGGAAACGTCCGCGATGTGGACGCCCAAACGCCAGCCGCCGCCATCCATGGGCTCGATGGAAACGGCATCGTCGAAGTCCTTGGCGTCGGCGCCGTCGATGGTCACCACGCGTTTGTTGAAGAGAACGGTTCGGTCTTTCCATGCGGACTCGGGCACCTCTTCGCCGAAGGAGTCGGCTTCCTTCTGGACGTCGGAGGGGAAGGCGTCGGGCAGTTCGTGCTTGCGGATCAAAATCTTGAGGTCGGAGCCCGCCGCGTCGCGGGGACCGATGACCTCGGTGAGCACGCCGGAGGCGGCGACGTCCTTGGTCGGCCAGACCGTGATGCGGGAGACACAGACGTCGCCTTCATGAGGGTTCAGGCCCTGGAGGTCGGAAAGCCGGAGAGAAGATTCGTCGTCTTCGGACACGAGCGACACCACGCCGGACAGGCGGCGGAAAAGGCCGACGAACGTCAGCCGGGAATGGGAAATAACCTCGACGATATCGCCGACGCGACGCGCTCCCGCGGCCACGGCTTGCAGGCGGACGCGCACGCGGTCGCCGGCCATCGCGAGCTTGAGGCTGGGGCCCTGGACGAGGACGTCGGTTTCGCCAGGTTGCTCGGAAAGAACGAAACCGACGCGCCCTTTGCGCTCGAGTTCGCCTTCCACCAGCAGTCCGGACCCTCCGCTTCGAGGCGCTGCGGCCTCACGCGAAGGCGGGTGGGCGGGGCTGTGAGGCTTCTTGGGGTCGGAATGGGGGTGTTTTTTGCCGCCGTGACGGCTGCGGCCATGTCGATTGTTCATTTGAGGCGATTAGACCAAGTATCCGGGGGGTTCAGGAAAGGAACATGTCCAGCCAGCGGGTAAGCCACTTCACCCGCATCTCATCTCCCCGGTCGGAATAGATGTTGAGAAGGTTGACCATCATTCGCGCCAGAATCTGCGGACGTCCCGCCGGCTCGAGCAACTGGTCGGTAAATTCAATGCCTGCCTTCAGGGCGATCCCGCGGCAATCGGCGCGGCTCAAGGGGCGTCCCTTGTTGAAGGGATCGTAGAACCGCGCACCGCGGGCCGATCCAGCCCCGAGGATGAAATGACCGGGAAGCCCCACGCCAAACAGGGGGATGTCGAGCCGCCAGCCCACGAACAGCGCCAGGCAGGATAACGAGATGGGAATTCCGATGCGGCGTTCCAGCAGGCGGTTGAGGTAGGTGTTGTCCGGGTCCTGATAATTCTCCACGTTGCCGCGAAAACCCAGTTCCTGGAAGAGGTAGCGCGTGAGGAGGTCAGCGGCCTCCGGCGAGTCTGGTTCCGCGGCGTCCACGGCCTCCTCCAGCCCGGCGGCAAAGCCATCAAGCTGGCGGCGCATGGTCTCCACGCTGGCCTCGGGATGGCCGAAACGCGCGAGCGCCAGAACGGCGCGCTCGAGGTCGAGCGACTCTCCCATTCCCGATAGCCGCGTGAACTCGAGTTCGAGATCGTTGACGCGAATGTCTTCGAGCACCTTGCGCGCCTCATGGCGCACCTTCGGATCGCGCGCGCCCTCGACGACGAGGTGGAACTCCGGGTTGGCGCGAGCCAGCTCGGCCACCTGGCTCCGGGCGAGGCGCACGGTCTCGGGATTCTCATCCAGAAGGAACGTGAGGAGGATTTCGACGTCGCGTGGCTGGGGAGGTTGTAGTCCGCTCATTGGGCGGGATTATATAACCGAACCGCCCCCCGTCACCGCATTTTCGATCAGCGTCTCTTCGCCATCATGTGTTCGCGCATGTCCACCTGGCCGCGCTTGGCCGCGTCCGTTTTGCTGATGTTGAGCACGACGTCGTTCGGATCAGCGATGGCGAAATGGTCTTCGCCCCACGGCTCAGTGCGGCGGCTGAGCTTGATGGGCACGTTGAGCTGCTTCATTCTTTCGAGCTCAGCGCCCACGTCTTCGACTTCGAGCGAGTAAAACACGCCGCGGCCGTCGAAAGCGGGATGGAAGATGTCGGGCTGCATCGGGTGGTTTGAGGCGACGAACCCGATTTCCACTTTCTCATCTCCGGCGGAGCGAAGGTGCAGGTACCAGTCAGTCTGGTAGACGACCTCGAAATTCAGGACCTCGGTATAGAACACGCGATTCTTGGCGATATCCTTCACGGCGATGACGGGAACGACATTTTTGATCTTCATGGGGGTCTCCTTGAAGGGCGCGACGGCCCTTATCATCCATACGGCTGAGGGCGGCCGCCCGTTCATCATCGACGGAGCGATTCCCGGCGCGGCCCGCCGTTAGGTATTATGGGGCCATCCCCGTCCGCCCGGAAATAAGAGGAGAATCATGTCGCGAGATTTCGTTTTCACCACCGTCAAACTCGGCAAAATTTACCCGCCCAAGAAACAGGTCCTCAAGGACATCAGCCTGTCGTTCTATTACGGCGCCAAAATCGGCGTCCTCGGCCTGAACGGCGCCGGCAAGAGCACGCTTCTGAAGATCATGGCGGGCGACGAGAAGGAGTTCGTCGGCGAGGCGTTTCCGGGCAACAAGGTGACGGTGGGCTACCTTCCGCAGGAACCCAAGCTCGACCCGGCGCTGACCGTCCGCGAGAACGTGGCGCAGGGCCTCAAGCCCATCATGGACCTCCTCAAGCTTTACGAGGACATCGGCGAGAAGCTCGCCGTGGACATGAAGCCTGAAGAGATGGAGAAGCTGCTCAACCGCCAGGCGGAAGTGCAGGAGAAGATTGAGGCCGCCAACGGTTGGGAAGTGGACCGCACCCTCGACATCGCCATGGACGCGCTGCGCTGCCCGCCCCCGGAATCCAGCGTCGACAAGCTTTCGGGCGGAGAGAAGCGCCGCGTGGCGCTCTGCAAGCTCCTGCTCGCTTCGCCCGACCTCCTGCTCCTCGACGAACCCACCAACCATCTGGACGCCGAAAGCGTCGCGTGGCTCGAGAATTTCCTTAAGGACTACAAGGGAAGCGTGGTGGCCGTCACGCACGACCGCTATTTCCTCGACAACATCGCGCAGTGGATCCTCGAGCTCGACCGCGGCGAAGGAATTCCGTTCAAGGGCAATTATTCCTCGTGGCTTGAACAGAAGCAGGCGCGCCTCGCCGTCCAGGAGAGCAAGGAGTCCCAACGGCAGAAAACACTCGAGCGCGAGCTCGAATGGATCCGTGAGAACCCCAAAGGCCGCCACGCCAAGGGAAAAGCGCGCATCGCCCGCTACCAGGACCTTCTCGAAGCCGATCCGATCAAGCTCGCCGAGGACCTCGAGATCTACATTCCGCCGGGCCCGCGCCTCGGCGACATCGTGGTCGAAGCCAAGAACCTCAGCATGGCCTTCGGCGATACGCTCCTGTTCGAGGACGTGAACTTCATGATCCCGCCCGCCGGCGTGGTCGGCATCGTCGGCCCCAACGGCGCCGGCAAGACCACGCTCTTCAAGATGATCACCGGCCACCTCAAGCCCACGAAGGGGACGCTCACCGTGGGACAGACCGTGAAGATCTCCTATGTCGACCAGTCGCGCGACTCGTTGAACGACGAGAAGACCGTCTGGGAAGAGATGACCGGCGGCCTCGACGTCATTTCGCTCGGCAAGAAGGAAATAAATTCCCGCGCCTACTGCGCCCGTTTCAACTTCTCGGGTCAGGACCAGCAGAAGAAAGTCGGCCATCTCTCCGGCGGCGAACGCAACCGCGTGCACCTCGCGAAGATGCTCCAGTCCGGCGGAAACCTGCTTCTTCTCGACGAACCGTCGAACGACCTCGACGTCAACACGCTGCGCGCCCTCGAAGACGCCATCCTCAACTTCGTCGGCACCACCATCGTCATCAGCCACGATCGCTGGTTCCTCGACCGCATCGCCACGCACATCATCGCCTTCGAAGGCGACAGCCGCGTGGTGTTCTCCGAAGGAAACTTCCAGGACTACGAGGCCCGTCGCATCGAACGCCTCGGTGCCGCAGCCGCGACGCCGCACCGCATTCACTACAAGAAGCTCACGCACTGAGTATGGCGAGCTTCGACGTCCGCCAGACCGGCGAGGTTCAGGCCATCGTGTGCCGCCCGCTCGAAGCGGCCGGTTTCCTCAACGCCTTCAGCACGCGCACCGGGGGCGTCAGCCCGATGCCCGCGCGCGATCTCAACCTCGCGTTCAACGAGGATGCGGCCGCCAACGTCGAAGAGAACCGCCGCCTTTTTCTTCGCGCGGCGGGCCTGCCGTCGTGGCCCATCGTGACCGCCCGGCAGACCCATTCCGCCCACGTCATCGAAGTCCCCGCCGCGGCCCAGGCCGAGAGCGAGGCGGACGCCCTCTTCACCAAATCTCCCGAAGCGCTCCTCGCGGTGAAGACCGCCGATTGCGTGCCGATCCTGATCGGTGACCCCGCCACCGGTTTTTCCTGCGGCATCCATTCGGGCTGGCGAGGCGCCGCGGCCAACGTCATCGGCGCGGCGATCAACGCGCTCAAGAAAGCCGGCGCCCATCCGGATACGATGCTCGCCGCCATTGGCCCGTCTGCTTGCGAAAAATGTTTTGAAGTCGGACCCGAAGTCGTCGAGAAATTCAACGCGATGGGATTCGAGGGCGCCGTCGTGCGCATGAACGGTAGCTCGCATCTCGATCTGGAAGACTTCTGCGCTAAGCAACTGGGAGCCGCGGGCCTGCGCGCGGGCAACGTGCACCGCTCGGGCCGCTGCACCATCCACGAAGAACCGCTTTTCTTTTCCCACCGCCGCGAAGGCAAGCTCGGCCGCCCCGTCGGGCGCATGATCAGCGTGATAGGACGCCGCCCGTGAGCCGCGCCGGCGATCGCCTCGCGACACTTCTCACCGAGTTCCGCGAAATGGAACCGGAGAAAGCGCCGGACGGGCTGGACGATCCGCACACGCGCGTCTTCCTCGAGGCCTGGAAGAAACTACCGGCCGACATCGGGGAGCCGCTCTTCATGGGACAGCCGCCGCTCCATTCTCACAACCGCTGGTCGTATCTCTGGAAATACCGCCGCGTGGACCACGACAAACTCGCCGCGTTTTCGGATCTTCCCGCCGACGTATGCCGCGACCTGTTCGTAAAGCTGGTAGCGGCCCGCCTCATTTATCCCGACGGCACGCTTTCCCGTCCCGCAGAATCCATTCTCACAGCCTAGAGACAGGAGCGCCCATGAGACAGGTCAACCCGACCGCCACCCACCGGCGCTGGATCCTGGCGAGCCGGCCCGCCGGCGTTCCCACCGCGGAGAATTTCCGCATCAATGAGGCGCCCATGCCGCTCCCGGGCCCGGGGCAGGTCCTCATCAAGAACCGCTTCATCTCGGTCGATCCTTATGTTCGGGGGCGCCTGCGCAACGTCCGCTCTTATGTCGACCCGCTGCAGATCGGCGATGTCATCGATGGCGACGCGGTCGGCGAGGTCGTCGCGTCTAACGACCCGGCGCTTCCCGTGGGGTCTTTCGCCGTCGCGCGCACGGGATGGCAAGAGTTCGGGCTCGTCAATGGCGGCGACGCGCGCGTTGTTTCCGAGAATCCCGCGGGGCTCTCCGCCCATCTCGGGGTGCTGGGCATGACCGGTATCACGGCTTACTACGGACTTCTTGAGATCGGGCGGCTGAAGGCGGGAGAGACCGTGCTCGTGTCCGGCGCGGCCGGAGCGGTGGGCACGATCGTCGGCCAGATCGCGCGCATCAAGGGCGCGCGGGCGGTGGGGATCGCCGGCTCCGAGGAGAAAGTCGC
>Ga0163151_10004485_pt1 | contig 18712 bp, 8 predicted proteins | sample OliLakLV19MP5IB2_FD_145596 | JGI IMG/M metagenome (GOLD analysis project Ga0163151, IMG submission 145596) | Freshwater microbial mat bacterial communities from Lake Vanda, McMurdo Dry Valleys, Antarctica - Oligotrophic Lake LV.19.MP5.IB-2 | ecosystem: Environmental > Aquatic > Freshwater > Lake... | reverse complement strand
CCCCCGGGGAGCGCGGGCGAGCCTGTGCCGGGTGCCTCGAAGGGCGCAAACGTGCAATACGAGTTCAGCCCGCCCGCCGAGATCCTGCTGGCGAACCTGCTTCCCGCGGCGGTCAAGGCGACGCTGTTCCAGGCGTTCAGCGATGCGATCGTCAGCGAGCACGTCGCCCGCATGATCGCGATGAAGGCCGCGACGGACAACGCCGGGAAGATGGGCAAGGCCCTGACGCGCAAGTTCAACCGCGCCCGGCAGGCCCAGATCACCACCGAACTCACCGAGATCATCTCCGGCGCTGCGGCGTTGAAGTAGTCTCACTCAGCTGCTTGCGGACCTGGGCGGACGACAAGGTCGAGGCGATTCTCAAGGGTACACGCGCGTCGCATGGCCGCGAGCACCTCATCGGGCTTGAGGGCGCGATAGAACATCGCGCCCTCGGCAACCAGTTCCGGATCGAGGCCTGCGCTCGTGCTGCGGGCAAGGATCGCCGCCCAGTAGCGCGGATCTCGTTCGTATGCCGCGGCGACGCGTGCGAGCATCTCGGTGGACCGTGCGAGTTCGTCGGCGTGCAGTCCCTGGTCCATGAGTTCACACATCGATGCCTGCATGATCTGCTTCACCGGCTCGGCATCGCCGGGGATGACTCTCGCGGAGACAACCGTGACGGACATGCCCGCGAACGGGCTGGGCAGGTAGGTCCAACTGACGTGCGGGTCGCCGCCGAGTTTGAGTTCGCGGAGGCGGCTTTCAAGCCGGTTCGACAGCACCCGCGCGCCCGCCCGGAGCCGTCGAACTTCCTGCACCTCGCAGGGGTCCGGGGAGAGGAACCCCGCGAGCACATGGGTCTCTTCCGCCCGCGTCGCGGCGTTGCAGGCGACATCCCGGATGAAAGGGCCGGCCGGCTTGGCGACGCACCGGCGGTCGGCGAGCGCGCCCGGGGCGGCGCGGGGGCGCGCCGGGAATACTCCGAAGACCTGCGAGGCCATGCGGAGTGCATCGGTCAACTCGATGTCGCCGACGATCGCGACCTCGCAGGGCCGACCTTCAACCGTCTCGCTGCCGGAGTGCCGGACTATCCAGGACTTGACTTGATCGGGCGTGTACTGCGCAAGACGCTCGGTGCAGGCAAGTTTGGTCCGGCACTCGCCGCGAGGCGTCATCAGGTCGAGCAACGGCTCGGTGACCGACCAGCGCGGATCAGCGTGCGTGCGCTCGACCGCCTTGCACGCGTTGAGGCGCGCGACGGCGAGCGACTCGTCGGTCAGATGCGGCGCGCGTAGCGCGGACGCGGTCACATCGACAGCCGCGCGGATATCCGCGGCGGAACCCCAGATGCGCACGGACAGCGCATCGGGCATTACACCGCCCTCGATGTGAACATCGCGCCCCCGCAGCCGACGCTCACCCTCGGCGGCCGAGAGTTCGTTGCCAACAGGGTGATCGAGGAACGCCGCCGAGAGCAACGACAGGCCGCGGGTGTCGGGGCACTCCAGGAGTTCGCTGCCCGCGAAACTGATGACCACCTCGACGTGCCCCGGAGGGGCGTCCATCCGCCGATGGTGGACACGGATGCCGTTGCTCAGCCAGGCGGAAACAACCCCGCTGCGCCTGAACGCCTGCATCTCGACGACCTCTGCCCCGCCACGGTCTGCCGCCGCCCGGACATTCTCTTGCGGTTGACGCGATCCGGGCGCGGCCGGTACCGCTGCCAGCGGCCCGGCGGCGAGGAAGACGGTGATGAGCCATTGTGGGATGGGGTAGGCCATGCTCTTCGATCGGTTCTATCCCCCCTGCGGCAAAGGGTTGCAGGGCCATGGCATGTTGATGGGACTTCGCGCGGCGGTTGCGCGTGCGCCCCGGCCAGCGGCAAGATGGAAAGGGTTATCCGCCCGGCGGGTGAGGTGCCAAAAGGCGGCAATCGCCCTCACATGCCGACGCGGGGTCGAACTCCCCGGCCAGAATGCCGCAGACCGCCTTGTTGATCTTGGCCTGAACCTTGTCGAGGCGCAGGGAGGACATGGGGATCGCTCCCCGCTGCCCGGTCGAGAGGAGCCAGTATTCGGCCGTCACATCCTGCAAGTCGATCCCGGGGATGATGTGGGGGAGGGCGAGGGCATAGATACCGAACTGCAGGTTGTCGGCCTCGGGAGTCAACAGGCTCTTCCACGATTGCCCGGACTTGTAGTCGATGAGGCGGAACCCGGCCCGCCCGTCCTCCAGCGTGACCTGATCGATGCGATCGACCCGGGCCTCGAAGCGGTGCAGGGTCGCCGCCCCGCCATCGGCGCCCGCACACTCGTACTCCCAGAGGATGCGGGGTTCGATCTCCAGCACCTGCGCGGCCGGGTCGTGCAACTTCTCATAGGCGAGCGTGAGTTGCGCCAGCGATTGGTCGAGTTCCTTCCGGTCCGGCTCTTTGCCCGCCTTCGCCGCGGCGACGAACTCCTCCTTTCCCCATCGGAGCAGCGTCTGGACGGTGGGCGCCTCGCGCCCTGCGCCCTCCGCTTCGCGCACCGCCTTATAGAAACGCTCGAGCGCTCGGTGGACCACCTGGCCCAGCACCGTGACGCTGCGCTCCGTCTCGGGCAGTCCCTTGATGAAGCGCATCCAGTAGCACGCGGGGCAGCGCGTATAGGCATCGATAGCAGTGTAACTCAGCTTGAGCGGGGGATGCTGGGTCAGGGCGACGGGCGTGTGGTCGCGCTTGGAGATTGACACCAGCGTGGCCGCGAACTGCTCGAGCGCGCGGTCGCCGCTGATCCACTCCGGCGCGGCTCGGTGCCTCCCGATGTGCGAGACGATCGCGAGGCGCGCGGCGGCGGAGCGGAGCCGGGCGGCCGCCGCATCGACCCCGCACTGCCCGGCATCGGGCCGATCCGCGAACTCAAGCGCCTCGGCCGCGGCGAGCCGCACCGACAGGCGCGCCCGGTCGAGCGCATCCCCGCCGAGTTCGCCCCAACCAGGATCGGTGGAGCCGCCGGGCTCATCAATGCCCAGCACGCCCGCGGCCTCGCGCCTCAGGTCCGCGACCTCCCGCACGCGGACAAGACTCTGCCCCTCGGGCTCGCGTGTGAACTCCTCGAAGAAGTGCTTGGACTTGCTCCGGCCCTTGTTCTTCTTTGAGAGCAGCACCAGCCGGCGCTCGGCACGGGTGCAGGCAACGTAGAAGATCCGCCGCTCCTCGGACGGCTGGCGCGCGGCGGCCGCGGCCGCATCGTCCCCGAGCAAACCCGGCGGGAGTGGGCACGGCTCGCTCCTGCCGCTCCTGCCGTAGCCGTGCGAGGGCGTGACGCGCGGAACGAAGACCGTGTCCCACTCGAGTCCCTTGGCCTTGTGCGCGGAGATCACCGTGACGGCGGGGCTGAGGGACGACTCTTCATCGCCCGCGCCATCATCGTTCTCGGTGCGCTCTTCAAGATTGCCGACTTGGCGGAGGGAGCGGTCATCGTCATCAAGGTCCTGCCAGTAGCGCCAGAACTCGCGCAGGTCACCGGGCTGATCGAGCCTTGAGTGCGAGACACGCGCCAGCCGCACCAGCGCCAGCAGGGCGGAGATGCGGAGCGCCCGCTGCCGGGCGGGCAGCAGATCGGCGTGCGCGGCATCAGTGAGCACGATGGTCTGCTCGATGGCCTCGGGCGCGCTGGAGGATGATGCGACCTGGAGGAGCCTGCGGTGCAGGGCCGAGAGTCGCTGCACGGCGGGGCCAATAGCCTCGTCCGCCGCGGCCGCTTCGGTAAGCCATGCGAGGTACGAGGGTGCGATGTCATCGTCGCCAAGCAGGTGCCTGTCGGCCCGGAAGCGCTTTGCATATTCCATGGCGGCCAGGGGCTGCGCGGCGAGCGGGGGGCGGGACAATATTCGGTGGACGGGCCAACTCTCGCGAGGATTGACGAGAAGCGTGATCCACGCGAGGACGTCCTGAACGCCCGGGTCCGCGCTGAGGGAATCGCCGAAACTGCCCCGGGCCGGGATGCCCTCGAGTTCAAGGTCCGAAACGATGCGTGTGATGTCCGCGTTGCTGCGGCAGACCACCGCGTACGCACCCCACGGGCGGCAGGGCGGGGGCGCGGCAGCGCGGTCGAGCAGGATCGCCGTCGCGATGGCGGCGCCGTCCTCCTTGTCGGTGGCGAGTTCGATGCACTCAGCACCCGCGCCCACCGGGAGCGGTGATGAGGCGAGGCTTGCTGCACGAGCGACCCGCTTGTCGGGGGCGAAGCGCTGATCGGCCAGCGCGATCACCCGATTGCACGCGGCGATGACCGGGGGCTGGCTGCGGTAGTTCTCGGTCAGCAGGACGCGACGCGAGCCGGGCCAGAGTTGGTCAAAGCGGGCGAACGCCCTGTCGTCCGCGCCCCGGAAGCCATAGATCGCCTGGTCGTCATCGCCGACGATGCACAGGTCCGGCCCCCGGGGGTCCGTGCCCGGCGCGGGCGCGGGATGGGGCGGAAAGAGTTGGCGGAGCAACTCGATCTGCCCGGCATTCACATCCTGGAACTCGTCGACAAGGGCGTGACGAAACTCTGCTCGCACGATGGCTGCGGCATTCGGGACCTCACGCAGCAGCCGGATAGGCAGCATGATCAGGTCCTCGTAGCCCAGCCAGCCGCGCCGTCGGCACTCTCCCGCGAACCAGCCGTACGCGAGCGTGAGGTCCTGGAACTCCTCAAGGCGCGCGGCCTCTGCCCGCAGTTCGGTGGCGTCCACTGGAGCACCGGTGGAATCGTGCCCGCTGCCGATCCTGTCACGCCAGGTCTCGATGAAAGCGGAGCACGCCCCCGGCTCGATGGCGCGGTTCGCGAGCGCTCGCATCCCTGTTTGCACGATCCCACACAGAGCATCAAGCCCGGCTGCCCGGCGCGAGGCAAACAGGCCCTGCGCGTTGATCGCCTCGCGGACAAGGCGGACGCGCTGGGCGGAGTCCAGTATGGCGGCATCAGCGCGGATGGCCGGCAGGCCAAGGTCCGGCGCGAACCGCCGCACCAGCGACAAGCCAAGGGCGTGGAACGTCGTCGCACGCACCCGTCGAGCGCGGGCCGAGCCGACCAGCCCGGCCAACCGCTCACGGAGTTGTGCTGCGGCCTTGTTCGTGAAGGTGACCGCGAGGACGGATTCTGGCTCCGCACCGTCCTGCAGGATGCGAGCGACCCGATGCACGATGACGCGCGTTTTCCCCGTGCCCGGACCGGCAAGAACGATCAGGGGACCGGTTCGAGTGTCGCAGGTTTCCAGGTCGCGACCGCCGTGCATCACCGCCTGACGCTGAGCGTCATTGAGTCCGGCATAGAGGTCCGCGCTCACTTGCTGCATGGATCGTCCGCCATTCAAAATCCTCCGGCCGCCTTGCGCATGTAGAGATGCATCGCCGTGCTGCCGTAGGGGTGTGTTTCCGGTCCCACCACCCCGTCGATCGTCAGGTCGCCCGGCCACGATTTCACGGCGGCCTCTGCCCCGCCCTCGATCCCCGCGATCTCGGCCTCATCCCGCACGGTCTGTGCCTCGATTGCCTCAGGGTTGATCGCATCCGAGTCGATCTCGCCGAGCACCCATTCCTGCTGGCGAAGTTTGCCCAGCCGCTCCTTCGGGGCGTGCGGCTTGCGCGAGCGGCGCGACAGTTCAGGCGCCGGCTCGGGCTCGGCAACGCCCTGCAAGAACGGCCAAGGCGTGCGCAACGCGGCGAAGCCCGTCGGCGTGAGCAGGTCCACCACGCGGGCAACCTGGCCGCGCACACGGTCCCATCCGGCCGGGTCGGTCACGAGTGGATAGGGCGGATCAAAGAACGCCAGATGCAGGGGGCGCGGGCAACGCCCAAGGGTCGCTGGGCCGAGCGCATCGGCACGCAGCACCTCGCATCGGTCCCCGCATCCAAGCAGTTCGATGTTCTGCTCAAGCAGCGTCGCCGCCTCCTTGTCGCGCTCGACAAACAAAACGAACGCCGCGCCGCGGCTGAGCGCCTCGAGGCCGATCGAGCCCGAGCCCGCGAACGCATCGAGAATCCCGGCACCCTCGAAGTGCCCGCGCAGGATGTTGAAGATCGATTCCTTCACCCGGTCGGGGATCGGGCGCGTCGTGCTCGCGTCCTTCGGGGAGATGAGTTTCCGGTGTCTGAACTCGCCGGCGATGATCCGCATGAGAATACGAGCAAAGACCGATCAACCGCACGGGTCAAGTCGTGACATATCCATCCTGCCGTGGCTCTTCCCGATTCGAGATCGCGCTGTGCCGCTCCGCCGAGTCGCGGCTAAATGCCGATGAGATGCACGGACGCCGCCACTCACCGGAGTTCGCATGACGACGCAGCCGATGCCCTCGTTCCCACCCGCCTCGCCCGTGCCCTATATCGCGCCCGCCCGCCGGCGGGCGGTACAGGTTCCCCCGCCGACGGAACCCATTCCGTTGCCCGGACGCGTCCGTGCGGGTGTATTGCTCATCGGCACGACGGAAACGCTCGCACAACTCCGCGCGGTGCTCAACGCGACTGAGGATGCACCGGTGATCTCCGGCTGTGTGCTGGTATCGGCGGGGGCGACGCGGGAGCCAGCGCCGAGCACTTCGGATCTCTTGGGAGCAATCAACGACCTGCCCGCGATCCTCGCCCGCTACCGGCCCCGACTCGCGCTCGTGTGCCTCCCCGCCGCGCATCACGCGGCCGCCGTTCGCGCAAGCGAGTTGCTGCGCCTCGCCGGCATCACCGAGCGCGCCGTTCCCGCGCTTGGCGACCTGCTCTGCGAGCCGTCCACGCTCACCCGCGAGCACGCACGCCCGGCCGACACGGCGATGCTCGCGTCCACACCCGCCATCGACATGGCGAAACTCATCGGGCGCGAGCCGTACAGCATCGACCGCGCCGCTGTGGGCGCGATCCTGTCGGGCAAGCGCGTGCTCATCACCGGCGCGGGCGGCAGCATCGGCTCGGAACTCGCCCGTCTGTGCGCCGGATTTGGTCCGGAGCAGCTCGTCCTCATGGAGCGCAGCGAGAACGCCCTGTTCGAGATCGATCGCCAGGTCGCGCATCGGTTCCCGGGCGTTGCACGCCGGGCCGTGCTGCACGACGTGGTTGATGCCGAGGGAACGCGCCGCCTGCTGGGCGGCCTGCGACCGCACGCGGTCTTCCACAGCGCGGCCCACAAGCATGTTCCGCTCATGGAGGACCACCCCGCGCACGCGCTCACGAACAACCTGTTCGGCACCAAGGCCATCGCTGATGCCGCGACCGAGTGCGGGGCCGAGCGCTTCGTGATGATCTCCTCCGACAAGGCAGTGAACCCGTCGAGTGTGATGGGCGCGACCAAGCGCCTGGCGGAAATCTACATCTCCTGGCTGGCCTCGCGACCGGCAATGGCTACGCGCATGAGCATGGTTCGGTTCGGCAACGTGCTGGGGTCGGCGTGCAGCGTGCTGACCATCTGGTCGAGCCAACTCGCCGAGGGCGGGCCGATCACGGTGACCGATAAGCGGATGACGCGCTACTTCATGACTATCCACGAGGCGGCAACGCTGGTGCTGCAATCGGCGACGGTCAACCCCGACGGAACGCCTGCGCACAATGCCACCCGCCGCGCAGGAATGTACGTCCTCGACATGGGTCAGCCGGTCCGAATCGTGGACCTGGCCGAGCGCTTTGTGCGAGCACACGGGCTTGCTCCTGGGCTCGCCTCATCCGCGGCTTCGGTCGGCCCGTCGATAGACATTGTCTTCACCGGCGCCCGGCCCGGCGAGAAAGTCCACGAGGAACTCGCCTATGCCACCGAGCATCTGCGGCCAACCGAGCATCCCGGCATCCGTGCGTGGGCGGGCGACGGTGCCGAGCCGCCCACCGACATGGCGGCGGCGGCAATGCTGAGCGAACTCGACGGGCTGCGGCACAGCCTCGATCCCGCTTCCGTGATCGGCGCTCTGCAACGTCATGTGCCTGAGATGCGACGGAGATAACAGATCGGAATCCGTTCGGGAGTCCGCGCACGCCGGTGCGGCATCCCTAAACTCGTCCTGCACAAAGGCACGGCCGGATCGAGAGTCAGAGAGCCGAGAACGTCACGGCCGGAGCAACACGAAATGTCCACCCAACGACAAAGCGTTGTCCTTCAGATGCTGGCGACGCGCAAGCACGCCGAGCAACTTCTGGCCTCTCTGCTTTGCGCGCAAGCCGAGTGCGACCAGCAACTTGCGCGCGAGCAACGCTTCGACGCCATGCGATCCGTCACCGGCTGTTCTTCGATCGATCGTGCGGTCGCCGCGACGCGGCGGATGATCGAGCAACTCGATCGCGGCTTCGAGGAAGTCCAGAAGGAACTGGACCAAGATGCTCGTCCGCCTGAGCCTCCCCCCTCAGCACAGGATCTGCACGGGTGCGAGGTTCGCGTGGTTGTCGGAAGCGCCAGGGTCAGTTCCCGCTGACCGTGCCGCGGCGGGCGGGATACGCTCGCGCCATGGGTTCACCGGACCACCACCCTCCCAAACCGCCCGTCCCCAATGCTGTTGTTCCGCTCAGGGTTCGCAAACTCGATCCGCGCGCGGCCCTGCCCGCGTATCAGTCCGCGCACGCCGCGGGCATGGACTTGGCTGCGTGCCTGCCCGAGGGCGAATCGATCACCCTGACACCGATCACTCGCAGCGGCGGCATCATGCTCGTTCCGACGGGCCTTGCGATCGCGATCCCGCCCGGCTTCGAGGCGCAGGTCCGGCCCCGCTCGGGGCTGGCCACAAAGCACGGCGTCACCATGCCCAACTCGCCGGGGACCATCGACGCGGATTACCGCGGTGAGTTGAAGGTCCCGATGATCAACCTCGGCCACGAGCCGTTTGTGATCACGCACGGCCTTCGGATCGCGCAGATGGTGATTGCACCCGTCGCCCACGCCCGGGTGGCAGAGGTTGCGGAACTCGATGAGACCGCGCGCGGCACGGGTGGCTTCGGGAGTACAGGACGGTAGCGAAATCGCAAATCTCAAAGTTCAAAGCGCAAAGAAGGTGGCGACGCCCGGGTGAGCATCGCCTGTCTTGCAGGTGCGAACTCTGAACTATTCGCCTTGCCCTAGAACCCGCCTCGGATTTCCTTGGTCTTGGACCGGAGCGCGGCCTGTGCCCGCAGCCTCCGCATCGCGGGCGTTTCCTTACGGATCTCTTCCTCGGTGCGAGGCGTGCCGCCGCGATCGCCCTTGCGCCCGCCGCGACCGCTTCCGCCTCCACCACCTCCGGCATTGCCGCCGCCGCCACTTCCGCCGCCACCGCCCACGGGCTCGGGCAACGGGAGCAGCGCCTTGATGCTCAGCGAGATCCGGCGGGTCTGCGGGTCGATCTTCAGCACGCGGCACTGCACCACTTCGTCGGGCTTGAGCACGTCCTGCGGGTGGCCGATGCGCCGGTACGCGATCTCGGACACATGCACCAGCCCCTCGACGCCGGGGGCGAGTTCGACGAACGCGCCGAACTCGGTCAGGCGGGTGATGCGTCCGCCTACATCCGCGCCTTCCTTGATGTCCGACACCGCGGTCTGGAACGGGTCCGCCGCGAGTTGCTTCATGCCCAAGGAGATGCGGCTCTTGCGCAGGTCGCTCTCGTCCCACTCGATCTTGAGGATCTTGACGCGGACCTGCTGTCCCTCCTTGATGTGCTTGGCGATCGCGCCCTCGCCAAAGCCCACGCGGTCGTATGTCAGGTCCGAGATATGCACGAGCCCATCGACGCCGCCGACATCGACGAACGCGCCGAAGGGCATGATCTTGCGGACCGTGCCGTCGAGCGTCTGGCCTTCCTGCAGCGTGTCCTTGAGTTTCGCGGCGTTTGCCACCCGCTCCTGCTGCAGAAGGTCGCGCCGCGAGAGCACGATGTTGCCCCGCCCGCGCTTGTCGAGTTGCGAGACCTGGCAGGTCATCTTCTCGCCGATGAGCATCGACAGGTCTGGGATGCGGTCCAGCGAGACCTGGCTGGCGGGCATGAACGCGCGATGGCCGCCCACCTCGAGTTCCAGCCCGCCCTTGTTCACGCCGACCACGCGCCCCTCGACGACCTGCCCGACGTCCATGCTCTCCCACGCGGCCTTCACCACCGCGCCGGGTCGCGAACAGACAAACAGGCTCTCGGTCGGCTCGAACTTGTCGACCACGACCTGTATCTCGCTGCCGACGACGGGCAGTTCATCGTCCTTCCACTGCACTCGCGGGGCAACACCCAGTTCCTTGGGACCAAACTCAAGGAAGATGTCGGTCGGGCCGACACTCACGACCATGCCGGCGCGATGCTCGCGCCCGGCCTGCACAACCCGCGGGCCGTGGACCTTGGACTTCTCGGGTCCGCCGATGGGCATGATCGTCCGCTCGTGACGGGCGACGGGCTTGCCTCCCCCTCCCCCACGCTCCTTGCGCGCGGGCTTGCCGCCGCCGCCGCCGAAGTCGCCAAACCCCAGCGCCGCCATTGCCTCATCAATCTCGCTCGATGTTTCCGAGGAAATCTCGGGCGCGGCCGGCGGCTTCATGGCCGGCTGGATCGAGGGCGTGGGGGCGGGAGCCTCGGCGCTGTAAAAGTCAGCGGCGGGCACGGCGTTGTTCTGGTTGGTGGGGTCCATGCGCGATTCGAGCAGTCGTGAAAACTGTGCGGGCTCGCTCCTTGGGAAGCCCCGCGCAAGGCCGCGGCGATGCGCATCAACACGATGCCCATGCCGCCGTTTGCCGGGGAGCGACAAGTCTACACGCCACAAGCGGTTCGGGCATCGGGCGTACGCCGGGAGGCAGCCCGACCGTCACGGGCACCCCGCGAACCAGAGGGCCAGGAAGGCGAAGATGTCGGGCACCTGGATGCCGGGGTTGCCGTCAAAGTCCGCAGCGGGCTGCTGGGAGAACCACGCGCCGAGGAACGCGAAGATGTCGGGCACCTGCACCAGGTCGTTGCCGTCAAAGTCCGCCCGGCAGGGCGGGGCCAGCGCCGCCAGCGCGTTCCGCAGAACCTGCACCGTGCCCATCGCACCCGGGCCGCGGCCCCCGCCGTTGACCGTGATCAGATCGGGCCGGCCATCGGCATCGACATCGCCCGTCAGCACCGCCACCGGGCCAAGGCCCGCATCGAGTTGGGCGGATTCCACGAACGCGAGTTGCTCGCCGCCGTTGAGGTCGTTGCGCAGCAGCCGCACCGCCGTGGCCGTGTCCTCCTGATCGCGCGCCAGAACCGCCACATCCAGGTCGCCATCATCATCAAGGTCCACCATCGCCACGCTCCGCGGCAGGCTCCCCAGTTCACTCTGGGTCGCAAGCACGCTCTCGACAGCGGGCGCAAAGGACAGGTTGTTGGTAACATCCTCGGGCGTGGTGTTCACCACCACGCTCACCGATCCCCCCGCCCGGTTGATGACCACCAAATCCTGCCGACGGTCCAGCGGGTCGCGGTCGAGCAGGCTGCCCGCCACCAGCCCCACCGGCTCCTCGCCCACGTTCACGGTCAGCGGCGTGCCGAACGTGCCAAAGCCCTGGTTGGGCATCACGCTCATCGAACTCCCGCCCTGGTTGGCCGTCGCGACATCAAGGTCCTTGTCGTTGTCGGGATTGAACGGTCGAACCGCCACGGGCCGGACACCCGTGGGCACGGTGGTGATGACGGCAAAGCCCCCGCCGCCCCCGGGCTCGGTGGTGTTGGCCATCATCATCACGGTGTTGTCCGCGCCGTTGGCCACGGCGATATCGACAAAGCCGACCCGGTCGAGGTTGAACGCCGCAAGCGCGGTCGGCTCGTTCCCCACCGGCACCGTGAGCGCGTTCACGAACGTGCCGCTGGACACCTGCTGGCTCAGGATGCTCACCGAGTTGGAGTTCATGTTGGTCGCCGCAACATCATTCCCATTGATCCCGTCGAAGTCGCCGATGGCGACGCCCGAGGGGTTCTTGCCCACAGTGACCTGCTGCGTCAAGCCCCCGAACCCCAGCCAGTCGCCCATCGGGTTGTTGCCGAGGTTGAAGAGCACCACGACATCGCCGTTGTTGTTGATCGGGTCCGCGACATCGGGCAGGGCGATGGCAAGGTCGGGCAGGCCGTCGCCGTTGAGGTCGCCGATGTCCGCGGCGGTCGGGCCGCCATCGAGTTGGTAACTGTCGGGATCATCAAAGTCCGGGTTGGTGCCGAGGTCGGCGACGATGAGTTGGACCGTGCCGGGGCCGCGGTTGGGGTAGATGGCGCGAAGAAACTTGGGGTTCTGGCCCTGCACCGGCGGCACCGACGGGAAGAAGGCGACATCGAAGCGGTTGACCAGCGGCTGGGTGGATTGCAGGAGGTCGATCGCGGGGTACTGGCCCTGCCCGTTGGGGGTGGGAACGTAGCCATCCATAAACTCGACGAACAAGCCGCCGCCGAGTGTGGCCTGGCCGTTGACCATGAGTTTGTCGAACTGGCCGGGAAGAGAGCCGGAGACCTGCGACCGCAGTTTGCCGGAGTTGGCTCCGAGTTCCGGGATCACGCCGACCTGGTTGTACGCACCGTTGATCGTGAGCGTGCCGGGCGAGTTGCCGGGCTCGATCGTGCCGAAGTTCACGACCGTCGCGTTGATGGTGCCGTTGCCGCTGATCGTGCCGTTCTGGAACAGGAAGACGCCAAAGCCTGCGCTCAGCACAGCCTGATCGGAAACGTTGACCGACCCGTTGTTGATGGCCAGGAAGAACGGGATGTTCCACGTCGAGCCGGGTCCGGTGAGCACGACGGAGGAGCCGCCCGAGCCGGGCTGATCGCCGACGCCCGCGGTGCGGGAGACGACATCGGCCCCGCCGGTGATGGTCAGGTGGCCCTGGCCGAAGAAGCCGACCGAGAGATCATCCTGAGCGATGCTGAGCCGACCCGTGTTGCCGGTCACGGTGACCGAGCCGAGGCTGCCCGCCTCCGCGCCGATGCGCGCGGAAAACGGCGCGACGGTGCCATCGGTGATCACCAGCGCGGCGGGATTCCCGGGCAGATCACCGACGATGAGCGCGGGCTCGGAAGCGGCGGAAATGTTGAACGTGGAACCGTTGAGATCGAGGGCGACAACGCCGCGGGAAACGCGGGCAGTGCGGGTTTGTGCTGGAGGAGAGAGGGGGAAGTTGACCGTGTAGGCACTGGGGATATCGAACACGGCATCGTCGAGCGCGCCGGGAACGGCGGGGAACCAGTTGAAGAGGCTGGCAAAGTCGCCGCCGGAGGGTGAGACCCAGCGGCGCTCGCCGGGCGCGGTGATGATGGGCGGAACGAACTCGTACGGGCCGCGGTCAACGGGCGGGTTGCCGATGCCGGTGTTGGCGACGAGCGGATCATCGACAAATCGCGCGAGGCCGTCAAGATCGAGCGGCAGTGATTCGGTGGTGTTGCCGTCGGCGTCGATGTCGTAAACGTCGAGGGGGACGGCGAGTGAGTTGCCGGAGTCGATCGCGGGCGAGCCGTTCGTCACGCGCAGGTCGCCGTAGTCGTCGTCAATGGTGCCCCACACGTTGTCCGCGCCCGGTGAGGGCATGCGGCGGAAGCGGGGATCGATGGCAGAGTTGCCAACTCCCCCAGCTGAACCATTCCAACCTTCCACTATGCAGTGGGAGAGGGAGTAGGGGCCGGTAGCGATCTGACCCTCCTGACTGAGCGAGTCGCCGCGGCGGTTGCCCCAGAGGATGCAGTTCGAGAGAGTGAACTGAGTTCCGAGGAAATCAAGATTTGAGATTGCGCCGTCGATCGGCGCGAGGGAGCGGTTGAAGGCGATGGTGGAGTTGGTCATGGAAACCGATGAACCGCCCCGAACACCAACGGCAGAGGAGCTTGAGCCCGCGGTGTTACCGATGAACGCCGAGCCAGCGATGGAGATGGTGGAGTTGTTTGCGTAGATAGCGGCAGAGCCGTCAGCGGCGTTGGCAAGGAAGAGGCACGATACGAAAGAGCCGACCGCTCCGCCACGCATGTCGATCGCACCACCGAGTGATGCGGCGGAGTTGCGAAGGAACTGGCAGCGGGTGAAGGTCGCAGCACTTGATCCTGAACCGTTGAGATGAACGGCTCCGCCAGCATCGGAGGTGTTATCCACGAAAGTGCTGTCGTGAAACTCCGATATCCCCGGCCCGAAGTGGTGGAAAGCACCGCCCGCGCCACCAGCCATGTTGCGGTCGAAGACGCATTGCTCAAAGCGAGGAAACGCCGGAGACGTCACGCGAACCACCACCGCGCCGCCATTGATGGCGCTATTGAGGCGGAAAGTGCAACGGCTCACGGATGGCGACCCGCTTCCGGTGATGAACAAGCCACCCGCGTCATTGTCTGATTCTCCGGCGGTAACCGTGAAGCCGTCCAAGCGGGCCGTGGCGCCTACGCCGGAAGCAAGCACGACGTGTGTGGAGTTGTCTGCGCGGTTGAGGTCCCCGGTGTCATCGCCGTTCAGGTCGCCCGAGAGAATCGTGGGGTTCGCGGCGATGTCGCGCTGCGACAACTCTGACTCATTGCCCGCGAAGCCGCCGTAGATGGCGAGGTTGCTCTGGAGCCGGAAAGAGGCGGAGCGAAAGCCCCCCTGGTGGAGTGGAGGAGACGGCGTGTAGGTACCACCGGCGACCCAGATTTGCGCAACGTCCTCCCCAACAGAAGAAGAAGCGGCTGAGATCGCGAGCGCGTGCTGCAGGTCATTCACGGCGTTCGACCAATCTACGCCTGTCCCGCCGAAAGGCGCATCGGCTCGCACGAAGACCGTGTCACCAACGTCGCCAAGAACGGGGCTGCCTGCCTCGTGGGCCCCCAGATCGACGGCCGAGACTCCGTCCCAGCCGAAGTCAAAGATTCGAATACGCCGGTCAATGTCGACCACCAGCGATCCGGGGACATAGCTGTCCTCGCCAACATCGATGTAGGGAGAGATCGGCTGCAACCGCCAATCGTCGTCGCTTGTACCCGCGACAGAGTCCGGGCCGTAGGGATTTACGAATCCGGGTGCCCCGGAGTAGATATTGCCAACCGTACCAATTGAGTCGATTCCGCCAAGCCCACCCTCAACTGCACAATCGGTGATCGTGGTCGACAGTTGGTCACGGATCTGAAACGGGCCTGGTGTGTTGAAGAAGACGATCGAGTTGCGCATCGTGCCGCGCCCGACATTGACCGCAGGTAGTCCTCCTACACTGCACTCATTTCTTACGATCGTGCAGTTGACAACTTGGGACCCGTCCCCGTAGAACGAGATGCCTGCCTCACCCTCATTTGCGCGATTGTCGGCGATGAGGCAACCAGCGATTGTGTGAGTTCCCGCGCTCCCGTCGTGCCCGATGGCTCCCGCCAATCTCACAGCCTCATTCAGCGTGAAACGGCAGTTGAGCAACTCGCCTCCCGACCGAATCGCATTGTAACCGGCACAATAACTCGCGACGTTGCGAGTAACCCAGCAGTTGCGGATCGACGGTCCGGCAACCTGCGGCGTTACGTCGTGATAGGCGAAGATGCCGCCGCCCTGGTTGACGTAGGGCACATCAGCCGCCTCATTCGTTACTCCCGGTGGCAGGCCGAATGTGCCGTCAATTACGCTGTTTCCGCCGGTCACGACGAAGCCATCGAGTACGGCCGTACGATAGTTGGATCTTGCCCAGACAACCGTGTACACGTTGTCCCCGTGGTTCGACCAGTCGAAGGCCGTCGCGGAGTCGTTGGCCGCCAGATCTCCCGAGAGAACTGTCTGGTTCGTCAGCCAGTTGCGCTGGCTGAGCGCCGACTCATCGCCCACAAAGCCGCCGTAGAGCGCGACACCGTTGAGCAGTTTGAACGACGCGGAACGGGGATCGGGACTGTTCCGGCGGGCCAGTGGGTTGGTCGGGCGATACACGCCCTGAGCCACCCAGATCTCGATGTTCCGAGATTGCGGAGGGACCGACTCCGCCTCGACCATCGCGACCACAAGATCGTTGTACGCACTCCCCCATGTCTGCCCGTTCCCCCCCGGCGCCGCCGCGGCGTTGACATAGATGATGGTCTGCGCGTGCGCGGGGCTTGCCGCGGCGAGGAAAAGGAAGGACAGGAATGCCGCCGCGAGAACCACAAAGTTGCGCGCGCCGGAAGAGGGGGGGTAGGTAATGCGGATCTGGGGGTGCGGATTGCGGATTGAAGCGGGAGGCGGGAGTGGTGGGAGGGAAGCAAAGGCTGGGAGGGAAGAGCGCAAGGCAGGAGCCCCTTCCGGCACCTCGCGGCGAGACCTCCCCCTCCAGGGGAGGTTGAAAGGAGAGCCCCCACCGCCGCCCCGGGCGGTATCGGAAGACCCCCCGAGTCTCGCTTTGCTTGACGGCTCCCCCATCGGGGCCGGGGGAGCGGGAACTGTCGTTTCCACGATCGCTCGCCAGGTCATCATGCCGGAAACTCCCTGTTCGCCGGGAAGTTGATCCGCAAGCACACCCCGTTGCGAACCAGGCCCGCCGAGTTGAGGAGCGCAGAATACCCGATGGAAGGCACCGCGCCAAGGTGCTTTCGGGTGAAGTTTGGGGTGGGGAGGCAGAGAAGGGGGCGGAGGCAGGTAATGCGAAAGAGAGTCTTCCCTGACGGTCGGGCTGCTTTACCGGCCCGCGATGAGGTGGTCATCCTTTATACTGAGCACGGTCCCCTGCTTGTGGGAACTTGAACATGGCACAGAACGACCCGCTCAAACCACCACATCCTTCTGGCCCGGGCAACGACGCCCCGACCAGCCACGAGCCGCCAAGGCCCCCGGGCAGCGCGGGCCGTGCAATGGCCGGCGGCGATGACGATGAGCCCGCGCCCGAGCGCATCGGGCCATACAAGATCGCCGGGCGCATCGGGCGCGGCGGGTTCGGCACGGTGTACCTCGGCGTTCGCGAGGAAGACACCTTCCACAAACGGGCCGCGATCAAGTTGCTGCGGCGCGGCATGGACACCGCGGACATCCTGCGGCGGTTCGAGCTCGAGCGGCAGGTGCTCGGCGCGCTGAACCACCCCAACATCGCGCGGCTGCTGGATGGCGGCAAGATCGAGGACGGCCGCCCGTGGCTTGCGATGCAGTATGTCGAGGGCGTGCCCATCACCGACTTCTGCGACCACAACCACCTGGGCACCGAGGCGCGGCTGGCGTTGTTTCGCAAAGTGTGCAGCGCGGTCCACTTCGCGCACCAGAACCTGATCGTGCATCGCGACCTCAAGCCCGGGAACATCCTCGTCACGACGCAGGGCGAGCCGATCCTGCTCGACTTCGGCATTGTGAAACTCCTCAACCCCGAGATGGCGGGTGTGCCGATGGTCACCGGGCCGGAGATCCGGCTGATGACGCCGGAGTATGCGAGCCCCGAGCAGGTACGGGGCGAGGCGATCTCCACCGCCAGCGATGTGTACGCGCTGGGCGTGCTGCTGTATGAACTGCTCACGGGGCGCAGGCCCTTCCGCCTCAAGAGCCGCGTCGAGCAGCACATCATCGAGGTGATCTGCAACAGCGAGCCGGAGCGGCCCAGCACCGCCGTGACGCACGCGGACGATGTGCAGACGGGCGACGGCACGACCATCACGCTGACGCCCGAGATGATCGCGAGCACGCGTGACGGCCTGCCCATGCGCCTGAAGCGGCGTCTGCTCGGGGACGTGGACAACATCGTGCTCAAGGCGATGCACCGGGCGCCCGCGAGGCGGTATCCGTCCGCCGCGGAACTGTCATCGGACATCGGTCGGCACCTTGACGGGATGCCCGTGACGGCCCGGCCCGACTCGTTCCTGTATGTCGCGGGGAAGTTCTGGCACCGGCACCACTGGGCGGTGGGCGGCGCGGCGATGCTGCTGCTGGCGGTGATGACGGGGATCGGCGCGACAACGTATCAGTGGCAGCAGCGGGCAGCGCAGGAGGAACTGACGAGGATTGAGCGGGAGGAGAAGGAACGCCAGCGTGCGCTGGCAGCGAGCGTGCTGAGCAGCGTTGGCGAGTTGTCGCAGGGCTTCCAGGGCGACCTGCTGCGCGACCTGCGCAAGGCCGAGGGGGGGACCGCGGCGTCCTCGCTGGTGGCGGGCACCGCGCTGAAGATGCTGGAGGAACTGCGGACGCGATTCCCGGACGACGCGGTGATCACGCGCCGGCTGGCCAAGGGATATTCATCGCTGGCGCAGGTTCAGGGCGGGCTGCGCCGACCCAGCGAGGGGGACAGCGAGGGCGCGCTGGCGCTGGCGACGCGCGCAGTCGAGATGCAGCAGGATGCGATGAAGACAATGCCCGCTGATCGTGAGATGCGGCGCGAACTGGCGGCGTACCGGCTGGTGCGCGGCGATGCGCTGCGGCAACTGAAAAAGCCTGACATCGCGGCGGCGGAGTATGACAGCGCGCGAGCCGACCTGCAGAAACTTGTCGGCGAGGACGCGAACGATGACAGCGCGGCGAGGCTGTACTCGATGGCGGTGCTGATGCAGGGCGAGCAGCACTCGAGCGCGGGCCGGAAGGACGATGCGCGCAAACACTTTGATGAGGCGCTGGCGATCCGGCAGCGGCTGCTGGCGGGCAAGCCCGAGGATGTTGATCGCCTGCGCGATGTCACCGTGGCGATGAACCGCGTGGCGGGCGCGATGCAGGAGGCGGGCGATGCAACCGGCGCGACGCAGATGTACCGCGATGCGCTGGACATCCGGCGGCGCGTCCTGGCACGCGAGGCCAATGCGCGGACGAAGCGCGATGTGCTCAACGCTGCCGGAAGTCTGGGCCAGACGCTGTTGACTGACGGCGCGCCCGGCGGGATGGACGAGGCCGCGAAACTGTTCGGCGAGCGGCACGAAC
>Ga0163151_10004481_pt1 | contig 18741 bp, 19 predicted proteins | sample OliLakLV19MP5IB2_FD_145596 | JGI IMG/M metagenome (GOLD analysis project Ga0163151, IMG submission 145596) | Freshwater microbial mat bacterial communities from Lake Vanda, McMurdo Dry Valleys, Antarctica - Oligotrophic Lake LV.19.MP5.IB-2 | ecosystem: Environmental > Aquatic > Freshwater >... | reverse complement strand
GGAGAAGGCGATGGTGGGGGCCTGCTTGGCGAGGGATTTGTCGAGGATGAGGATGCTGGTCTTCACGCCGGAGTACGGCTGAAAGACGCCGGCGGGCAGGGAGATGACGGCGACGAGGCTGGTCTCGACGAGCAGTTTGCGCAGCGCGGTGTAGGCATCCTGGCTCTGGAAGATGATGCCTTCGGGGACGATGATGCCGGCGCGGCCGGTGGGGGTGAGGTGCTCGGCCATGTAGTCCACGAAGAGGACTTCGCTGCGCTTGGCCTGAATGGAGAAGCGCTTGTGGGGCTTGATGCCGCCTTTCGGGGACATGAAGGGCGGGTTGGCGAGGATGACATCGGCGAACTCGTTCCAGCGTTCCTCGGAGGTGAGGGTGTCGTATTCGTAGATGTGCGGGTCGGTGAAACCGTGGAGGTAGAGGTTCACCAGGGAGAGGCGCACCATGTCGGGCGAGATGTCGTAGCCTTTGAAGTTTTTGGCGAGGCGGCCTTTTTCGTCGGGGGTGAGTAAGTCGCCGCTGCGGCAGACACCCTCACCCTCCGCTTCGCTCCTCCCTCTCCCAGTGGGAGAGGGCCGGGGTGAGGGTTTTGAGGAGTTGCTCCTCAAAATATGCTTGTAGGCGGAGATGAGGAAACCGGCGGTGCCGCAGGCGGGATCGAGGATGACGTCGCCTTTCTTCGGATCGAGGACCGCGACGATGAAATCAATGATGTGGCGCGGGGTGCGGAACTGGCCGGCGTCGCCCTGCGAGCCGAGGACGCTGAGGAGATACTCGAAGGCGTCGCCGAGGCGCTCGCTATGGTCGTAGCTGAACTCGTCGATGATCTTGAGGAAGGCTTTGAGCGTCTCGGGGTCGCGATACGGGAGGTAGGCGTTTTTGAAGATGTCGCGGAAGAGCGGCGGGATGCCGGGGTTTTCCGGCATTTTTGAGATGCCCTCGCCGTAGAGGCCGATCATCTCGTGGCCGCCGATGCTGGGGTCCATGAGCCTGGCCCAGCCGTAGCGGGCGAATTCCTTGGTGAAGAACTTGCGCTTGCCGCCGCGTCCATGTCATCCATGAACTTGTAGATGAGGGCGATGGTAATCTGCTCGACCTGGGATTTGGGGTCGGGGACTTTGCCCACGAGGATGTCGCGGGCGGTGTCGATGCGGCGTTTGGTATCGGTGTCGAGCATGGGGGGTGATCTGGCGGATCGGACGTATCTGTCAGATCTTTGCGGTGCCTTTACAGTCGGGGTATTTGGAGCAGCCCCAAAACTGGCTGCCGGCGTTTTTGCCAGTCATGGCGGTGCGGAGGGCCATGAGGGCCCCGCATTTTGGGCAGGGCGGGATTTTCTGATCTGGCTGATCGGGCGGATCTGCCGGATTGGTCTGATCTTTCTTTCGCCTATGGGCGAGGCGGGCGGTGGCGAGCTGCTCGCTGTAGCCGCCGCCCTCGACGAACTGCTTTTCCAAGGCGGCGATCTGGCGGTCGAGGAGGAAATTCGCCTGATGGATGAGGCAGATGAGGGCGTTGGCGCGGATGGCTGGAGTGGCGTGATCAAGCCAAGGGGAGTACAGGGCGTAGCGCTCCTGATCGGACAGATCAGTCAGATCAGACTGATCGGGCTGATCCTTTCGGAACTCCTGGGGCACGCGGCGAACGGCTAGGGCCTCAGGACTGTCGGGCGACCATGCGGGCAAGCGCCGTTGGCGGAGGTAGTCTTCGTAGTCGAGCAGCAGTTCCTCGAGACTAGAGCGGGCGACGTTGAGCAGGCGCAGCTCTGTTTGGGAGGAGGTGGCGGAGGCGCGGCTACCTTCGGCGATATTTTGGCGACCGGAGCGAGCGGCCTGAACCATCTGGTCAACGAGGCGCGAGCGTGAATCCACAAATTTCTCGCAGAACCAGACGGTGGCGTCGTAGGTCAACGTGGCGGTTTGGAAACTGGCGGTGTCCCGGTAGCCGCCGCTGGGTCGGAGTTTTTTCATGTCAAGCACCCCCTATTTCATCCAGACAAAAAAACACCCGCCGAATTACGCATGCAAGCAGAGGCGCGGCGGGTTTGATCAACGGAGTAAACGAGACTGGGATGGTTTCGGCAAGCGCTTTTTTCATCAGTGCGGTCACGCGGCGAACTGGTTCAGGCTCACATAATCCTTGATGCTGCTGCGCGCCGTCCACCTGCGACGTGACCTGCACGGCGAAGTCGGACTGGTATTTGCCGGGGAACATGCGGTCGGCCATGTCGTTGAGAATCTGCGCGAGCTTGGCCGCGTGATCCTGGCTGACAGCAAAGACAATGGACTTGCCGACCTCGCCGCTGATGGGATCGCGCAGGGCGGAGGAAGCGCAGGCTGTTGACCTCGATGAAGCGCGGACGTTCGGATTCGTTTTTCCACGCAGCTTCAGAGGCGTAATGCGGGCGCTGCGTCAGGGATACAAATCAAGATATGAATCGTTCTTTCCAGGTGCTCGCAGGTTTGATCCTGCTGGGAATTCTCTCTATAGCCGGTTTTATTGCGATAATTGAGATCTTGTGGGCACGCTCCAACCGGCAGGTTCGGGAGATCGTCGCCGTCTTACCCTCTGGAACAAGTTTTTCAGCCGCAACAAATCGACTTGGAAAACCCGGACAATCATTGACCAATGAAATCGACATCCGGGTGTTCGGAACAAGCAAAGACGAGGAGCTGATCACAAACTCGATTCTCCACACGTTCGGCCACACAGGTCCTCCTTATCGTTGGATTATTATTTACACCGATAAGGCGTCGGAGAAGGTTTTACATGCGGATTTCAAAGACCTGTAAACTTCCAAATGACCATTCAAACCCGGCTGATTGAGACCGTTCAAAATCCGAAGCTCACTGCATCAAAAGCCGCTCGAAAGGTCTGCCGACTGACGCGAGCAGCCCGGGAGATGATCCAACTTAAACTGGGACTAAATACCTATGACCAAGGCGAACCGGAAGATTTCATCGAGTCGAACGGACAATCTTTCCAGACTTTTCTCAGCCTAAAAAATTGTCCTCTATGGAACCAGACCGCTTTGGATTTGATTCGTTCCTCAATTCCCTCGAACGAGCGTGAAAACATCCTGCGGGCGGCGGCCCAAGTCCGGCGGCATGATTTCGATCTGCTAGGCTCGGAGCCATGCCATGTCGGCACCGGAAAAATTTCAGATGGCTACGAAAACATCGACTGGCATCTTGATTTTTGTCACCAGACCCGATGGTCGGGAGAGGTTCATCACCACTTCCTGAAAGCTGTACGCAACGATGGGTCAGACATCAAATATGTCTGGGAACTTTCACGCCTTCAGCATCTGATCACGCTTGGCCAGGCTTACATTTTGACCGGGGACGATTCCTTCGCCGTAGAATACAAACTTCAGGTCTTGGATTGGCTGGCGGCCAACCCCGTCGCGGCCGGACCGAACTGGCTTTGCTGCATGGACGTGGCGATACGGGCTGCAAACCTTTCATTGAGTTTTTTCCTGTTTCAGGGTTCCAAGGTGTTGGGGGACCAGTTTGCTGGCCGGCTTCTCGTCTCCCTTGGAAGACACTGTGATTTTATCGTTCATCATCTGGAGTGCTCCGGAGAACAGAACGGCAATCATTATCTGGCGGACCTTGCAGAACTCCATGTGGTTTGTTCCCTGTTCCCGGAGTTTAAACAGGCCGATCAATGGCTGATTTTTTCACAATGTGAGCTGGAACGGGAAATGCAAAAACAGGTGCACCCCGACGGGACCGGTTTCGAGGATTCAACCTGCTATCACCGACTGGTGCTTGAACTTTTTTTTATCCTGCGTTCCTGGGAGCGCTGACCGGCAGACGATTTTCCCATAAGTATTTGAAACGGCTTGAAGCCATGTTTTCGGTTCTCAGTCTATTGATCAAACCGGACGGAAGAGTCAACCAGGTCGGCGACAATGATAACGGGCGTTTTTTCATTTTTTCGCCCGGCAACGATCCAGTGTGTCAAAGCCACATGCCAGGGCTAGGAGGCTAGGAGCCTGTTTTTTTAAAAACGCCGGACTCCTCATCCCATCCACCACATTTTCAGAATCCCGCTGGGTGTTTCCAGAAACCGCGCAAAGCATGGAAAGCCGCTTTCAGGCAGCTCCGACTACAGCCTCGGGGGCTTGCGCTGACGCCGGCTGGTATGTTTTCCAGAATGATCAGATCCACGTCCAAATCGTTTGCGGAAACAAAGGCAAAAAATCGAGTGGTCATGCACACAACGACAAGCTCTCATTTTGTCTCCAGGTTGGGGGCGATGACATTTTGGTCGATCCGGGAACCTATTTTTACACCTCCAACCTTGAGGCAAGAAACCGGTTCCGAAAGACTTCAAGCCACAACACCGTGGTGGTGGATGGGAAGGAACAGAATCCGTTTTTGCCAGGAGCGCATTTTGCCTTGCCAGAAAGAACCAGAGCGGAAGTTCTACAATGGAAAATTGACGAGAACGGTTTTGAGTTCGAAGGCTCTCATCGAGGTTACTCGCCCATCTTGCATCACCGGAGAATTTTGTATTCCTCCAGCAAAAAAGTGATGACCATCCACGACCGGTTCGAAGGAGTAAAGAAGCCGGGCAAGTTTGAAATTGTTTTTCAGCTCGCCCCCGGAATTCAATTACTTCAGGAAGAGAACGCATTTCTTATTCAGGGACAAAGTGGAAACTCTTCACTCCGCATCGTTTCAACAGCGGCTTCGGAGATTCAAGCCAGCGAATTTTCCCCCTCCTACGGCCTGTTACTGCCGAGCCGGAAAATCGTCTTTAAGCGTGAAGAGTCCCGGGACTTTACGCATGAAACAGTAATACTGCTGAACTCATGAGAGGCGAGCAGGGTAAGAAGAGTGATATTTCGCTATTTGATTCCGCCAGACAGCCGGTGATTCCGAAGGGCATCGACAAAATCCAACACAACCTTCCCAGAGATCGCACCTGGTTTGATTTTCTTAAATTCTTTGTGCGCAACCAGGAAAACCAATATGTCAGCTTTATCCATGGCCTCTTCAAGACCGACAAACACAATATTTTTTTTGCCAGCAATCTCATCGGGAAGAAATTCCAGGTTCGGTTCTACAACTATTAATTGGTGGATTCTTCCGTCCCGCGCCAAACCCCGGACCACTTGAATCGCCGCGCTTCCCCTCACGTCGTCAATGTCAGGTTTGAATGCCAGCCCGAAACAGGCGACCACAGGTTTGTTCAGTCCTGCAAGTGTCTCGCCGATTTTTTGCAGGACCATCGACGGTTTCCTGTCATTGGTCTGACGCGCGGTCCGCATCAGAACCGTGCTGTCCGGCGAGCTCGAAATCAGGAACCATGGATCCACCGCGATACAATGTCCGCCGACCCCGGTTCCGGGCTGCAATATCTCGACACGCGGATGGCGGTTGGCAAGTTCTATCACCTCCCAGACATTGATGTTCATCTGATCGCACAAAACAGAAAGTTCATTGGCAAAGGCGATGTTGATGTCACGGAAGGCGTTTTCCGAAAGTTTAACCATCTCCGCAATTCTGGCGTGTGTGGCGAAACAACGTCCCTTCACAAAACCTTGATATAATGCACAGGCGCGGGCTGAGCATTCCGGGGTGAGCCCTCCAATGACACGGTCATTCTCCACCAGTTCCCGCAACGCCTGGCCGGGCAAAACCCGTTCGGGACAATAGGCGATAAAAACCCGTTGACCGCTTTCCGGTTTTGCGCCAGGAAAAACCAAATCTGGTCGTGCTTTCCTGAGCCACCGAAGGACTTTTTCAGTCGTCCCGACCGGACTGGTGGATTCCAGGACGACAAGGTTGCCAGGATCCAGAACAGAGGCGATCTCCATCACGGCAGATTTCACATACGAAAGGTCGGGCATCCGATTTCGGCCCAAGGGCGTGGGAACAGCGATCAAAAAAGCATCGGCTTTTTCAATTTTTGTCGTCGCCCTCAAACGCCCCAGGCGCACAGCGGACCTGACGGAACTGTTGAGCCGCGGCTCGACAGCATGAATCCGGCCCTCGTTGATCGACTCAACAACCTCAGGGTTGATGTCCACCCCGACCACTCTGACGCCACGACTGGCAATGATCACCGCTGTGGGCAAACCGACATAGCCCAGGCCCATGACGCAGATTTTTTTAAATTTTTCAAACATCCTTGATACATCGAAGGCGGGGTCCCTGGTCTTTGAGAATCGCCAGGATACGCGCCGAAGCCTGACCGTCTCCGTAGGCGAGATGAACCCTTGACATCTCCCGGTAGCGCAAATCATCACTCATCAACATCTCTGTTTCCATGACAATTTTTTCCGGATCGATTCCAACCAGCCGCACAGTCCCCTCTTCAATCCCCTCAGGTCTTTCGGTGTTCGCTCTCATCACCAGCACCGGCTTGCCTAACGCTGGTGCCTCCTCCTGAATCCCGCCTGAATCGGTGAGAATGAGCTTCGCTTTCGACATGAGAAAAACAAAGGCAGGATATTCCAACGGTGCGATGAGATGAATGTTGGAAAAATTTCCGAGCAAGCTTCTCAGGGGTTCGCGAATGTTCGGATTCAGGTGAACCGGACAGACAATATGCCAGTCAGGATGTCTCCGGGCCAGGATGCTCAACCCAAGACAGATTCCCTCCAGGCCTTTGCCAAAATTCTCGCGTCGGTGGACCGTTACCAGGATGAACGGTTTACCGGCGAAAATGACAGGCGCAGCTGATCCGAATTCTTTTTCCCAGCGAACGCCGCCCTTAACCCGGTCGCGCATCCAGAAAAGGGCGTCTATCACAGTGTTTCCCGTAACCCAGATCCGGCTGGGATCGATTCCTTCGGTCAAAAGGTTTTCACGACATTTCGAGGTGGGGGCGAAATGGTACTGGCTGATGCGTGAAACTAGAGCCCGGTTTCCCTCCTCAGGGAAAGGTGCATCAAGACAAAACGTCCGGTGCCCGGCCTCGATGTGGGTCACCGGTACTTTAAGGTAAAAACCAGCCAAGGCTCCCGCGAGCGCAGTGGTGGTGTCGCCCTGAACCAGAACCAGGTCCGGGCGTTCATCTTGAATCACTTTTCGGAGACCAAGGAGCACCCGGGCGGTCACATCAAAAAGATCCTGGCCGGATTGCATGACGGCTAGGTCGTGGTGGGGTTCGATTTCGAAAATTCCCAGAATCTGGTTCAACATCTCGCGATGCTGGCCCGTGACACAAACGCGCGGATTAAAGACTTCGTCCTCCCGCATGGCACGTATGAGCGGAGCCATTTTAACGGCCTCCGGTCGGGTTCCAAAAACTAATAAAACGCGCATAAAGGAGGGCTGGTCTCAGGGGTAAATCCCCGAACAAAACTTAAAATGCAAAAGGAATTATTTTCGCAGGTTTGACCCTGTCGCTCACCGGCTTGATCGATGAAAAAATCAAATGGAAGAAGGTCATGTGGTGGTCTTCCTCCGTGAAGTCCAGCGTTTCAACCTCTCCCCAAACTTGTCCAGAAAGACATAAACCACAGGGATTACGTACAGGGTTAGAATGGTGCTGCTGATCATCCCTCCCACCACCGCGACTCCCATCGGACGCCGGCTCTCGGCCCCCGCGCCAAAACCGATGGCAATCGGCAGTATCCCTGCAATGGTGGCAAGGGCTGTCATGAGAATGGGACGCAACCGCACCAGTCCGGCCTCCCTCATGGCCGCTTCGGCCTGCAAACCTGCACGTCGCCGTTGATTGGCGTATTCAACCAACAGAATGGAATTTTTCGTCACCAACCCGATCAGCAGGATCAACCCGATCTGGCTGAACAGATTGATGTTCATGGCTGAGAAGTGAGGTAGAATCCCGGCTTTGTTCAAATAGGAAAGAACCAGGAGCAGTCCGAAAGCTCCCACAGCCGCAAGGGGCACGGCCAGGATGACGGTCAGAGGATGGAGCAGACTCTCGAATTGTGCGGCGAGTAACATGTAAACGATGACAATCGCCAGTATCAACACGTACCAAACTTCATAACTCGCCTCGTTCAGATCGCGTGACTCCCCCGACCAGGTGTAGCTGTAACCAGCCGGCAAATTTGTGCTCAGAATCTGACTGACCCTCTCCATGGCGGTCCCCATCGGAATACCCGCCGGAGTCCCGCTGATGGTGGAACTGCGAAGGCGTCCGTAGTGTTCGATGACGTTTGGAGCAGCTCCCGAATCGTGGGAAATCACGCTGCTAAGCTGGATCAGCTGATCGGATTGGTTTCGAACATAAATTCGGTTCAAATCTTCGGGCACCATCCGTGAGCCCCTCTTCAACTGCGCGATGACTTCATACTCCTTCCCTTCAACCTTGATCCGGCTCAGATCGAGGCCGCCAAACAGAATTCGCAAGGTCCTGGAGATGCTTTCAACCGTTATTCCAAGCGCGGCCGCGCGGTCACGATCTATGGAGACACGGAGTTCAGGCTTGTTTACTTCAAAGGACGAACGGACATTCAGCAGGAACCCTTCCCGCCTCAGCAGATTCGAAAGTTCAGCACTGTAATTATTCAGGCTTTCCAGGTCCTGGCACTGCAGGACGAGCTGAAAGGGCGATCCAAAACTTCGTCCGATGGCTTTGGGAATCTGAGGTATCACCAGCGCCCCTTCGATTTCGCTCATGAGCCGTGCGCGCAGACCGGTCGGACCGTTCACGATTTCTTGCACCGTTCGGTCACGTTTTTCCTTGAGACGCAAAAACACGATGCCGCTGTTCGCAGCGCCCGGACCGGAAAATCCCGGTGCCACAACCGCTCCAAACCCGGCCACCTCCGGAATGCTAGCCAGGACTTTTTCCGTTTTGGCCACCATGCGGTCTGTGTATTCAAAAGAAGAACCCTCGGGCGCGATCACAAAAGCCAGGAGGCGACCCTTGTCTTCCTCCGGCAAAAACTCTTTCTCCAGCAGCGAATAGAACCAGACCATGACGGCAAGGCTCAGCAGAGTTAGAAACAGGACCACCGCACCGTGTCCCAGCGCCCAGTTCAAAGTTTTCCCGTAGGCCCGGGTGACGGCGGCGATGCGGCCTTCGAAAAAAAGCGAGAGCCTGCTTTTCGATGCCTGATGAACCGGCCTGAGAATCCGGCTCGCCATCATGGGTGAAAGTGAGAGGGCGACGAAGGCCGAGATGAGGACGGACCCTGAGACCGCCACCGCAAATTCGATGAACAGCTGGCCGGTGGCGCTTTTTTGAAAAGCCAGCGGGGTGAAAACCGCGACCAGAGAAAATGTAATGGCGAGAATGGCAAATCCAATTTCTTCCATCGCCTTGTAAGAAGCCTTGAGAGGGGACATCCCCTCCTCGATGTGCCGGTGGATGGCCTCCAGAACCACGATGGCATCATCGACCACGACCCCGATGGCCAGAACCAGCGCCAGCAGGGTGAGAATGTTCACCGAATAACCGAGCCAGTTCAGAATTGCAAATGTTCCAATGATCGAGATCGGAATGGCCACGCTGGGAATCAAGGTGGAGCGCAGATCCGAAAGGAAAACGTAAATGACGATGACCACGAGAAAAAAGGCAATGGCCAGCGTGATCCAAACTTCCTCGGTGGCTTTCTGTATGTAGGTTGACTCGTCATAGTTGATCACTGATTCCACCCCGAAAGGCAGGGATGTTTTTAAATCCAGGAGTTCCTTCTTGATGCCTTGCGCTACTTCGATGGTATTGGCCTTCGACTGCTTGACCACGCCGAGGAAAATGCATTTTTTCGAATTGACCCGGGCTGCGGTCCGTTCGTTCTCCACTCCATCCAACGCCTCGCCTACATCCTGCAACCGGACGATGTCAGCCCCCTGATTTTTGATGATGAGGCGGTTAAACTCCCCGGCGGACTTGAGCTGACCCCGGGTTTGAATGGTCATTTCACGGTCGAGGTTTTCCAGGCGGCCACTCGGCAACTCGACGTTCTGCTCGAACAAAGCCTTTTGCACATCCAGCACAGTGATCTGGCGGGCGGCCATTTTTTCAGAATCGAGCCATAACCGGACGGCGTAACGTTGTTCCCCCCCGATAACAATGGATGAAACCCCGCTGACAGTCTGCAATCTGTTTTTAATCTGCTTCTCCGCCATGGTGGTCAATTCGAGCGGGGAATGGAGGTCACTGAAAAGCCCGATCCACATCACAGGGTTGGCGTCGGCGTCCTGTTTGGAAATCAACGGTTCCTTGATCGATTCTGGCAGCAACGCCCTCACGCGGCTGACACGGTCCCGCACATCTTGCGCCGCGTTGTCGATGTTCCGTGCAACCTCAAACTCAATGGTGATGTTGCTCACCTGTTCCCGGCTTTGGGACGTCAACGACTTGATTCCCGGGATGGTGTTTAAAACCTCTTCCATCCTTTCGGTGACCTCGGTTTCAACGACCTGGGCGCTGGCGCCAGGATAAACAGTGGAGACGCTGACAATGGGAGGGTCGATGTCGGGGAGTTCCCGGACCGGCAGCTGACGCAACGAAATGAGTCCGAACAGAAGCAGGGCCAGGCTCATCATCGAGGCGAGCACCGGGCGTTGTATGCTGATCCTGGAGATGATCATTCCAATTTCAAACTGATCTAGTTTTCACTTTGGATCCCGGCCCGACTTTTTGCGAACCCTCGGTAATGACCTTCTCCCCGGCCTTGAGTCCTTCGATGACATGGATCTTGCCCGCAATGCGGCTCCCCAGTTTCACCTTCCGGACTTGCACGGTTTCGTCGGCCCCGACCACGTAAACGGTGCCGGCGCTGTTGTCGGAAAGGCGTATCAGGGCCGACTCTGGTATCATCAAAGCCGATTCATCCACCTTCAGGGTCAGGTTCAGATTGGCAAACATTCCGGGACGCAAAAGTCCTGCTTTATTTGGAATGCGGGCTTTGACCAGCACGGTCCTGAGAACGGGATCGACAGCCGGCGCGACGAAATAAACTTCTCCCACGAACCGGTTGGTGCCGTAGGAAGCCACTAAAGTTTCAATGGTCTGCCCGATCGAAAGCCGGTCGAGGAACCGCTCAGGAACCTTGAACTCGACCTTGATCGGGTCAAGGGCCACGAGCCAGGTAAGGATCGAGCTTTTTGAAATCACCTGTCCGGGCGAAACGGTCCGCGAACCGACAATGCCGGCGAAAGGCGCGATGATCGAAGCATCGCGCAGCTGGCGTTTCAGCAGATCCAGTCCGGCTTGGTCGCTCTGGAACTTGGCAGCGGCCTGGTTCAATTCGTGTTGGGAGATCAATGATTCCTTCATCAACCCCATGTTCCGCTCATAGGTCGATTTGCTCAGCCGGAAACCTGCTTCAGCCTCGGCTAGGGCGGCGGAAAGCTTGACCTTGTCCAGCTCCATCAAGACCTCCCCACGGGCCACGTTTTTCCCCTCCTCGAACAAGACCTTGTCTATCACGCCATCAATTTCAGATTTGATTTCGATGCTTTCATCTGCGAGGAGGTTTCCAACCAGGGAGAGGTTCTCAGCCAGACGTTCCACAATCGCAGCCGCCACCAAAACTGGAACTGCCGGCGGAGCTTTTGGAGCGCTTACAGCCTGCTCTTTGCAGGCTCCAAAAACCACAAACAGCGGGAGCAAAATCAGTAGTTTGAACATACCTGGTCTATTTCGGGAACCGCACCGTAATATTGTGCGGAACATCAGTCAAACAATTGTCGATTTCTTGGAGTTTGAAGATTGAAACCGCTGTGCATTCTACTTAGTGTTCCGACCACGAGCTGTTCGCCCGCCTGTGTTGTCGGCATCCGAAAGCGGTGATCGGTCGTGAACGGTCACTTGTCAGATGAATCTATGAAATATTCTTTAAGGTCCTGCTTTGCCCTGCTGGCCTGCCTCGGGATGATCAGCTGCAAACCCGCTGCTCAAAACAATGACGAAATACGAATCGGTGAGTTTGCCTCTCTGACAGGAAAAGAGGCGGCATTCGGTACCGAGTCCCACAAGGGAACACAAATGGCCATTGATCAGATCAATGCCGCCGGAGGTGTGCTGGGCAAACAGATCAAACTCATCGTCGAGGACAACCAGTCCAAGAAAGGCGAGTCCGCCATCATCGCCCGGAAGCTGATCTCGCGCGACAAAGTTGTGGCGCTGCTGGGAGAAGTCGCCTCCGGCCGATCACTCGAAGCCGCCTCGGTATGCCAGCAGAATTCGATTCCGCAGGTGTCTCCTTCCTCCACCAATCCCAAGGTGACCGAAACAGGAAATTATATTTTCCGGGTTTGTTTCATCGATCCATTTCAAGGCACGGTCATGGCCCAGTTTGTAAAATCGTTGAACATTCGAAAAATCGCCATGCTGACAGATTCCGGAGCAGCCTACAGCGTAGGGCTGGGAGAATTCTTTCGAACAAAATTCCTGGCAGATGGAGGGGAACTGGTCCTGGACCAGAAATACAACAGCGGTGACAAGGATTTTAAAGCCCAGCTCACAGCCATCAAAGCGGCCAATGCGGAAGCCATCTTTATTCCGGGTTATTACACCGAGGTCGGGCTCATCGCCAGGCAGTCCAGACAGCTTGGATTGAACATACCAATGTTTGGCGGTGACGGATGGGAAGCCCCGGAGCTGGTTCAAATTGGCGGGGATGCGCTTGAGGGTTCCTATTTCTCGACTCATTATTCGCCTGAGGATAAATCCACTTTGATACAGAATTTCGTCAGCCAGTTCCGGGCCAAATACAACAACCAGACCCCCGACGCCATGGCGGCGCTAGGTTATGATTCCGCCCAAATTCTGGTGGACGCCATCCGCCGAGCTGGATCGGTGGAACCTGACAAAATCAGAGCTGCACTGGCCTCCACCAAGGATTACAAGGCCGTGACAGGGATCATCACAATTGATGAGAACCGGAACGCCTCGAAACCAGCAGTGGTTCTGACGGTCAAAGGTGGCAAATACCAATACGTCCAGACCGTGGCCCCGTAGGTTCTTCCTTCAACTTTTATCCTGTGATTCATTGAGCGAATTCCTCCAGCAAGTCATCAACGGAATTTCTCTCGGATCGGTTTACGCCCTTCTGGCCCTGGGTTACACCATGGTGTACGGCGTTCTGCGATTTATCAATTTTGCCCACAGCGACGTATTCATGGTCGGGTCTTACGTCGGTTTTTACCTCGGTCCGCTCCTGCCCCGGGAGACCATCCTCGGGGGACTTGTCTCTCTCGTTGCAGCCATGCTCGGGTGCGCCCTTCTGGGGATCTTGATCGAGCGGCTGGCCTACAAACCGCTCCGTCAAAAATCCAAACTCACGGTGCTCATCACCGCCATTGGAGTCTCGTTGCTAATCGAAAGCCTGGCCCAGAAATTCTTTGAAGCGCGGACCAAACCATTCCCTCCCATCTTTCCGGTGAGGACCCTCAACATTGGGGAGCTCTCCATTTCGACCACCCAACTGATCATCATTGCCATCACCGTCATCCTGTTGTTCGGGTTGCACTACGTGGTTCATAAAACCAAGGTCGGAACCGCCATGAGGGCGGCCGCGCACAACCTCGAAGCCGCCTCGCTCGTTGGAATCAACACCAACGGAATCATCACGTTCACCTTTGCCCTGGGCTCGGCACTCGCTGGTGCGGGCGGAATCCTTTATTCAGTGAACTACGGCTCAGTGGATCCGTTGATGGGGGTAATGCCAGGGCTCAAGGCGTTCATAGCCGCGGTGTTGGGCGGCATCGGTCATATTCCCGGGGCGGCGTTGGGGGGTCTGCTGCTCGGACTAATCGAAACGTTTCTCAAGGGCAGCCGGTTCTCGACCTACACCGACGCCGCCGCGTTCGCCATCCTCATCCTCATGCTGCTTTTCAGACCCGCCGGGATGTTGGGGAAGGAAAAGACAGAAAAAGTCTAGTGAAACCGAAACTACTACTACTGACTTTTTTGCTGGCAGCTTTCGGATTGCAGATTTTTTCCTCCCGACTCGATTCCTACGTGGTCGGAATAGTGATCAAGGTTGGAATCACCATTGTCCTGGCGGTGAGCCTGAATTTGATCAACGGACATACGGGGCAGTTTTCCCTCGGACACGCCGGTTTCATGGCGGTGGGAGCGTACACCTGCGCCTCCTTCTCAATGAAAATCGGATCACAGGCAAACGACGCCTTCGGTTTTTTAAGCCCTGTTTTGCGATTGAACATTTCCTTTTTTATCTTCCTGCTCGCAGGAGGCCTGACCGCAGCCATCGCCGGTCTGCTGGTAGGATTGCCATCGCTCCGACTCAAAGGGGATTACCTCGCGATTGTCACGCTTGGTTTTGGAGAAATCATCCGTGTCATCGTCATCAACACTCCAAGCCTGGGAGGCGCGCTTGGCCTGACCAATATTCCGGCTCACACCAACATTTTTTGGAGCCTGGCTTTCGCCGCGCTCACCGTCTATGTGGTGGGTGCCGCAGTTCATTCAACCTACGGACGCGGTTTCATCGCCGTTCACGACGACGAAATCGCCGCCGAGGCCACCGGGATCAACCCCACCAGATTCAAAATCCGGGCTTTCGTCATCGGCGCTTTTTTTGCCGGGGTCGCAGGAGGACTCGGAGCGCATTTCGACCAGAACATCAATCCTGAAGAGTTTGGTTTCATGAGATCCATTGAATTGGTCGTCATCGTGATCTTGGGGGGAATGGGAAAAAATGTCGGAGTGATCCTGGCAGCCATACTATTGACGGTGCTGCCGGAATACCTGAGGGCGTTTAATGAATACCGGAACATCACCTACTCCGCACTTCTGATTCTTTTAATGCTTCTTTGCCCGCAAGGATTCGCCCAGATTTGGAGCGGAATACTGACCGGATTCAAGAAACTCTGTAAAAAATGACCCAACCCCAGCCTATTTTGCAATTGGAAGAATGCACCATCAGGTTCGGAGGCTTGACAGCGGTGTCGAAACTCAGCTTCAGCATTGGTTCCAGGGAGCTTGTGGGGCTGATCGGCCCGAACGGGGCGGGCAAAACCACGGTGTTTAATTTCGTCACCGGCGTCTATCAGCCTTGCGAGGGCAGGGTCACTTCCATGGGCATCCCGTTGCACCGAAAAAAACCCCATCAAATCACCCGCATGGGAATCGCCCGTACTTTTCAAAACATCCGGCTTTTTCCCTCTTTGAGTGTCTTTGACAACGTTAGAGCGGCGTTTCAACGGAGGCTTAAGGGAGGACTCTTACGAACTCTCTGGCGTGGTAAAAGCTTTCACGAAGAGGAGGCAAAGGTGGCGGCTGAAGTGATGGATTTGCTGAACATTTTCGGTTTGGAACAGGTGGCTCACCAACCTTCGAAAAGCCTCCCCTATGGCGCGCAACGTCGCCTGGAAATTGTGCGCGCCCTCGCAACCAAGCCGAGGCTGCTGTTGCTGGACGAGCCGGCGGCCGGGATGAATCCCACAGAGAAAACGGAACTTATCAAGCTAATCCGGTTTATTGAAGATCGATTTGAATTGAGCGTGCTGCTCGTTGAACACGACATGAAAGTGGTGATGGGAATTTGCGAGAGAATACTGGTCCTGGATCACGGAGTCCTTATTGCCGAAGGGAAACCGGAAACCATCAAATGCGATCCCAAGGTAGTGGAAGCTTATCTGGGGCATAAATGCTGAGACAAACAGTTATGCTTGAGGTGAAAAATTTGCAGGTTCGGTATGGTGGGGTCACCGCTGTGCAGTCCGTATCCATCCGGGTTATGCCTCAAACCATTGTCACCTTGATCGGAGCCAACGGGGCGGGAAAAACCACAACTTTGAAGGCCATTTCCGGACTGTTGAAATATGGAGGTGAAGTTTTGTTCGAGGGCAAACCGCTGAACAATCTCGCCCCTCATCAAATCGTCAAACGCGGGCTTTGCCACGTGCCCGAGGGGCGACTAATTTTTGCCAACCTCACGGTCCTGGAAAACCTCATGATGGGCGCCTACCTTCAGCAATCCAAAACAGTCATCCAACAACAGCTGGAACATGTTTTTTCCATTTTTCCGAGGCTTAAGGAACGGTTGCCTCAGATCGGGGGAACGTTGTCTGGGGGCGAACAACAGATGCTGGCCATCGGTCGGGCGTTGATGAGCAAGCCGAAATTTCTCATGCTGGATGAACCTTCACTTGGAATCGCACCGATTCTGGTCCGGACCATTTTTGAAAAAATCAAGGAAATCAACCGTTTAGAAAAAATCGCCATCCTGCTGGTGGAACAAAACGCCAACCTGGCGCTGGAGGTTTCACAGTACGGCTACGTTCTGGAAACGGGGAAAATAATCCTGGAAGGCACCTCGGAAAGTTTGAGGACAAACGAAGGGGTCAAGGCAGCCTATCTGGGTGGCTGAACTCTATTCAGGCTTGAGGATGTGATTGTTGAGGTTCGGCTCCTTGGAAACTCCCACCACGCTCTGAAGCCCTTTCCGGCTGAGCCTCAAGACGCTGCCGTCGCCGCCGGCCACATTTCCATATTTGACGTGAAGGCTTTTTTCCCAGCCGATGGAGGAGAGTGGTTTATTGGCGTCAAGTGAGGTGGCTACGATGTTCCCACCGTAAGCACAGGGATCACTTTCCCGGGTGCCAATCACGTTGCGATCCCCAGCCAGCAACGAAAGCGAAAGAGTTTCATCCGCGTCAGTTCCCGCAAAATAGCTGAGCGAACTGTTCTTCAGACGTTGAAAACCTCCCGGACGATTCTCCCAGCTGGTGGCGGTTTTCATCTTTCGTTCCTTGTCCGAGGGGCATCGAAAGACTTTCGGGGTGACTATCTCGTCAGAAATCTTCGAATAATGCTGCCAAGCGGACTGCAATCCTTTGCTGCCACCCTCGCTGGTGGGAACGCGCCAAGGATAGTTGGCATTGTTTTCATGGGCGAAAATTCGAAATGCGTAGCCAATCTGCTTGAGATTATTGATGCAAACGGTGGCTTCACCACGACGGCGCACCTGTCCCAGGGCAGGGACCAGCAAAGAGGAGAGTATCGCTACGATGACGATCACCAGGAGCAATTCGATTATGGTAAAACCACTGCAATTACTTCTAATTGCCGCTCGGCCTTTGAATTGTGTAGGCGTTCGCACGAAATCGGGTTGGTTGAAATTCACACTAAACTTTGCCTGGAATTCGTCAACAAAAGTCTTGCGACCAGAGCTCCATTACCTCCATTACTCTCATTCCCGCAACTCTTCACGCTTTGGTGAGCTGGGCGAGCAATTCATTCATTTCTGCCAGCGGACCTTCGTGATTCTGTTGCAGCGCCAGATCCCTGCCCCGCTTGAATGCCTCAATCGCTGTTTCCTCTTGGCCCAAAGCAAGGTCACACCGTCCAATCAAGATCTGAACCACCATCCAATCGCTACGTTGAGACAGGGCTGTTTTAAAATGATCACGGGCTTCTGAGTATTTTCCCAGATCATAGAGCGCTTTGCCCAAGCTGAACCTTGCCAGTTCGTTGCCAGGGTATTGCTCCAGCAGTTTTTGGTATTTTTCAATCTGAGGTGACATAAATCCTCATCTGGGGCGGATGAGGATTTCCTCAACCACCGCCCTGCCAGGGAGTTCGATCACAAGCATGACACAATCCGCAATATCCTGCGGTTGCATCATCTTGTCTCGGGCCTCGCGCGGAGGCGGGGCCGGACGTTTTTCCAGCAACGGGGTGTCAATGTCTCCGGGAAAGATGGAACATGCCCGGACTCCCACGCCCCTTTCCTCCGCATTGATCGCTTGGGTAAGTCCGGCCATTCCAAACTTCGAAATCACATAACCGGGCCCGGCTTTGGGACTGGCCTGTTTTCCTGCGTCCGAGACAATATTGACGATGGTCCCTGATTTTCTCGCACGCATCTCAGGCAGAAAAGCCTGCACACAATAATAAGCGCCATTGAGATTGGTGTTGAGCATTTCGTGGTAATCTTCGAGGGAAAGAATCTCCAAGCTTCGACGCGGCGCGTTGGTCCCGGCGGCATTGACCAATACTTCGACATCCCCAAATTGGGTCAATATTCGCTTCCCTACTTCTCCCACCTTTGTGCTATCTCCAATATTGCAGGCAAAAGGATGGATGTTTTGTGAAATTTCCGGATACCGGTCGCGGGTGAACTCAAGATTCGAAGCGGTTCTTCCAAGAATGGCAACCTGCCAGCCCCTGAGGGCCAGGGTCCAGGCAACCGCCTGGCCGACGCCACTGCCTCCGCCTGTCACCACAGCTGATTTATTCATAGGGGGATGCGATCAGAGTTTGGGAAGTTCGATCCATCGGGATTCTTTGGAGGAAATGACAGCCGCGTCCATGATGGCCTGGGCGATCGCCCCTTCCTTGAACGAGGGAACTGCGGCCCTTCCGTTCCGGATGGCGTCGATGAACTCAAAATTTTGATCGTATCGAAAAGTCACGAGCGGATCTCCCGTGCCAGGATCGCGGGGTGAGCCCGGCCAGGTCCAAAACTCCTTTGGGATTGTTATCGATTCCAGCCCGGTACCGCCAGGTTTGCCGACTTGGAGCTGATTCCATCGTTCTGTCGAAAACACGTAACTCGCAGCGCTGCCATTGATTTCCAGATAATCCTGGCTCCTCCAGCTTTCATTCCGGCCCGTCGCCAGCTTTGAGCTTTCGAGCACTCCGGACGCGCCGTTTTCAAATTCAGCCAGGATCGCCACCCAGTCTTCAAGGTCGGAAACCTTGCCCTGCCTTGTCGGAAGCAGATTCTTCACCTGGGCCACCATGCGGTTCATCCGTCCCATCAACAACTGAGAAAAATCAATGCGATGAGAGAGCATATCTCCCAGTTCACCACTGCCTGCCAGGCTGTC
>Ga0163151_10004480_pt1 | contig 18743 bp, 15 predicted proteins | sample OliLakLV19MP5IB2_FD_145596 | JGI IMG/M metagenome (GOLD analysis project Ga0163151, IMG submission 145596) | Freshwater microbial mat bacterial communities from Lake Vanda, McMurdo Dry Valleys, Antarctica - Oligotrophic Lake LV.19.MP5.IB-2 | ecosystem: Environmental > Aquatic > Freshwater >... | reverse complement strand
AAAGAATAAAAATATGAGTCTGGTAAAATGTACAATTGTTGGCTGTTTATGTGTTTCGTTGATGGCATCACAAACTAGTGAGTTGCATGGTAAGAAAGTAGAAAGCCCAGATAGTTTTGGGTATGTATCTTTCTCAGGGACAGCAGGGACTGCGAATGCAACCATTAGCAATATTGGACTTTCTGGGTTTGTGCCACTGATCGGACCGATTCCTCAACAAGAGATGGCGTTAAACTATGGAGGATATATTATGGAAATAAAAGGAGATATAAGAAATGGCTAAAATTATAGGAATTGATTTAGGAACAACAAATAGCTGCATTGCAGTAATGGAGGGTGGTAAACCCAAAGTTATTCATAGCGCCGAAGGTGGAAACACTATCCCTTCTGTCGTAAATCCAACTAAAAACGTTGTCGGAACTCCGGCAAAGCGTCAGGCAGTTGTTAATCCTAAAGAAACTATCTTCTCAGTTAAAAGATTAATGGGTCGCAAGTTCGACGATCCTGAAGTCCAAAGAGACCTTAAATGGCTTCCATACGAAGTCAAATCAGGCAAAAACGGCATGGCTGTTGTTACAGTGGGCGGCAAAGATTACACTCCTCAAGAAATTTCCGCCATGGTTTTACAAAAAATCAAAAACGATGCGGAAAGCTACCTGGGAGAAAAAGTTACTGACGCAGTAATCACCGTCCCTGCTTACTTTGACGATTCCCAGAGACAAGCAACTAAACAAGCAGGAGAAATCGCCGGATTAAACGTCCAAAGAATTATTAATGAGCCTACTGCTGCAGCCCTAGCTTATGGTTTAGATAAGCAAAATGCTCATACCATCGCGGTCTACGATTTAGGCGGCGGAACTTTTGATATCTCAATCCTAGAATTAGGCGACGGTGTCTTCGAAGTTAAATCAACCAACGGTGACACCCATTTAGGCGGAGATGATTTTGACCAAAAAATTATTGACTTCCTTGCTGAAGAATTCCAAAAAACGGAGGGAATTGATCTCAAAAAAGACAAACAAGCTCTCCAAAGACTAAAAGACGCCGCTGAAAAAGCCAAAATTGAACTTTCATCCTCAACTGAAACCGACATCTCTATTCCTTTTGTCACTGCCGGTGCCGATGGTCCAAAACATTTAGACATAAAAATGTCACGAGCAAAACTTGAATCAATAGTCCAAGAGTTAGTTGATAAAACTTTCGACGCAGTAAAGAGTGCCTTGAAAGACGCCAAAATGGAACCAAAAGACATTGGCGAGGTTGTAATGGTTGGAGGTATGACTCGTATGCCCGCTGTGGTCGCCGCAGTTGAAAAATTCTTCGGCAAAGAACCTCATCGTGGAATTAATCCAGACGAAGTTGTCGCCATCGGTGCCGCCATCCAGGGTGGAGTTTTAGGCGGAGAAGTTAAAGATGTCCTTCTCTTGGACGTAACTCCACTAACCCTAGGCATTGAGACTTTAGGCTCAGTTTCGACCCCTTTAATCCCCAGAAACACCACCATCCCAAGCTCAAAATCAGAAACTTTCTCCACAGCCGCCGACAACCAAACCTCCGTCGAAATCAATGTTCTTCAGGGCGAACGCCCAATGGCAGCTGACAACAAATCACTAGGCAGATTCATCCTTGACGGAATTCCACCATCCCCCAGAGGCGTGCCTCAAGTCGAAGTAACTTTCGACATCGACGCCAACGGAATCTTAAATGTTTCAGCCAAAGAGAAGGCCTCAGGCAAAGCCCAAACAATAACGATCACCGGCTCAACTGGTCTTAACAAAGAAGAAGTCGAAAAAATGACCAAAGAAGCCGAAGCCAATGCCGAAGCTGATAAAAAGAGGAAAGAAGAAATTGAAGCTAGAAACCACGCTGACACCTTGGTCTATACAGCCGAAAAAAGCTTAAAAGACGCTGGAGACAAAGTCCCCGCTGACATCAAAACCGAAGTCGAAGAAAAAATTACCGCAGTCAAAGAAGCCAAAGACGCCCCGATTGACGAACTAAAAGCCAAAGCCGACGCCTTAGCCGAATCCCTCCAAAAAATCGGAGCCGCTATGTACAAAGATCAGCCTGGAACAACTCCAGAAGCTGGATCTGAAGGTGGTGAATCTACAAATTCTGAAACTGAAGCTAAATCAGAAGAATCACCAAAATCCGAAGGCCAGACAGTCGAAGGGGAAGTGGTCGAAGATTCCGCGGGAGACGAAAAGAAAGAGGGATAAAAGTTGAAGCTTTTCCAGTTAATAATCAGTCACCTCGGGAGACCGGGGTTTTTTACTGTTAAAAGTGAAAAGTTTAATTGTCCGTGTTGTAAATATAAAACCCTAGAGGAGAAATCTACGGGAACATATTATATTTGTCCGGTGTGCTTTTGGGAGGATGATGCAGTACAATTTTATGATCCAAACTATATAGGTGGGGCAAATAAGTTTTCTTTAAAACAGTCCCAAAAGAACTTTAAAAAGTTTGGAGCAGTTGAGAGAAGGTTAATTAAATTTGTTAGAAAAGTTAGATCAGATGAGGAGTAATTATGGCAAAAAGAGATTTATACGAAGTATTAGGTATCACCAAATCAGCCTCGGAACTCGAGATTAAATCAGCCTACAGAAAACTTGCCCGAAAGCATCACCCGGATGTCGATAAATCCTCCGGTGCCGCCGAAAAATTCAAAGAACTCTCCGAAGCTTATCAGGTTTTATCCGATCCCAATAAAAAACAGTCATACGACCAGTTCGGCCACGCTGCATTCGACAGGGGAGCCGGAGGTGGTGGAGGCGGCAATCCTTTCGGTGAAGGCTTCAATCCCTTTGGCGGAGCTCAAGGCCAGGGTAACCCTTTCGGAGGCTTCTCTTACTCCTGGTCCTCCCAAGGAGGCCAGCCTGGTAACGGCCCAGAAGTTAATTTCGAAGACCCCTTTGATTTGTTTAATCAAATTTTCGGAATGGGGGGAGGCTCCCCATTTGGGGGCGGAGAACGCCGCCGCCCTAGTTATTCATTAAGCGTCACTTTTGATGAAGCGGTCAAAGGAGTAGAAAAAGACATTGAAATAGAGGTTAGGGATAATAAAGGTAAAACCGAACGAAAAAGATTAAGAATCAAAGTCCCCCCAGGCGTAGACAACGGCACCCGCATGCGTTTTGAAGAAATAGATATCGTCTTTAAAGTTGCCACCTCTGATAAATTCCTCCGCGAAGGCTCAGACATCTTCACTGATGCAGCCTTAGCAATCCCTCAGATTGTTTTAGGCGACACTATCGACATATCGACAGTCTCAGGCTCAGTTAAAGTCAAAGTCCCCCCAGCCACCCACCCAGGATCCTTAATTAGAATCAAAGGCAAGGGCATAGCCAACCTAAGAGGCGGCTTCGGTGACCATTACGTTAGGGTTCGCATGGACCTCCCCAAAACTCTCTCCTCAGAAGAGAAAAAATTATACGAACAACTAGCCTCCCTAAAATCCTCTAAGAAAAAAGGCTGGTTCTAATGTGCTAGTATCTAAAATATGAATCAACCAAAAAAAGACATTGCATACACCTGCGAAGGTTCTTGTCAGGCTCAAATCACTCAAAAACAATATGATGAAGGCCTAACCAAATGCGGCGCCAAAGAATGCACTTTCTACGGCAAACCCTTCAAAAAACTCTCCAAGTAACTTACAGTTCTACGATGGAACAATTTAACAATGAAGCAATGAAAGGATAAAGTTACTTCTTAAGTCTAAAGTAATAAGCTACACCTACGTATCCAAAATAAATCGACATTATCCCCGAAACCACTGCCATTAATAGTCCGCCAACAAATACATTTTCCTCGCTCATGCCAGTTAACAGCGAAGTTGTCAGTCCGCTAAGGAGCGCTGCGATAACAAACAGTGCAAAAGTTCTCCACCAATTTCCAGTAATCATTTCTTTACTTTTCTTCAAAGCCGCCATCCCAGACAGATGTTGATCTAAAACTACAGAAGAAAAAACATACCAATAAACCAAAAAGATAATCCCAGGAATAATTAAAAGCAGGAAAAGCAAAATCAGCAGCAATACATAAATCAAATTAGTTACAAATAATTTCCAGAGTGTTGGCTTTAATGAGGTATTCTTAAGATCCAGAATCTCATTTACATCAAATTTCGAAATAGGGGATTTAAAACTTCTAAAAATAGCCATTTGCATAAACAACATAACCGGAATCATTAGCAAATTTAATGATGAGTTTAAAACATAAGAAAGGATAAACACCACAGCCTGAGCTCCTACAAAAAGCGGCAGTACAGTGCTGGCATTCTTTTTAGTAGCCTCAAATCCTTCTCTCAAAACCTCAGCAATAGAAACTCTGTTTACCATATTGATCAATACTAACTCTTTTTCTCAAAGTTTTGCAAGTTAATCGTGACTATGCAAAGCGTTGTTAATGTAAACAGGAATGGAAAACCAAAAAATCCGGTGTAAAGCCCAGTATTAAAAATAACCAAATCCACTATAAATGCCAGAGTCGAAGCATATATTGCCGTCTTATAAGCGCCTGAAAATTTAAGCCCCCATTTAAATATCGATGACAAAAAGAAAATCAGCACTGCTATAAACAAGAAATAAAGTAAATTGAAGGAAAAACCGATAAGAAGCCCAATAAAAGTCAGCAAAATCAATGCCGGACCTAGGTAATTAAGCCATGGATTAACTTTATCAACCAATCCCTGAACAAACGTCCTGTCAATTTTTATGTCATCAAACTCATTTAAGGCGATCGACCGGTTATCATATTCACGGTTTTGATAAAACAACGAATCCTTAGTTAACCAAAGTAGAGTTTTATATTGATCAAACTGAGCCGAAGAAAAAGGGGTTTTTGTATCAATGACTAAAATATTATTCAATCCTTCGTACTCGGTATCATCCTGGGGAAACGGCACAAAAAATGGCTCTTGTGCATTCGTATTAACTTGCCCGTCCTCAATATTAACTTCCAGATCTGAAGGATAAGAATTTACTGACTGGTTAACAAAAGATTTAACCTCCGTAGGAGCCTTCACCCCTAATTCATAAGATAAAATCAGCGTATTAATTACAGTAAGCAGCAGGATAAACAAGAAGAAATACTTTAAAGCTGAACCTAAACTAGTCTTACTAATCTTTGCATAAAAATCAGGATCGTAAACAGTAGATCTAATCTTTTGAAAGAAGCCCATTAATCTGATGTTACCTGCTTATTTAAGTGCGTGTCAATGTCAGTGCAAGCTTGACTTATCTCTTTCATAGGATTAAAATTTACCTAAACTTAGCCGTAACGTGAGGGTGGGATTGTTCCCACCCCTTTTTAAATCCGACGATTTAAAAAGTGACCAAGTCACAAATAACAAGATACAAAAAGTTTGAGATTTGTTTGTAACTTGTTTCTTGGAAACTTGGTAATTACGACTGAGAGGAGTTTAATATGCCAATACAAGCCAGAACAGAATTTGCCGCAGCTATCAATCAAATCGCCTCAGAAAAAGGGGTTGAAACTGACGTGATCATCGAAGCTATCAAGCTCGCCGCTTTAGCTGCTTACAGAAAAGACTTATCATTCAGGAACGAATCTATTCCCGACGATTTCGAAGAATTAACCGCCGAACTTGATCCTTCATCAGGCGAAATCTCAATCTGGAGAGGCGAGACCAATATCACTCCTCCCGGCTTTGCTAGAATCGCCGCGCAAACAGCTAAACAGGTTATCACTCAAAAACTTCACGAAGCTGAAAAAGGCGCCATTATTAACGAATATGAGCAAAAAGTCGGCACAGTAGTCTCCGGAGCCATCCAAAGGCAAGAGGGCAACACCTACTTTGTCGATATCGGCCGCGCTGAAGGCTTGCTACCCCCTCCTGAGCAATCAAGAGACGAGTTCTATACTCAAAACCAAAGACTAAAGTTCTTTATCAAAGAAATCCGCGAAACTTCCCGGGGTCCTGAGGTTATCGTCTCCAGAACCGATGCCGGCCTCGTTAAAGGCTTGTTTGCGATGGAAGTTCCCGAAATCCAGTCAGGCGTAGTTGAAATCAAAGAAATTGCCAGGGAAGCCGGCGGCAGATGCAAAGTCGCTGTCACCTCCAATCAGGACGGCGTTGATCCTGTAGGCTCCATGGTCGGTCAAAAAGGCGTCAGAGTCCAGGCTGTTATCAACGAATTAGGCGAAGAAAAAATCGACATCATCTCTTACTCAGACGAGCCTAAAAGGTTTATTGCTTCGAGCCTTTCTCCGGCCAAAGACGTCGAAGTTTCTTTAGATGAAGACAATAAAGTCGCCACAGTCAAAGTCCCAGATGGCCAATTATCACTAGCAATCGGTAAAGGCGGCCAAAATGTCAGACTGGCAGCTAAATTAACCGGTTGGAAAATCGACATTGTCGGCTTGGGTGATTCAATCGAAGCCGCCGAAAAAGAAAAAGTGACAGCCGCAGCTGTCATCCCGAGTCAAGGCGAGGGACCTGTTAAACAAGAATCAAGAGAAGCTAAAACTGAAGAACCAGCTGAAAAACCGGAAGAAACCGCGCCAGCTTCTGACGTTCCCGCAGATGACCAAACTTCAAAAACCGAAGCTGCGCCAGAAGCTGCTCCTGCAGAAGAAGCGACCGAAGGAGTAGTAGACGAATCAGAATTTAATAAAGTTGAAGAAGAAAAAATTGTTAAAGAACAAGCAGTCGAAATGGCAAAAGCCGGTGGGGAAGCAGAAGCTGAAAAAACCGAAGTAGAGTCAGAAGAAAAACCAGAAGAGAAATCAGCTGTATGAGTTTAGAATCAAATATGAAAATATTTTTTCTTGCTTCTCAATTCTAAACTTATCTCTCCACTCTGGTATTTCTCGCAAAATAAAAAATGGAACAAAAAAGACCGCCGATTGTCACAATCTTAGGCCATGTTGATCATGGAAAGACTTCCCTGCTTGATTTTATCAGGAAGGCTGCTGTAGCCGCCCGCGAACACGGTGGAATCACCCAGGCAATAGGAGCTTACCAAATCACCCACGAGGGCTCTCCAATTACCTTCATCGACACTCCCGGCCATGCCGCTTTCGAAAAAATGCGCTCCAGAGGCGCTAAAGTAGCCGATGTTGCAGTTCTGGTTGTTGCCATCGACGACGGAATCATGCCCCAAACTATCGAAGCTATCAAACACATCAAGTCGGCCGGAGTCGCTATGGTAGTAGCTGTCAACAAAATTGACCTACCAGGAATCAATAAAGTCGCCCAAATGGAAAAACTAAAAAAACAACTTTCCGACCGGGAAGTCTTAATCGAAGAGTACGGGGGAGACGTGCCTATTATTGAAGTCAGCGCCAAAACCGGCGTCGGCGTCGACAAACTTCTGGAAATTATCCAACTCGTTGCTGAGGTCGCAGAACTCAAAGCCGATTCTTCTTTACCAGCCACAGGCGTGGTAGTTGAGTCAAAATTAGATAAGTTCAAAGGCCCGGTCGCCACCGTCATCGTCCAAAACGGCACTCTCAAAAAAGGCGAAGCTGTCGTAATCGCCGGAATCAAAGGCAAAGTCAGAGGGCTAATTGATTTTACCGGCAAACAACTAGATTCCGCCGGCCCCTCAACTCCAGTTGAAGTCTTAGGTCTGGAAGAAGTCCCTCAAGTCGGCGCTGAGCTTGGTAAAGACAGCTCTACCAAAGAAGAAAAGCAGGTAGTCATAACTAGCATCGTCGAGCGCCTCAAAAAAGATGAAACGACAATCTTAAAAGTAGTCATCCGCACTGACGTCGCCGGTTCCCTGGAAGCAATAGAAGACGCCCTCAACAAATTTAACGAGGAAGGCGAGCACGTCAAAATCGTCTCTGCCCATACAGGTAACCTAACAGAAAGCGACATCAAAATGGCAGCCTCAACTGGCGCCATCGTCATCGGCTTCAACGTTAAAGTCCTCCCTCCAATATTGAAACTGGCCGAAACCGAAAAAGTTCTTCTCAGAAGCTACACTATAATTTACGAATTAATCGAAGAAGTTGAGGCTGTAGTCGAAGAAATGCTCAAAGTTGGAGCTTTGGAAGAAATCTTCGGAACTGCCCAAATTATGGTCGAGTACCCATACGGTAAAAATGAAAAAATCGCCGGCTGCAAAATCCTCGACGGCGTCTTTACTAAAGGTCCGAAAGTAAAAATCTTAAGAGGAGAAGAAATAATCGGCGAAACCAAAATCAAATCCTTAAAGAAAGTCCGCGACGAAGTAAATAAAGTCGAAAAAGCCGAAGAATGCGGCATGATGTTCGACCCCAAAATCGACTTCACAGTCGGCGACCTAATCCAATCTTTCCGCACTATCTAGTTATTGTGAATTAGGTCGGCGTACACAGAAACAAAATTTCACACTATAAGCTTGCTTTTTAGGCATAAGTTTGATATAATTTGAGATCTTGGACTTGCATTTATGAGCCTATTGGATTAGTCTAGGCTTAACTGCTTCCGGAAATGTTCCTTATGCTCAAATACGATCATCAGCTAACCGAAGTCAAATCCCGTTTTCCTAGTGCCAACCGCATCTTAATTGTCTTACCTCAAAATCTAAACACCGATAATTTAGCCGCTGGTTTAAGCCTTTATTTAAGCCTAAAATCAGCCGGCAAAAAAGTTGACGTTGTCTCAACCGGAACTCCTTTAGTTTCCCAAAGCCATCTGTATGGAATAGGCGAAATCAAAAACCACGTTGCCAAAGCCGGAGCCGGAAATTTTATAATCTCCCTCGACGGAGTAGTCGATAACACCGGCACCATGCAGCAGGTTCCAGCATTAGAAAAATTAGACTGGTATCCAGAAGGCAGTAAATTAAACTTAGTTTTCCATGTAGTCCAGGGCCAGCGTTTTGAACCTACAAACATCGCTTCCAGACACGAAGAAGCCGGCTACGATTTAACCTGGGTAATCGGCTGCCAAAATTTGAACGAGCTCGGCGATTTATTCATCTCCAACAGTCAATACTTCGCTCAAAGCCAGGTAATTAACGTCGACAATAACCAAACAAATGCCTATTTTGGCTTCGCTAACGTGATCGATCCTCAAGCCTCCTCACTCTCAGAAATAATCGCCCAGGTTTTGCCTTCATTAACTCTAAACATGGACCGCGACGCCGCTTCTAACATTATCACCGGAATCTACGGCGCTACCAACAATTTAACCCAAAAAATTAACCCTGACACTTTTATGGTAGTCTCACAAGCAGTTCAGGTTGGTGGGGTCTTACCAGGGGCAGCTCAACCCGCAGCAAGTCAGCCTCAGCCTGTACAACAGCCAGCTCCGGCTCCCCAACTACAAACAAATTTCCAACCCCAGCCTCAAGTTGTTCAACAACCTCCAGCTCCTCAACCTATTTACCAGCCCGAACCACAGTTCTCAGCACCCATCGAAACCCCTGCTCCGCAACCTTCCTTACAAGGCTCTCCATTCATAGTGCCACCACAGGACGTTAATATTCCTATGCCAACCTACCAGCCTGAACCTCAGGCTCAACCAATGCAAACTGTAGCGAGTGAACCTCAATTCAATTTCAGCCAACCTGGCCAGTCAGTTTCTCAAACCCAGCCTCTTTCTCAAATCCCTGCCGGCCAAGCCGAGGGCTTTGATCTAAGAAAAGTTTTCCAAATTCCCGGCATGCCCTCAGGCGCGCAGCCATCAAACCCTCAGCAAAATGCCCCGGCTCCAATCCCGACAGTTGAACAAATCTACCAGCCATCAGGCGGAAACCACGAATACGAACCCACTCCTCAACCCCAAATACCAGACGCCGCTAAAGTTTCAATGGAAGAACGCCCAATGGGCGAAATTGCTCAATCCACCAACCCCGAAATTGAATCAACCCCAACCCCAGACTGGCTAGTCCCAAAAATCTTCAAAGGCGGAAATTTAGGCTAGCCTATTTTTACTAATCCCCCAAGATCATAATGTCAGAACCTTTACGTATATATCCATATAAATTACCAGAAACCTCAAGAAACACAGAATTCTCGAGCAGAGTTCAAAAGCGCCTACAGGAAGCACTAACACCTAAAAGATTACTCCAGACAGTCGCTAATAGCCTAATAGCGGACTGGCTGGTATCCAAAAAATGGAAAGTAGAAGGAAAAAGGGGACTTCTGGCAAAAGTCGCCATGGTATCTGTACTTAAGACCTCTCAGGATTGGGTTGTCGGATTGGTTAATAGTCAAAGAAAGACAGTGGTTGATATCTATATCGACCTCAATAAGCGTTAGAGCCATTGCGTATTCAAAGCTAATCTGCTAAAATTCAAAAACTTAATAAGTATTACTTCTTGGTACCGAGGTTATACGATTAATTATTGAGTAGAGGAGATACCAAATAATGCCACTCGATCCAAAAATCAAACAACAAATAATCGAAGAGTTCGCCACACACCAGGGCGACACTGGTTCACCTGAAGTTCAAGCCGCTTTACTCTCAGAACAAATCAAAAACCTTACCGACCATTTAAAAGAGCATCCTCACGATATCCATTCCCGCAGAGGCCTGCTTTCCATGGTTAACCGCAGAAGAAGATTACTCCAGTACCTGCTTAAAAAAGACGCCGATAGGTATAAGTCAGTTATTCAAAAATTAGGTTTGGCTAAGTAAATTATTCCTCTTTGTCCCTTACTCTTGACACAGTGTTTAAAATAGAATATTGGTGGGTTATTTATGATCTTCAAAAAAATCAGTTTCGATGGCGGTAAAAATTTCTACATTGCACCCTCCTGGAATCAACTTGGGCATTTATCTTTTAAATTAGCCAAACAAATTTTAGCAAAAGGCAAAAAATACGATCGAATCATAGTTATCGCCAAAGGTGGTTTAACCTGGTCCCGTGTTTTATCAGATTACCTGCAAATCCCGGAAATCGAATCTATCAGGATAAAATTATATCGGGGGATAGGTAAAGCCTTTAAAAAGCCAAAAATTATCCAGGAAATTAAAGCTGACATTTCCGGCGAACGAATTCTCCTATTTGATGACGTTGCCGATTCTGGAGCCACTTTAGAATTCGTCGAAAAGCTGCTTTTAAAACAAGAGGCAAAATCTGTAGATACCTCGGCTCTATTTTTTAAACCAGCTTCCAAAGTTACTCCGGATTTCTTCGATCACCAAACCGATGCCTGGATAGTTTTCCCCCACGAAATCAGGGAATTTATTGAAGAAACTTCCCTTGAATGGCTTAAAAAAGGGATTAGTAAAAAACAGGCAGCCGCTAGGTATGCCAAACTGGATCTACCGGAGGATCAGGTAAAGTATTTCCTCGAACAAATTAAGTCGTAAGAGAAGAGTTTGCATTTTTGGATTGATATAGTATATAATAGTCAAGTTGGCAGATTGGAAATTGCAAATTGAAGATAAAAGTCTTTTGTCTTGAGTTACCAGTTTCCAAAATCTCCCACAACACGTATCCGCAATTTTTATAATGCAAAAAGTTATTACTAAAGAAACAGATTTAAACGGTACTAAGTTCATACTTGAAACCGGAAAATTAGCTCTCCAGGCTGACGCTGCTGTTATGGCCACTCTTGGAGAAACTATCGTCCTCGCAACAGTCGCAACTAAACCTCTAACAGAGGACAAAGGTTATTTTCCTTTATCAGTTGAGTATGTTGAAAAACATTACGCCTCTGGACGCATCACACCTCAAAAATTCATCAAAAGAGAAGGCCGTCCTTCAGAAAAATCAGTTCTCTCCGGTCGTGCGATAGATCGCTCAATCAGACCTCTTTTCCCTAAAGATTTCCAAGACAGCGAAGTTCAGGTAATCATCACAGTCCTTTCATTTGACGGAGTCAATGATCCAGTTATGTTGGCCATGAATGCCGCTTCTGCTGCTTTGTCAATTTCTTCAGTTCCCTGGGCCGGACCTTTAGCCGGAGTCAGAGTAGGGGAGTTAGAAGGCGCTTTGGTAGTAAGCCCTGAAATGACAGCTTTTGAAAACTTAAGTCTTGAGGTCGTAGTGTCCGCAACCGACAAGCTCGTGACCATGATTGAAGCTAAAGGTAAACAAGTCAAAGACGAAACAGTCTTTGAAGCTATTAAACAAGGACACTCAGCAGCGGCCCCAATACTCAAATTAATCAATGAATTAACTAAAGAAGCTGGCAAAGAAAAAATGTCTTACAAATCAAATCTTGATGGTATAGACGAGAAATTAATGCAAACAGTCAAAAAAGACATCCAGGAAAGAATCGAAAAAGCCCTTTTTGATACCAAACACACTTGGCACGACACTACGGCCTCTTTAATTAAAGCTGAAGTAACTGCAGTTTATATTGAGCAATTAACTTCAAACCAAATCGCTGCCATCTTTGACAAAATCGCCAAACAAATCATGTCAGACACCATTTTAAATAAAGGCAAAAGAGTCGACGGCCGCAAGATGGAAGAAATCCGCGAAATCACCATGGAAGTCGGACTTCTCCCAAGAGCTCATGGCTCAGCCCTTTTCCAAAGAGGCGCCTCTCAATCTCTTTCTATTGCCACACTAGGCTCACTCGCAGCCTCTCAAACCCTTGAAGGTATGGAAGGCGAGGGCACAAAAAGATTCATGCATTACTACAACATGAGCATCAATCCTTTCTCCAGCGGTGAAGTCAAAAGAATCATGTCCCCAAACAGACGCGATGTTGGGCACGGCAATTTAGGCGAAATTTCTTTAGCGCCAGTTCTACCAGCAGAAGCTGATTTCCCCTACGCCATCCGCGTTGTTTCCGAAATCTTAGGTGCTAACGCTTCTACTTCCCAGGCAGCTATCAGCGGAGCAACACTTGCTATGCTTAACGCCGGAGTCCCGATCGAGCCAGTCGCCGGAATCGCATTAGGCCTTATTACTGACCACTCAGACGACAAAAAATTCCAGGTCATCACTGACATGCAGGCCACAGAAGACTTCTATGGAGAAATGGATTTCAAAGTCGCCGGAACTGTTAACGGAGTCACCGGAATCCAAATGGATACCAAATTACTCGGCCTAACTTTTGAAATAATCGAAGAAGCTCTAAGGCAGGGGAAACAGGCTAGAGAATCAATCTTAGCCAAAATGAAAGAAGTAATGCCAAAAGCCAATCCACTTTCTAAATACGCTCCAAAAATCGAAATCACTCATATCAAACCTGAAGAAATTGGCATGTTAATCGGCCCTGGTGGTAAAAACATCAACGGTATTATCGGACGAACCGGCGCTCAAATCGACATTGAAGACGACGGAATGGTCATGGTTTCCTCTATGGATCCTGAAGCGATTAAAAATGCTTTAGCTGAAATCGAAGGCATGTTCAAAAAAGTAAATCCAGGTGAAGAATATGAAGGTAAAGTAGTCAGACTAGCCGCATTCGGAGCTTTCGTTGAAATCCTCCCCGGCAAAGATGGCTTAGTTCACGTCTCTCAAATGGCTGCAGGTAGAGTTGAAGACCCTGCCGATGTAGTTTCAGAAGGCCAAATGGTCAAAGTTCGGGTTGTCTCAGTCGACCCAATGGGCAAAATCTCTCTCTCAATGCTTTTCGGTGACGACAGAAAACCAGAATCCGAAGGACGCCCAAGCGGAGGCAGTGGAGGATTTGGTGGCGGAGATAGAGGCGGATACCGCCCAGGTGGCGATCGCGGAGGCAGTGGATCCGGCGGCGGTCAAAGACGTGATTTCGGCAGACGTGATGATAGAGGCGGACGCGGTGGTGGATCTCGTGGCAGTAGATAATTCTCAGAAATCTCAAATCAATTAAACTCCTATTGTGTTAAAATCTCAAAGATTAATATGAATTTTAAGTCTAAAAAATGGACAATCCCTCTTCTATTGGTTCTAATATCCTTAGCTATTGGAGTGTTTCTTCTGGTTAGTTTAGGATCTGATTTCTTTAAAGGCGATTTAAAGTCCAGATTTTTAGGTAATTTCTCTCAAAACCCTTTTAAGAAACAAAGTCAGGTTACAGCCTCGTTAGTTGACTCAAAAATAAATTTGAATTTTGACTTAATTCCGGAAGACAAAGCTAAATTCGCTTGGTTTATTGAAAACTGGTTTGAAACAAGCGAAGAAATTACCAGTTTAAGTTTTGGTATTGACGAAAACATGAAGGCTATGCTCGCCCAAAACCTGCCAGTTGATCTAAAACTAATAGTGGCAGAAAAATCTTTAACATTTAACAGTAGCATCGTCCCCGACCTTCAAAACCCTCTTGTAAAAAGCGATATAGAATTCGCAACCGGCTCCTCAAAGCTGAATGTTCAATACACAGATTCTGGAAAATATCAGCTTAAAGTAGAAGATCCAAGTGACCTGGCAAACTACGCCACCTCCTCGGGCAAATTAACAGCTTCTTCCAAACTCGAAGGGTTATTTAAAACCCTTCCCAAAGTCGCTACAATAGAGATGCGCGTCAACGGAAAGAACATTTCTGGACTAATTAGGCTGAAATAAATATATGGATCCAACTGCCCAAACCACAACTACTACAACCCAGCCTCCCAACAAAATCCTGGAAAATTTGAAAGTAAAAATTGCCGCCGCAAATCTCCCTCCCGATGTGGCAGAAAAAATCCACGATGAAATGACTAGACTCGAATTGGTGTTCAAAACCGGCCAGTTCACAGTCGAATTTGACAGGCAAATAAACTACCTGAACTTTATTACCGAATTACCCTGGAACAAAGCCGGTCAGGATATCCTGGATCTAAACAGAGCCAAACAGGTCTTGGACAAAAACCACTTCGGTCTTGAGATTATTAAGGGTAGAATACTGGAATTCCTTTCAGTGATGATCTTAAATCACATGAAAGGCCAGGTAGCAAAACAGCCAATTTTGGCCTTCGTTGGTCTAGTCGGTTCCGGCAAAACCTCTATTGCCTATTCTATCGCCGAAGCTTTGGGCAGGCCAATCATCAGGATTCCTTTCGGAGGACTCGGATCGGCATTACAACTTCGTGGAGAGTCGCGAGTTAAAACTGAAGCTGAACCGGGTCTCGTTTTAAGGGCTTTGAAACGGGCCCAAGTTAAGAACCCAGTCATTCTACTAGATGAGTTAGATCGTGTTACCGAGTCGGCCCGTGCCGATATCATGGGTGTCTTAGTTGAGCTTTTAGATCCCGAACAAAACATGTCCTTTTTAGATCATTACGTCAACTTTCCCTTCGATTTATCACAGGTCTTATTCGTCGCCACCGCCAATAATACCGGCAATATAGCCACCGCTGTGATGGACAGGCTTGAACTTATTGAGATGCCGTTCTATACTGACGAACAGAAAGTGGTGATAGGTCGGGACTATATTCTACCTGAAGCCTTAAAGAGCGCTGCCATTGACCCCAGGTTCGTCCAAATAGTTCCTCAGGTCTGGCTCAATATAGTTAGGCCCTTAGGATTCGACGGCGGTATCAGGTCTTTGAAACGACATATTGTAAACATGGTTGGCAAAATTGCCCGTCAGTTAGTCGAAGGAGCCAAGGGTCCATTTATAATCAATGAACAAAACGTCCAGCAATATCTGGCAACTTAAAAATGAAATCATTTAAACCAAAATTTGAATACACCTCCAAAACTACCGGCGGCCAGCCGCTAAGGCTCATTCCCTTGGGCGGAGTAGGTGACGTCACCAAAAACATGTATGCCTACGAGTACGGCAACCATATCATAATTATCGACTGCGGCGTCTCCTTCCCCGACGATGACATGCGTGGAGTTGATCTGGTAATTCCCGATATCAATTATCTGCGCGACAAAAAACAAAACATCAGAGGCATAATTATCACTCACGGTCATGATGACCATTACGGAGCCTTGCCTTACATCTGGCCTGAGTTAGGTGTCCCAATCTACTCCCAAAAACTTACCTGCGGCTTAATCCGCGCCAAACTCGCCGACAACAAAGTCCCGACCGACAGAGTTAAAGAATTGAAAATCGATGACACCCTAACTTTAGGTGTATTCAAACTAAGCTTCTATCAGGTTTCCCATTCAGTACCTGACTCAACCGGAATTGTCATAGAAACCCCGGTCGGAACAATCATCCACCAGTCCGACTTCAAAATCGATTGGTCTCCCGTCAACGGCCAGGTAACCGACGTCGGCAGGGTAGCCGAGCTGGGTAACAAAGGCGTTCTGTTGATGACAATTGATTGTCTCCGCTCTGATAGGCCTGGCTATACTTCATCGGAGAAAAATATCGAGCCTGAATTTGAAGCCATCGCCAAACAAACAACCGGCAAATTGGTCTTCACCTTAATTACATCCAATATTACCCGCATCCAGCAAGCCCTAAACGTCGCCGCTAAAATGGGCAGAAAAGTCTGCTTTGTCGGCAGGTCAATGGAAAATAACACTCAAGTAGCTCGTGAGCTGGGATATCTGGATATTCCCTCAGGCATCGTAATCGCCCAAGAAGAGCTCAAAAGATTTGCTCCCAACAAACTAATGGTAATTATGTCCGGAGCTTTTGGGCAGCCAGGATCTGCGCTGATGAGAGCAGCCAATGGCGAGCATAAACACGTCCAGATCCTAAAAAACGACACAGTCGTAGTAAGTGCCGACCCCATGCCTTCAGCTGAGATGTCCCAGGGCGTATTAATTGATAACCTCTCCCGCATCGGCTGCCGCCTCTATTATTCTGCCTCTGACTCAGCCCTCCACGTCTCCGGCCATGCCGCCGCTGAAGAAATAAAATTAATGATTAGCCTGGCTAAACCAAAATTCCTAATGCCTATAGGAGGCGGATTTAAACAAATCAGAGCCTTCGGGCTTTTAGCAGCTGATTTGGGCTATGAGGAAAATGAAATAATCACTCTGACTGAAGTCCAGCCAGTAGAAATAACCTCGGACAAACTCAAAATCCTGCCTCCAATCCCATATCAAAATGTTTACGTCGACGGCCTCGGAGTCGGTGACGTTGGCAGTGTCGTCTTGCGTGACAGAGAACACATGAGTGAAGAGGGGGTGGTAGTAGTGGTTCTTCCGGTTGACACTCAAAACGGCAAGCTTGCCGGTCAGCCCGACATCATTTCCCGTGGCTTTGTCTTCGGCCCTGACGAAACCGACCTCATGGGAGCGGCACTTGAAATAGTAAAGTCCCTTTTCATGGAACACAAAGGCGGCCGCCTTGACGTTAGATACGCCCGCCACGAAGTAGAAAAACACCTAGAAAAATTCTTCTTCCAGGAAACCAAAAGAAAACCCCTCATTCTAACTGTAGTAATGGAAGCATAAATTCTCCGGAATTGTAGTATTCCCAATCGAAGCAATAGAGGTGCTATACTATTTTGTACCTAAAAATGAAGCTAAATTGTGTGTCCCATAGTCAATAAACTGTGGTATAATAAATATCAAATCGGGAATCTGCCCCCTTGTCGGAAATCATCCACTGGATAATTTCTTACAAGCGATCTCCTCGCTTCGGATCGGAAATTAATGAAGCGAGTCCGATATGAGTCGAAAAAAGTCTTTATACTCACTTCCAAAATTAAAACTCAAACACAAAACCATCATCACAGTCGCCACTTTCGTCTCTTTTATTTTAGCCGGAGTATCAGCCGCCGCCTTTTTAACTAACACTCAGTATCTTTTTTTCTGGAAACAATACTTAGTAGAAAACATCGGTTTTACCGCTTTTCTTACTCCCATGTTGTTTGTGTTAATAGGTCTGGTGCTGCAAAAAGCCAAATGGGCTTTTGCTCAAATGAATGTTTTACTAGGGCTGATTGTTATGATGATTGCTATGATGGGTTTGCTCGCCGGAATTGGCGACACCCCGGGCGGAATTCTAGGCGCCTTTATTTGGGTTCAGCTTTCGGCCGTGGTTACGCCTATCTTCACTGTACTTATTCTAATTATTATTTTCGCCATCGGACTCGTAGTTTTTTTAAACACCAGCCTCGAGCAACTAATGGCAGTATCAGGAACAGTTTTTCAGGGTGCTGGCAAAGCCGCCAAAGCCACAGCCAAAGTTGGTGGAGTTTTCAAACGCGATCCATCTTTCGATGCCAAAGCCGGCCAAATGAGATTATCCGGCATTGATGACAAAATCAGAGTCAGTAAAGCTCCTGAAAAACCGCTCCGCAATGAGCCAGTATTGGCAGAAACATTAGTCCAAAACGTCGCCGGCCAGGCTAGAATCTGGAAATACCCGCCCCTAAGCTTACTTTCTGATAAAGGCGGCGCCCCCGCCGACAGGGGAGACGTTAAGAAAAATGCGGCTATCATCGAACGCACCCTGGAATCATTCGGCATCCAGGCCAGAGTTGCTGAGGTTAATGGCGGACCCGCCGTTACCCAATACGCCTTAGAAATTGCCGCCGGAACTAAAATTACCAAAATCGCCAACCTGCAGCATGATATCGCTTTGGCTTTAGCCACCAGAACCGGAACTGTCCGCATAGAAGCTCCAATACCTGGAAAATCCTTAGTTGGTATTGAAGTTCCAAACCATACTCTCGAAGTTGTTACTTTAAAATCAGTCCTATCCGCTGATGAACTCAAAAAGCGCAAATCAAAACTCGCAGTTCCTTTAGGTAAGGATACCGGTTCACACGCCGTAATAGTCGATATCGACAAAATGCCACACACCTTAGTGGCCGGGACTACCGGATCAGGTAAATCCATCCTGATGCATAATCTGATTACCTCATTATTATTTAGAAATTCCCCCGACGAGCTCAAGCTTATTCTGATCGATCCCAAGAGGGTAGAGATGACCAACTACAATAATATTCCCCATCTCTTAACTCCAGTCATTGTTGAGCCCGATAAAATCTTATCGGCCTTAAAATG
>Ga0163151_10004476_pt1 | contig 18753 bp, 20 predicted proteins | sample OliLakLV19MP5IB2_FD_145596 | JGI IMG/M metagenome (GOLD analysis project Ga0163151, IMG submission 145596) | Freshwater microbial mat bacterial communities from Lake Vanda, McMurdo Dry Valleys, Antarctica - Oligotrophic Lake LV.19.MP5.IB-2 | ecosystem: Environmental > Aquatic > Freshwater >... | reverse complement strand
CTGATGTATTAATCTCAGGAGGTAATGCCGGTGGAACAGACTCTACCATTAGTGGCCTTTTGGGGTTGAAATTGATGGAAATGATTGGGGAAAAGAACGAGGTGAAAGAGACGAAGGAAGTAAAGAAGAATGAGAACCCTGATAAGGGTCCTAATAAGATCTAAATAGGTAAAAAAGGGAGCTAGAAGGCTCCCTTTTTTCTTAACAGGACCTTATTGCGGGTTTCATCTTTTCTTCATATCTTTACATCAATCAATAATTAAAACAAATAAAACAAATGGGTAGATCCTCAGAAACATTTAATAAAAAAGAGATAGAGAAAAAGAAGCAGAAAAAGCAGAAGGATAAAGAGGCTAAAAAAGAAGAAAGAAAATCTGCTGGAGGAAAGAAAAATTTTGAGGACATGCTTGCCTATGTAGATGAGTATGGAAACATAGTTGATAGTCCACCTGATTTAACGAAAAAAGAAATAATCAAGGCTGAAGATATTGAAATCGGTGTTCCGAAAAAATTGGAATCAGATAGCGATGAATCATTCTATAGAGGTACCGTTACATTTTTTAATGATCAAAAAGGATTTGGTTTTATTAAAGCTGAAAACGGTGATAGCGTATTCGTACACATCAACAACTTAACAGAGAAAATAAAGGAAAACGATAAAGTTCAATTCGATGTTGAACACGGTCCGAAAGGATTGAATGCTGTAAACGTAAAGTTGGATAAATAAGATAATTTCAAAATACATTAAAAGGAGCTTCTGTTGAAGCTCCTTTTTTTATGCTCTCTTTTGATGTTAAAAAAAGGTAAGAAGTTTTAACATCATCCCTTCATGAAGCATACTCAAAGGAAGAATGTCTAATATTATCTTAAATTCTTCTAGATACGAAAACTCGTATATTCATTATTCTGCTTTTTACCTCAACTCTTGCGCATGCGCAAATCTCATTACCCCCAAACGGAGATAACCAACAATCCAAAGTAAGTCAATGGATAGGTCCTGTAGAGGTTTCTATAACTTATCACAGTCCCGATGTTCATGCTCCCGATGGAACTGATAGAACTGGCCATATATGGGGAGATTTGATTCCTTATGGATTTACCAACCAAGGTTTTGGAACTTCTAAATCGTCTCCGTGGAGAGCAGGTGCAAATGAATCCACGAACATTTACTTTTCCCACGATGTTACAATAGAAGGTAAAGCACTTAAAGCCGGTACTTATGGGTTTTTTGTTGTAGTAGAAGAAAAAGGTCCATGGACAATTATTTTTTCAAAAGATACTCAAGGCTGGGGCAGTTATTTTTACGATCCTGCCAACGATGCCCTTCGTGTTCAGGTAAATTCAAAAGAGGCAAATTCTAGTGAATGGCTTACTTATGGATTTGAAGAAAAACTTCCACAATCATCAATTGCTTATTTACAATGGGAGAATAAAAAAATACCATTTAAGGTAGAAGTTCCGAACGTAAATAACATCCAATTGGAGATTATTAAAAATGAATTAGCAGGATCAAAAGGATTTGACTACAACAATTGGAAAGATGCTGCTGTATTTTGTTTAACAAATAAACTAGACTTGAATGATGCTTTATATTTCGCAGACGCCGCCATTAGCATGCTCTATGTAGGTAAGGAAACATTTATAACCTTACAAGTAAAATCGGATGTTTTAATGGCAATGGGGAAAACTGAAGATTCAAAAAATGTGATGCAGAAAGCACTTCGTCATCAAACGGCAACAGTTGTAGATTTGCATCAATATGCACGTAAATTATTGGGTGAGGGTAAAAAAGAAGAAGCGTTGGACGTTTATAAACTTAATAGAACCATGCATCCCGATGATACCTTTACCACTTATTTTGGTTTGGCTAGAGGATACGCCGCTGTGGGGGATAAAAAGAATGCTATTAAGAACTGGGAGACGGCAATTAAGAATATTCCAGAAGATCAAAAGCCAAATCTTGATTACTATAAAGGAGAATTGAAGAAATTAAAAGGGTAAATGTGAACATTTAATCGAAATAGCTGTATATACAATCATATATTGCTATTATGAAGCCTCTTCATCTTATCGGTTTTCTTTTTGCCTATATAGTTTCTTCCTGTTCGTATGCCCAAGGCTTGCCTAATCTATTTAAGAATGGGTCCTGTAATGGAACTAAAGGAGAAGATAAGCATGGGGAATTCTGGAGTGTAGGGAGCACTCCCGATCTAAACGATATTAATGGAAATGTAAATACTTCCACAGGGTATAAATGGACGGGTAAGCCTCTTGCTTCAAAAGATGGTGGAACCTGGCAAAATTTATATAGTGAACGAGAATATTTAGAACAAGAAGTTAAGTTAGAAGTAGGTCAAAAGTACACCATCAGTTTTGAATATACGTCGATGGGAATTAAGGCAACCGGAATGGATTTTTCTTCCCCTGTTGGAATCTATGTTTATTTTGATGGAGCAGTTGTTTTTAAAACTCCCAGAGATATTACTTTATTTTCATGGAAAAATGTGAGTTATACATTTACAGCAAAATCCGCGCTGGTTAAAATAAGGTTTAGTGCAACTGATGAACTTTATGTCGGAATAGATGGGGTAAGTTTGATAAAAGTAAAGGGAGAACTTCAAACTCCGTTTGAAATGGTAGAGAATTAATAATCCGGAGTTCGCCCAAATATTATTCCTGATCAATCAATATAAATAGGTATTTACCAGTTTAACAATCCCATTTAACAATTTTCATCGTTATACTTGAAAAACACTACATCATGAAAAAAACTGTTCTTATCGCTTTTATAGCATTCAACGTTATATCCATAAAGGCTCAGCAAATGACAGCCGAAAAGTATTTTGCCAGAGGAATGGCTCGAGACGGTTTAAGTTCATTTGATTTAGCCATTGAAGACTTTAACTCGGTACTAAAAATAACTCCAAATGACCCTTTAGCTTTTAATTATAGAGGATTGGTTTACTACCATAAACAAGAATTTGATAAAGCTACGGCCGATTATGATCAGGCAATAAAATTAGATCCTAAACTCGAGGTAGCCTGGTTCAATAAAGGCACCCTCAATCTGGCAAAAAAGGAGTATCCTGAAGCGGTAAAGAACTTTGATAAGGCAATAAGCATAAAACCTATGATGGGAAGTTATTCAATGAGAGGGCAAGCTTTTACTGAATTAAAAAAATATGATGAGGCCATTGCAGATTTTAATAAAGCCATCGAAATGGAGCCCACTAATGGTTATTTATATTCGGCAAGGGGCACCGCCAAGTATTATAAAAATGACAAAACGGGTGCTTGCGAAGACTTTGATCTGGCCGTAAAAAATGGTGATACTTATTCGCAACAATATCTCGATCAGATCTGCAAGTAGGCAAATAAATTTATAATTTTATCCACATGAAAACCATTGGACTTATAGGTGGATCTACCTGGGTTAGTACGACCGATTACTACAGAACCATTAATCAACTTACCAATCAGAAATTAGGAGGGGCGCATTCGGCAGCCATTCTCATGTATTCTTTAAAATTTCATGAGTTTAGCAATCTTGTTTTGCAAGGGAAATTTGAAGAAGTGAAAAAATACATCTCCGACATTGCTGTGAATCTTGAAAAATCAGGAGCGGATTGTTTATTGATTTGTGCAAATACACCTCACATGTTTGCTTCTGCAATTCAGGAAAGAATAAAAATACCTCTTCTCCATATAGCTGATGTTACTGCAAAATAAATTTTAAGTAAAGGGCCTAAAAAAGTAGCCCTCTTAGGAACACGTCCAACAATGGAACAGGATTTCTATAAAGATAAACTGAAAGAGTATGGAATTGAAACGATAGTTCCTGATGAAGATGACAGAATTTTTATTGGTGAAAGTATTTTCAATGAGTTTAGCAAAGAGGTCTTTTTACCAGAAACCAAGAAAAGATATCTGGAAATTATTCAGAAATTACAAAAAACAGGGTGCAGAGGGAGTAATACTTGGATGTACTGAAATCCCCATCCTTATTAAACAATCAGATTGTGATATTCCTGTATTTGATACCATGTACCTCCACTCAAAAATGGCAGTTGAGTTTGCTAACCAATAAAACGATTAGCTTTAGTTAAAATAGTATTTAGTTACCGAAGAACCTGCGATTAATGCAGCAGGATAGAAATCAAATTGCTTTTCTCTTTGATTTAATTTAAGATCATAAAGAGCTCCACCATTATCAGAAATTCTATATGTCCATCCCGGATTAACAAACGTTCTGGAAACGATTGAATAAGTAACGGTAGTGCTACCAACTGTTACAAGAAGTTGTTGTTCGTTTTCTTTAAAAGTAAATGTTGCGCTTAATGACTCCGGAGAACAGCCAATTGCTTCAGTTCCGTTATAAGTACAAGTTGATTTTTGATTGGTATTAATAATCTGTTGAGCAACAGAAAATTGATAACCAAAAACTACCAAGGCAAGTGTGATAATTATTCTTTTCATAATCAATCTAATTTGGGGTCAATAATAGGTTAAAGCTAGCAATTAAAAATTTCAATTAAAATATCAGACGCTAAAATATAGGAACAGGTTGCATGTGGACCGGATAATAACCTCATTGGCAACGATTTGTTGATCCACATTTTAACTAATATTTTGCCCATTGCCCTACTTTAGTAGATATCTTTGATCCCATATAAAGACCATTCAATGAAGGCCGAAATCATAAATATTGGAGATGAATTACTCATAGGACAGATTGTTAACACCAACGCAGTATGGATAGCCCAGCAATTCAACGCCCTTGGAGTTCCCATTGCAAGGATGACAACTATTGCCGATAAAGCAGAAGATATTATTGAGGCGGTTGGAAAGGCTTTTAACGATCATGAATTGATAGTAATAACTGGCGGATTAGGTCCAACCAAGGATGATATTACCAAAAAAACACTGATGACTTATTTTGGTACGGAACCAGTATTTAACCAAGAAGTATACGATCAACTGAATAACTGGTTCACAGCCAGAGGAAGAGAGTTTAGCGAGGTTAATCAAACTCAATGCTATGTGCCTTCTAACTGCAAGGTTCTTATGAATAAATGGGGCACTGCTCCGGGAATGTTATTCGAAAAAGATGGAAAGTATTTGGCCTCATTTCCAGGAGTTCCAACAGAAATGAAGAATCTGGTAACTCATTACCTCATTCCATTTATTGAACAACACTATTCGTTGCCTCCACTGGTTCATCGTTCATTTAATATTGAGGGGATTCCCGAATCGGAACTAATGAAAACGATAGAAAGCTGGGAAGATAATTTACCAAAGACTATTAAGTTGGCATATCTCCCTTCGGCAGGAATTGTAAAATTAAGGATGAGCTCGTTGAATACTGACGGAAATGCTGCTACAGTGATGGAAGAAGAATCAAAGAAACTGCATGAGATTATTGGTAATGATATATTCGGCTATGAGGAGCAAACGTTGGAGGAGATTATAAAGGAACTACTACTTAGCCGCAATCAAACATTATGCACGGCAGAAAGCTGTACTGGAGGGTATTTGGCTCATAAAATCACTTCTGTTCCAGGGGTAAGCCGGGTTTTCCCAGGGAGTTTTGTAACGTATGATTACTGGGTAAAAACGGATATACTCGGGGTAAAAAAGGAAACCCTTCAAAAATTTGGGGCAGTAAGTGAAGAAGTAGTTATTGAAATGGCAAGGGCGGCCAAAGAAAAACTAAAAACAGATTATGCTATTGCCTTAAGTGGCATTGCGGGTCCTGATGGTGGAATGCCCGATAAACCGGTTGGTACTGTTTGGATTGCCTGGGCAACTCCCAAAGGAATCATTGCCAAACGCTTTGCTTTTCCGGGAGATAGAGTTGGCAATATTCATTTAAGCTATCAAAAAGCATTGAATATCTTGAGACGGATTATTTTGGAATTACCCTTGAAAAAAGAATTCTGGGAAAAAGGGTAAAACTAGCCGCAGCTGTTTCTAATCATTAGTTCAACTGGAAGCACTACCCTATTTTCATTGGAGCCATCTCCATTTGCTTCACCTTCTTTTCTATTCATCAGGTTAAACAAAAGCTCCATTGCATGCTCGCCCAATTTCTCAAGCGGTTGCGATATAGCAGTAATAGGTGGAGAAGTAAATCTAAAAAGTTCTATATCGTCGAAACTTACCAGGGCAACATCCTTTGGTATTTTCAAACCTTTTTTATTAATGGCTTCTAAGGCGTAAACTGCCACGAGGTTGTTTAATGCAAAAATTGCTTTAACGTTATTGGGTGCAGAAAGTAGAAAGTCAACTTCTCTAAAAATATCTTCACGTAAATTTTCAAAAGAAACTTCACGTAACAATGATTCTTTGAATTCTATTTTATTTTTTTTGAGAGCATCCTTATAGCCAATTACCCGATCCCTTAATGTGCTTAAGTGAGCTGGAGATATACTAATTACACCAATGTTGCTAGATCCTTTATCAATTAAATGCTGAATTAAAATATCCGCACCTTTTCTATTATCCACAGTAACTGATGGAAACAACCCGGATGAAAATTCACGGTCAAGCAATAAAAACGGGGTTTTTTGTTGATGTAATCTATCAAACATTTGAGTATCATCAAGTGTTGATGATACAATTAAACCATCTACTTGGTGCTGGTCAGCTAAAATGGAAATAAGATCAGCTTCCCTTTTAGGATTTTCATCGGAGCTACAAATAAGCATGTGATATCCTTTTTTATTGGCGGCATCTTCAACGCTACGGGCAATTTTTGCATAAAAAGGATTCGAAATGTCGGCAACGATTAAACCTAGAACGTTCGACTTCCCGGTTCTCAGTTTTCGTGCTGTGGCGTTGGGTTTAAAACCCATTTCTTCCACCATTTTCCAAACTCTTTCCTCCGTTTTTTTGCTAATGCCATATTGAGCGGCTTTGCCATTTAAAACCATGGATACTAGTGTTTTGGATACCCCTACGGCTTTCGCAACGTCTTCTAGTGAGCTTTTCTTCATCAAGCAGTTAAAATAGAAGTGAAAGATACGCCCTTTTTTGTAAAAAGCAAATCTAAATCGGTTTTGTGATAAATTATTTCTAGCCTTTTTGGACCTAATCGACCCTTTTCCACCCTCACGACAAAATCTGGAAGCATCGGTGATTAACTTTTAAAAACTATTAAACCTCAATATCACCCTGTATGAAACATATTCATATCTTCGTTTGGCATAAGATTTGTCTTAATTAGAACACTGAAGTTCCTTACTTAAAACCCAATTTCAAATGAGAACATTCATAATAATTTTAGCCACCTCGCTTATGGCGATCGCTTACAGCCAACGTAACACGACTAACTCCCATGTTAATGGAACAGTAAACACTACCACTACTACCAGCCCAAACACAAACATTGGTAGTTACGATAACAACTCAAGAAGAGACCATACCACGATTACTACGACCACCACAACAACAAATAACAACAATTCTAATTCCTCCAACGATAATAATAACAATTGGGGTAGCAACAACAATAGTAATTCGAACAGCAATAGCAACTCAAATAGTAATTGGGGAAACAACTATAACAACAACGGTTATAATAATAATAACTACTCCAATAATGGTTATAATAACGGATACAACAACAACTCAAATTACAACAACAACAGTACTTATACCTCGAACTCACAAAATTCATACAAAGTACCCGACAATAACTATGGGTCAAATGTTATAACAGAGGATAAAAGTCAGGAAATAGCAAAAAGTTGTCCTTACAATGTTCTCAATATGCCCAGCAACTATAGAAACAATACCTCTATAGAAAGGTTCTTCAAGAACAATCAAAAAACGAGTCAGACTTTTGTTATCAATGCGCAAGTTCAAAACACTTTAAAAGGAACAGATGGAACAATCATTAAAATTGAACCTAACAGTTTCGTTGATAAAAACGGATATATTGTAAAAGGTGAAGTAGAATTTGAATTAAAAGAGGTTTATGATCGTTCATCAATGATTAATTCCAATGCACATACTGTTTGTAACGATATTCCCTTGGTTTCTGGTGGCGAACTATTTATGGGAGCTTCCCAGGGTGATGAACCCTTAATGTTAGCGGCAAACACTCCAATTTCTTTGGAAATGCCGGCAAACTCAAGTGAGCCTATGCAGTTATTTTATGGAAAACCTGATAGAAACACTGTAAACTGGAATCTAGCAAACAACAACTCAGTTAGTCCTGTTTTAAATGCAAATTCCTCTACCGGCGCTTCTTATAACTTCACAACAAATTCAATGAACTGGATTAACTGTGATAGATTTATGAGAACCAACGGAAATAGCACTAAAATGAACGTAAGATTACCACAACAGTATGATACTACAAACACAGCTATTTTCATTGTATTTGCAGGACAAAATACGGTTACAAAGTTCGACAACTATAAACAATTAGACAGAACAACCAACATTTTAAATATCTCAAATTTTGATACCAAATGGTATTCAATTCCGGTTGGATCTGACGTTACCATCGTGGCTTTATCCGAAGTAAATGGACAGTATTATTCGAGCATGCAAAGAACCGTGGTTGTAAAAGACCATTTGGCAGATCTTGTAATGCAACCCACTACCCTTGATCAGTTTAAGGTGGATATGGATAAACTGCCATAATCTCCAATGATAAATATTATAACTAAAAGCCCGATATCGGGCTTTTTTTGTTTTCAAATGAACCTGTTAATTCCTTGGGTGTAAATTTAATTGTGGTTAAATTCGCTTGATTTTATAATCAAATAAAAGAGTACACGTTAAATGGTATGAGATTTGACTATCTTTATAACAGAATTGGTTCACACAGGTTCTATCAATAAAATCAGGAATATGAAAAAATCATTATTCAGCCTTTTGCTCCTTGCAGTGGGATCACTGGCTACAGCTCAAATAGTTAGCATTAGCACAATCACTACTGGAGTTCAATCTACGTTTGGTTTGGGAACCACTACCCCAACCGTTACCAATTATACAACCACCACTCAAAACGGAACAAATAATTATAATAACGGTAGAGGGGATTATAACAACATCACTTTTTCTAATTCTTCAAGTGGATCAACCGGAACTGGAATGTGGAATAACAACAATGGTAATACTTACGGAAATGGCTACAACAACAATTATAGTAATAACGGGTATAATAATGGTTATACGAATAGCTACGGAAATAACTCATACAACTACAACAACACCGATAACAATCAAAATAGCTACACCACAAATAACGACGGCTACGGATCGACAGTTGAAATAGAAGATGAAAGTGGGAATCGTACCATTGTAGAAACCACTACAGATTCAACACAGGCTGAAGCATCCAAATCAATTAAGGATAAAATAAATGCTCACATGGTTCATTTTACCGGTTTGGTAATGAGTGACCAGTTCAACGAAGGAAACTTATCTAAAGCTTATGTAATGGATAAATATTCTGAGTTTTTGAAACCAGGTAAGTACAACAATATAACTACCACTCTTCCTAATTCAACAGCCTTTACCTTTGACGGAATAGCGGTTCCACCAAAAACAAAATTGATCATTTATAGTGGTCCTAATTTTACAGGAACCAAACTTGTTGAGATTACCGGTCCGGCGATTATCAATAACAACAAATGGGAATTTGATGAAAGATATATAGGAGCCAATAGAAAAACTTATTGTCCTGATTTACAATCTACCTTTCCGCAAAATGTAAGAAAATGGAGCAGCAGTAATATGCACGATTGGCAAAGCGGATCTATTGAGATTCTTGAGGTTCCGGAATAAAAACATTTAATAAAAAAATGGAGCCCGAAGCTTATGCTTCGGGTTTTTTTTATGCATCAATGAGGCATTCCGCCGCCGCAGAGAAACGGCACCCTTCTCCAAAGGGCAAAGGCTCCAAAAAAAATTGCTACTTTTACACTCCTAAAATTGAAAGATTAAGATGACCGAGATTGCGAAAATATATGATCCCAAACTAACCGAAGATAAATGGTACCAGCAATGGCTTGATAAAAAATGTTTTTCAAGTAAACCTGATGGTCGTACTCCTTTTACAATAGTTATTCCTCCACCAAATGTAACTGGTGTATTACACATGGGTCACATGTTGAACAACACCATACAAGATGTATTGGTTCGTAAGGCACGGATGGAAGGAAAAAATGCATGTTGGGTTCCCGGAACAGATCATGCAAGTATTGCTACTGAAGCAAAGGTTGTTCAAATGTTACGTGATCAGGGGATAAAAAAATCGGATTTAAGCAGAGGTGACTTTTTAAAACATGCGTATATATGGAAAGATAAGTATGGCGGAATTATATTAGACCAATTAAAAAAATTAGGAGCAAGCTGTGATTGGGATCGTACTGATTTTACCATGAACGAACATTACAACGAAGCGGTTACCAATGTGTTCATAGACCTTTACCAAAAGGGACTTATTTATCGCGGACTTAGAATGATTAACTGGGACCCTGCCGGTAAAACAGCTTTGAGTGACGAGGAAGTATTACATACCACTGAAAATTCAAAATTATACTATGTAAAATACCCTGTAGTAGGGTCTCATGATTTTATTACAATTGCAACGACACGTCCGGAAACGATTTTAGCGGATACTGCCATTTGCGTAAATCCAAAAGACGAAAGGTTCGTTCATTTACATGGTAAAAAGGCCCGTGTACCTTTTATCAATAGAGAAATTCCCGTAATTCTTGACGAATATGTTTCCATGGAATTTGGAACCGGTTGCTTAAAAGTGACTCCTGCGCATGATGCAAATGACTATGCACTTGGACAAAAACATAATCTTGAAGTAATAGATATTCTCAATGAAGATGGGACTCTAAATATTAGAGCACAGCTTTATGTGGGTGAAGATAGGTTTGAAGTTCGTAAGAAAATTGCAAAGGATTTAGATGCAGCAGGATATATTGCAAAAGTTGAAGATTATCAAAACCAAGTAGGAAGAAGTGAACGTACCAATGCGATTATTGAACCACGTTTATCATTGCAATGGTTTGTTGACATGAAAAAATTTGTGGAGCGAAATCCACAGGTGGTTACAGATGTAATGGAAGACCAGATCAGATTCCATCCACCGAAATTTAAAAACACTTACAAGCACTGGATGGATAACATCCGTGATTGGTGCATTAGCCGCCAACTTTGGTGGGGACAAAGAATTCCTGCATGGTATGACGATAAGGGGAATTTCTACGTTGCAAAAACATTAGAAGAGGCTCAATTATTAGCTGCCAATGATCTTTTCCCTGTTCTTGAACATGGAATGGATAAAATGAAAGACGAAGCTAAAAAAATTGATCTGAAACAGGATGAAGATGTAGTGGATACCTGGTTTAGTTCATGGTTATGGCCATTGGAAGTTTTTGGGTGGAACAAAAATAAGGATAATGAAGAGTTGAATTATTATTACCCAACCAACGATTTGGTTACGGCACCTGAAATCATGTTCTTCTGGGTAATGAGAATGATTATGGCGGGTTACGAATACAAAGGTAAAAAACCATTTTCGAATGTTTATTTCACAGGTATTGTTCGTGACAAGCAAGGTAAAAAAATGAGTAAATCATTGGGGAATTCACCCGAACCTTTAGCATTGATTGAAAAATATTCAGCTGATGGAGTTCGTGTTGGAATGTTACTTTCTTCACCGGCTGGAAACGATTTATTGTTTGACGAAGGCTTATGTGAACAAGGAAGAAATTTTGCCAATAAAGTTTGGAACGCATTCCGTCTTGTAAAAGGATGGGAGGCTGATTCAAACAAAACTGCGCCTGAAGGGAATAAACTAGCCGCAGGATGGCTGAATAGCCGTTTAAATGAGGTTACAACTGAACTGAATGATCTTTATTCAAAATTTAGAATGAATGAAGCATTACACGCCACCTATAAATTGGTTTGGGATGATTTCTGCTCCTGGTATCTGGAAATAATCAAGCCGGAGTATACTGATGGAAAATCATTACCCATTGACAAAGAAACTTATGATGCTACACTCAACTTCTTCGAAAAGATTTTAAAGTTGATGCATCCTTTTATGCCTTTTATTACTGAGGAGATTTGGCATTTATTAAAAGATAGAAAAGAAGGTGATTTCATTATGTTGGCAGAATGGCCAAAGGCTGAAGCTATTGATCAAAATCTGTTGACCCAATTTTCTGCTTCGGAGGAATTGATTACTGAGATTAGAAATTTCCGTAAGTCAAAAAATATTTCTCCTAAAGAAGGATTACACCTTTTTGTAAAAGGTGATACCTCGGGAATTTTTGCACCTATTGTACAAAAGCTGGGCAATCTTACTCAAATAGACGAGATCGATACAAAAGTAGATAACTCTTATGGCTTTATTAAAAACAACATAGAATATTTTATTCCTTTCACAGCATCTATTGATGTGGATGCAGAATTGGATCGGATTCAAAAAGAAATTGAATATAACAAAGGATTCTTAAAATCTGTAATGGCGAAACTAGGAAATGAAAAATTTGTTACCAATGCAAAAGCCGAAGTGGTTGCTATCGAAACCAAAAAGAAAGATGATGCCGAAGCTAAAATCAAAGCTCTTGAAGAGCAAATGTTGAGTTTAAGAAAATGATAGGGGCAGAATATAATCTAGTTATTCCCAGGCTCTCTAAGAAACAACGAAACCTATTTGTGCTAGGTGGTTTTTTTATAGGAGTTGGTTTAATCGTCCTCATTTATTTTATCACTGATATAATAATCCCTATACTCTGGTTCGCTATAGCTTATGGATTGATATTGATGGCACTATCTAGTTCACTGTTACAAATAAATAAAATAGGGACCGTTACCTTCCACGAGGATCATGTATTCCTCCAAAATCCTGAAATGGCAATGGAAAGAAGAGTTGACATTACCGATATAAAAAATACTTTTGCCCGAAAAGGATTGGCTACCAATATGGTGATTGCGGTAAAGAGGAAAACATTGATAATTGATCTTATTACAAATCAAAACGAACCTATTTCAATGCAAATTGAGGTAAAGGAGTCAGACATAAAAACGACTGATCACCTAGAAAAATATTTTAGAGATAATAATATTCCTTTTAGTAGAAAGATTTAAAAAAAGGGGGAGCCCCCCCATTTCCTATTTAGTTCCTGTAAAACTATAATATGGATCAGACCAGGTTAAAGTAGTTCCATCAATTGTACCGGAAAGTCCTCCTGACTTTGATAGAGAATAATTCGTGGTTCCGGGAGTAACTGTAACGCTATCGATTCCCATAGAAACACCCATACCCGTTTGGCCAATTCTCATTGAAAATAAATTATCATTAATTTTTGTGACCGTGGTAAAAGCCCCGAAAGAACTACCACCAGCAGTTAATGTTCCATTGTAGTATCCATAAATACTACTCAAAGCAGGTAACGCAGGTTACTTTTCGCAAGATGTTAATGCAACTGCAAATAAAGCACAGAATAAAATTGATCTAGTTGTTTTCATATATATTTGATTTGGTACAAAAATAAGCTATACAGGCACAAATGTTTAAGGGTTAACCCTTAAACATTTGTGTAGTTAATCTTTTACTCCGGTAAAACTGAGGGTATCGGCAACACCAAATAAGGTCCAATGCATTTCATCCACAGTAACGGTACCTGTAAGATTACCCTCAATACCGTTATATAAAAGCAAATAAGGTTCATCTCCGCCATTTACTTCTACATCGGTTAAAGTAGTTGCAGAAAGACTATCGCCGGTGATGGCAAAATTAACCGTTAGTGAATTCACTTCAATCACTTTTGTGGTACAATTACCCGCAATGGTAGAGTCATGAGAATAAGTTCCGTGATATTCACCAGCACCAATATTGCCAGGAGATTTTTTACAGGAAAATAAAATGAGAGAGGTAGCTATTAAAAGACAAAACGAGTAGAATATATTTTTAGTTCGGTTCATTTTCCTGTAAGATTTCTAGGGCATAAAATTACAAATAATTCAATAACAACAGGTCCTGGGTTAATTTGGATACTTACCATATAATCAGTATCTTCGTAGAAACACGAAGGGGTAATTAACCATGATAACAACCGAATGGTTTTATTTAAAATTCGATGGTTTCATTTTGAGTCCAACCAAATCAATTGCGTTGGCCGTAGCTGTATTTGTACTTACCATTATCATTAAAGCAGCCATATTTGCTTTGAGCAAGTATAAAAGATTCGATGGCTCTTTGTTGGTTTCCGGCATCAATACCTCGTTAAGTGGAACAGGTTTGTTCATTTTGTTTGAAAGGTCCATTAGATTTACCGATGATCTTTTGGTTTTTATTGCAGCAATTTTTGGTGCCATCTATATTCTTGAACTTATATTTACCCTTTTACTAAAAGGCAGAAATTCGTTTGTAGACGGACTCGTAGGATCATTTTTAGGCAATACCATTTTGTTTATGGCCATCATTATGGGAATTACGTTTACCTCCTACCCTATTAGTTTTTAGCATGGAAGGATTGGTTTTAAAATCAACCGGAAGTAATTATAAAATTTCTACCGAAAAGGGTATTCTCGAATGTAAGCTGGGCGGAAGATTTCGTTTAGAAGAATTGAAACATACAAATCCAATATCTGTTGGTGATAGAGTTTTAATCTCCGAAGGCGAAGGAAATATTATCATCGACCTACTCCCAAGAAAAAATTATTTGATTCGCAAAGCAACCAATCTTTCGAAACAAACACATATTGTAGCAGCGAATATTGATCAGCTTATAATTCTTGCTTCCTATAAACTTCCAAGAACTTCCACAGGATTTATTGATCGGGTTTTAGCAACTGCTGAAGCTTATACCATACCTGCAACAATCGTTTATAATAAAACGGATCTTCTCAATGAAAAAGAGATCAAAGAAGTTCAATTTTATATAAACACTTACGATGCATTGGGATATACAGCTATCGGCGTATCAGCAGAGGATGCGGATAGTGTTGAAGTATTAAAGCAATTGGTAAAGGGTAAAACAAATTTGTTTACGGGTCATTCCGGTGTTGGAAAATCAACTTTAGTAAATAAAATAGATCCTACTCTAACCTTACGTACCGGAGTTATTTCAGATAAGTTTAACAAGGGGAAACATACCACTACCTTTGCAGAAATGTTGCCATTAAGCATTGGTGGCTATGTAATCGATACTCCGGGAATAAAAGAATTTGGAATGGTGCGCATGGATAAACATGAAGTAACTGATTATTTCACGGAATTTTTCGAATTAAAAGATCAATGTAAATTCAACAATTGTTTGCATTTGAACGAGCCTGATTGCGCAGTTATTCGTGCAGTGGAAGAAGGCAAAATTGCCCAATTCAGGTTTAATAATTATTTGAATATTTTAGACACATTGGAATGAGCCCTTTTCAGAAAACAATTCGCATCATTTATCATTTGGCTGGGAAGGCTATTGATTCCTGTTATAATTGCCGTAACACTTGTACTAATTTTTGTAGAAAAAGAAGATGTTGAAAGTAGTTGGCAAATGTTATCCTGGTTTGCACTTATCAGCCTTGGCGTCTCGTTTCCATTCTTCCTGATATTTAGCATTGTTTATGTGGTTTGTATATTTCAAAAACGTTCGAATAAATTTACTAAGAGAGCTTTGCATACTACAAATTTGCTTAGTATTTTCACCAGCGTAATTGTATTTGGTTGGAGCTTTTATATTGAAATAGCAAGAGCTATCTTGATCGGATCATTGGTCCTTTTAATTCCTTCAACGCTGCTAATTATATGTATCAAAATCCCCCAAAAGCAGGAATTACTTCCGGATTAAGTATTTAAATACGTTAGATAAATTGGATTAGCAACAAAAATGGTTTTCTTATGGCATACTAACAAACTAATATGCCGTTAACTACATATCATTTCTGAATTTTGACCCTTAAAACAAAACCATTCACCATTAAAAATGATCTTCCTTAACCAGTATTCGTATATTTCGTAAAAAAACAATCACATGAATTTTTTAAAATTTAAAACCTTAGCTATTGCCCTCATTTTAGCCGCATGTAATTTTCAAACCCTTCATGCATTTGAATATGAATTAAATTCTATTGTAAAACATCCCACTAAAAATGAATTATATATAGGTGGTGAGTTTAAAACCATTATTGTTATGGACAGTGAAAAAGGGACCTTGATTAAAGGAATCCCTACCAGTTTTGATGTAAAAAAGCTTACCGTTGCATCAAATGGAAATATTCTGATCTCGAATTACCAACAACTTGCCATTTACAATCCTGAAACCGGAACAACTACAAGCTTTAACGGCTCAGGTGATATCCATACTTTTAATAATTCTGCTTATTTTCTTGATGTCTCTTCTTATTATAAGAAAATAAAAATTTATAATGTAGGAGATCAAACTTTGTATTCCGAAATTGAGCTGACTAACTCACCAAGAATGCTCAGCTATTCTCCAATCACAAAACAGTTATATCTTTTTTCAGACCAGATTGATATTAAAAACGAAAAATCATTGATCGTTAAAGAAGTAGTAAAATCTGACGGATACAATACCTATAATGGAGCATACGTAAGTCAACAATCAGACGGAAAAGGCCAGATCTATCAGATTTATGATGTAGCAGGAAAGAAAATAATCAATCAAACAGAACTTCCGTATTTTATGAGTTCTTCGTTTAGTAAAACTATTTCTCCGGTAAAAAATGATCTATATGTACTATATTGGGATGGTTTTGTAAAGATTAGCAATCAAAAGAACTGTACTCCTATAGAAACAGATCTAGCCACTTACGCGTATGCAACAGGTTCAACAAGTAATGGTTCCCACTTTATATGCTCATCAATGAAAGACGGATTTATTTACGATACGCAGTCAGGGGTAGCTAAAAGCTTTGATCTAGCAATAGATTATTCCGATAGGGCTTATACAAGTGATATTTTTTTCGATGGGGAGTTGGCCTATATTTTAACGGCTGATTATAATGTTTATAAAATGGATCTGAGCGGAAATAAAAAAATGTCTTTCAATTTTGCCCAAAACGGAACCTCAGGTATCAGTTATCAGGTATTATACTATAATGGATACAGTCAAAAAACTGATCAGGATAAGGAAGTTTCAGCAATCAATAGTGCCTTAAAAACCAAAGGGCTTCCTGGTATTTCATTAGAAGGTCTTTCAGGCTATGTTTTAGTTACAGGCTTTGGGGATATTGCATCCGCGAAAAACTTTATTGCTGGTATGAAGGACAAAACCACTTATGGGTTTAAGATCAATCCGGTAAGCAAATAGATTTTAAAAAATGAAGAATTGATCTGCTAAGTTAAAAGCATGTCAATTCTTTTTTCAGGGTAATTTCACCACTTTCCAGGCTGGCAGCCTAGTTAAAATCTTCCTTGCCTTTCGCTTCACATCGCTGTTGCGATCCATCTTAAAAACTGGCACATTAATTGAAATAACCCTAACATGAAACGGATTATTTTATTCATATTCTCATTAATGATCGGTTCTATTGTTTTTGGTCAGCTTAATACAAAAACCAATGAGGATGGAGGCAAGACAATTACTTCCTATCATAAAAATGGAAAAATATCTACCATTGAAACTTGGGATAAAGAACATAAATGGGGGAACTTAAGCGGGTTTAACAACGAATCCAGAGCACTTTTCGATTACGGTCTTAGAGATTTTGCCAGTCATGCATCTGTTTATCTTTCTTATTCCTCAAATGGTCAGGTAAAAAAGGCTGAATATAGTTCTATGCCCGATGGAGGAATTCAATGGTATAAATATATCCATCAGTTTGATGAAAATGGAGCTCAAACGAGTTATATGGATTTAAGCAGACCCGATGGATTTGAAGTTCTTACTGTACAAACTCCTGACACATCCAAAACTAAAAAACCAGAAGTAGTCATTCAAAAACCGGAGGTAGTTGAATGTTCAATTTTGCTAATTAGCGCCTACCAATTGGTAAATGAAACCGAGAAAACTGTTACGGTAACTATGAAGGCAATGAGCAATCAATACATTGTTTTTAAAGATACAACGATTACTCTCCAACCAAAACAATCTTTTGTTTTCAATTCTACTTTAATGGCACAAATATTTTTACCCCAAACTATTTTTGAAGTGAAAGAGATAAAAGGAAAAAGGAAAAAAGAGAAATATAAGTTCTTAATAGCTCAACCAACGGAGGAGAGAAATATCAAGACTTATTCGTGGCATATTCTTAAAAGCTAAAAATAATTAGCCCTCTCTTTCAGCATCAACACCTGCCTTAAACTCATTTAGAAAATCTTGAATAGGAGTGTCTGATATGTGCTCCATAGTTACAATATCTTCATCAGGCATTGGATAGCCTGTTTCTTCGCAATCTTTTTTATCGCTTCCCAGTATTCATTAAAACTCATTTCTGACATAATAACACGTTTTTAATTTACATTTCTAATACTTTCTTAATATCCGGACGGAAATACAAACTACTCTTTAAAACCTTCCCGTCTTCTCTAAAAATAGGTTGACCGTTTTCGTCCAGTTTACTCATGTTGCTTCGTTGAATCTCGTCGAACACCTCTCCTATTTTACCCTGTAGTCCATGGCGAAGAATGGTTCCTAAAAGGATATACAATTGGTCCCCCAATGCATCCGCCACTTCTATCAAGTCGCCACGTTTTGCAGCTTCCAAATATTCTTCATTTTCTTCTTTCATTAAATTAAAACGAAGGTCTATTTC
>Ga0163151_10004475_pt1 | contig 18753 bp, 16 predicted proteins | sample OliLakLV19MP5IB2_FD_145596 | JGI IMG/M metagenome (GOLD analysis project Ga0163151, IMG submission 145596) | Freshwater microbial mat bacterial communities from Lake Vanda, McMurdo Dry Valleys, Antarctica - Oligotrophic Lake LV.19.MP5.IB-2 | ecosystem: Environmental > Aquatic > Freshwater >... | reverse complement strand
GGTGTGGGTTTCCACTCCATTGCGAAACGCCGGCCCGGAAAAATAATGCACCCTAAGCTGGAGCGTCTCGATTTGTGGCGGCCGCGAATGGCTCTCCACGGCAATCCAAACCGACCCTGGGCTTTCCGTTGTGAGCTCATGAAACCGCAGAGCGGAAAGCAAGCAGACCACAGCCTCCGGTTTCCTTAGGGCGACCAGAGCGAGATCCTCATGGGATTCCAGCGGCGCTTCAGCGATGCGATAAATCCCACGACTCACCTGGATCAGTTCGCCTTTTCTGGTGAGTTTACGGATGCCGACGCGATGAATCGACGAGGAGCGCACTCGGAGCAGTGTGCCTCCGTCGCTGGCCCGTGTCGGCTTTCGTTTCTCTGATTTCACGACAGGAGTTTACAATACGTCGGTAGTTCTTGGCAAGTAACTGCATTCTGTAAATATATTGATCCGGCTGACTTGGGGGATTGCACCGGCAGCGTCCCTCCTGGGCTGGCCTTCACAACGGCAAGGTCGTTCCGCTGAGGTTAACCGCCGCTGCTAACTGTCGATCTGTCGATGAGCGGACATCGATTTCGCTGTCGCTGTTTCTCTTGACTGGAAGGTTTCGACCACATATCGAGAGCTGGACTTCGCCCCGCATGAAAGGTAAACCGCTCGCAGGCTATTGTTATTCCCCAGTCTAACACACCACCGCCTGCCGATCCTGGCTGCAGGCTTCAAACCGCATTAACCCGGGACCAAATTCAGACCCTGCTCAACGTCCTGGTCGAGGCAGGCCATTTGCAGACGTTGGACAACCGGCTTCGGGCAGCGGATCCGGATCTTGCGGATACTGTGCGCCGGATCCTGGATGAACCTCGGACACAATCCGAGGCCGTTCCTTCCTCGCAAAAGACCATCGAGATATGGAACACGCTATGGGCATCTTGGGCTGATCACGTCGCGGAAGTGGGGGACGAAGTGGGATCCTACGTGAATCACGAAGAGCATTGGCACCCGCCCTATTTCGATCTGATGGCATTGAGAGATGACCTGGACAAAGCAGCAGGCCCTCTTTCCGAGTGGATCGACCATGCCTTTCCTTTGGTGAAGGAACCGGATCTCTTTTTGGAAAGCCTGGTTGAAATCAATGAGAACATGCGGTCTTTTCCGGACTGGTTCCAGCCGGTTGATGACAATCTTGTGCTCGGACCTCGCGCCAGTTCCTGCGCCCTGCGATGGATTTGGCTAGGCTTGGCCAATCAATCCGAATCCGGTCGGCAGCTGGTGAAGATCCTGTGTAGCCTGGAGATCACGGGTCAGCACACCGAACTCCATCGGAATGTCTGCTGCCAATTTTTCACGGAACTGCCTGAAGGCGTTTGCCGTGAAATCCACGCCTGTTTGCGAGAGGCCAAGTTTGGCGAAAGGGTCGCCAATGTCAGCTCGATTTGGCACCGCATTCAACACGAATATGAAAGCCGGTTTGATCCTTCAGCCCATCTGCAAACGTGCGAACAACACCTTGAGCTCGATTGGCATTACGGCGAGCCTCTGATCGCCGACGCGGTGTCGCGGCAGGATCTTGCCGCAGCCGAGAAACGTGAAGTTTTGGGAACGGGCGGGCGAGTCCGTTACGCAGTGGCGACCGGCGGCGACGCGAGCTGGAGGCTCGAAAGCTCGTCGCCGCCGCTCGCCCGCCCGTTCCCAAAACAAAAAATATGGAGAGGTAGATGTAACCACCACTTTGCTCGCACGCTAAAACATGGCAGAACCCTTGTATTCACAGTCTTCCCTGCGTTTTCAGGCAGTTTCTACCCACAGATTCTGCTACAGAGGCGAAAATTCTTATGGATCTTCTTCTACCTGCTTACCTCCGGTTTATCCAAATTCGATTCGAGGACGGTTCCTTGATACGATCTGGAAAAGCCAGGGCAAAACACACAACCCAGGCTTAACCGGCTATGACGTGTCGCTTGCGCGACCGACATTGTCGGCCAAATCATGGTTGATATTTTGATGCAGGATTTCATTTGCGGCTGACACGTGTAGTTGATCGCGAAGACAAGGTTAAACATTTTTTAGAAAAATAATCACACTAATTGCAGTTTCCAAAAGGTAAACAGCAGACGGGTTCATTCTTTTCCCAGCCTTGCAGACTGAACCGAACCGTCAATTATCCGCTCCTCAAAAATTCACCGTTAGATCAAGCAGACATCAATCTCTCAATCCGCTCAGTTCTGCCTGCTTTATTCAAAATTATTCACTGGTCACTTCTTCAGCAGATGGAATTTTTCCGTACCGGACATTTTGTCGGCGGCCCTTTTTCGCGAATCAATTGGCTGGAATCCGAGTCACTCCCACCTGAACTTTCGAGGCTATGCGACGCGTTTTTTGCCAGAACCTCAATTAATACAAAATATAGCCCACCTTCCGAGATTGCTGTTGAGACGCTTCGCAGAGTTGCCAGACCAGGCTTTACTCTAAAATTTCCAGCCGCTCACTTGCCAACTGCGCGGTAAAAACGTTGCTCAGCTTCCCCAGCGAGCGGATCCTCGAAGGAGATCAAGCCCGCCTCATTTGTGATGGTGGTTTGTCGTGTCCAATTATTCAGATCGTTCGAGGCTTCGATATCATAAACGAACCCTTTCCAACTTTTTATTTTCAATCCCACCATTTCATTCGTCATGGTAATGCTGGATTCCAGTCTCGCCGGTTCAGTTACGGTCAAAAACTGCTTGGCCCGAACGTCGCGCAGTTCCTGCACCGTTCCTGACGGCCACTCTATTCGCACCAGCGCGGCATTCGTGGCGTTGCCAAGGCCGATGTGGACGTGCAAGCTGTTCTGGCCCATGGTGCCATCGCCACCGAAAACTTCGCGCATCTGCCAGAAAGTCCGCCCATTAATTGTCGAACTCACGCGCACCTTGGCGCCGATGGCTGCGCGGTTTGATTGGGTGCCAATGAGCCGGAACTTTAACCACTGATTGTCGTTCGTGTTGTTGTGATAGAGGAAATTAGTGCCCTCGAAATTCCCGACGAACAAGTCCAGGAAGCCATCGTTGTCATAATCGCCCCAGGCGACGGCCCAGGATGCAGCGGCATCTTTGACGGCGACGCTGTCGAGGACTTTGGTGAAGGTTCCGTCGCCGTTGTTGTGATACAAAAAGTCATTCTGTCCGGAGCGATTAGCGACGAACAAGTCGAGCCAGCCGTCGTTGTCATAATCTCCCCAGCTGCAGCCCATCGAGGCACCGCCTTTATTCTCAGGATCATTGGCCGGCAGGGAGGTGATGCGGATGAAGTTGTTGCTGCCATCATTGCGGTAGAAAAGGTTGGGCCAGCTTTCCTGGCCGGTATTGGCAGCGCACGTCACGAACAGATCCAGATCGCCGTCATTGTCGTAATCACCCCAGGCCGCAGATGCGGCATTGGAATTGCCATTCAACACCGGGGCTCCCACGCGAGTGAATGAGCCGCCGCCATTGTTCCGGTACAGGTAATTTGGTCCGGTGACATTTGGCAGGAAGATGTCGGGTCGGCCATCATTGTTGAAGTCTCCCCACGCCGCAGACACGTAGATGCCCTGGGCGGTGAGGAAAGCGCCCTGGGTAATTTGCGTAAACGTTCCGTTGCCACGGTTGCGGTGAAGCCGTTGGAGGGGATTGAAAAGTGCTGTGCGAAATAGGTCGACGTATCCATCACTGTCGTAATCCACCCAGGTCACCCCGGGAACGCCGACACTGTCAGTGACAATTGAGGCATTGACAGCTGCGAAGGATCCGGCGCCATTGTTGCGAAATAGTTTATTCGCCTGCTCACTATTCCCGAGATAGAGATCGAGGTAACCATCGTTATCGTAGTCGCTCCAGGCCGCTCCTCTGCCAACGCTGCTAACTTCCGCCACCGGGCCATTGGTCACCCGGCTAAAGGAGCCATTGGTATTGTTGTGGTAGAGGAAATGCTTGCCTCCGGCCGTGGCTGCAAACAAGTCGATGAAGCCATCGTTATCGTAATCACCCCACGCCGCGCCGCGGGTATTGCCAACACCGCTCCCCGGTCCCTCTGAGACCCTGGTGAAGACTTCAGCCGCATAAAGTTCGCCGACCGTCAACAACATGAATGAAGCCAATGGCAGCATCAGTGCGGTCATGGCGAGGGTTAGATGGGGTTTTTTCATAGACATATTTCTGTTCAGTGGTTTGTGCTGGCTCGATTCCCCGGCGGGCCAACCGCCGTGATTGTCGTCTCATCGGGCCAAGGCGTTTTCGGTCACCCAATCACGCCACAAGGTTAGCTCGGGCGAAGGCATCCCGGGCGAATTTCAAATCCGACTCATCAAGATCCACGTTACCCATGTGCGTTCCATTGCGAAGGAGACCGAATTGAGTATCGAACTCTTCATCCACAGGCGGGGCGATCTCCCGCAGCAGCGGCGAATCTTTTGCATCTTTTAATTTTCCATGTTGTAGCATCTTATACCTCTCCAAAATTGATGGATCGATAGGCGACTCAAAATAAGAACCCAAATCCGAAACCCGCTCAGGCAATGCATCACCATTGGCTTTGGCATAACTCAGGAGAGCGGTATGGGTATTGCCACCGAAAATCGATTTCGCGTGACTTCGGATATCTTTTTGGGCTCGCCGGTAGTCTTCCTCCGTTTCCAGGCGAGCAAGGGAGCTGCAAACTTTAATCCAATCTTTGTCAGTCAAAAGCCGGATCTCGGGGATGAATTGAGGTGACCTGTCGTGCAGTAGTTCTTTTAATTTGGTCACGTAAGCGCTGATACGATTTAAAGAATCCTTTAAGCCAGGATCTTTTGCTTCAATGGAATAGGAACGAGCCGCTGCTCTGGATCTTCCAACCTCATCCCGGAGGCGAAGGAGTTCTGCGCGGGCTTCAACCGTAGCTTGAGAACCGGCAATTGGCGCGGCATTTGGTGTGAGACGTTGTTCCAGCGCTTGGTTTTTTTCGAGCAACAATTTGTTCTGTTCACGCAGCTCAGCGATACGATTTTGGTCCCATAAAACCGTGCTAAAAAACCCCAGGGCCAAGAGGCTTGAAAGGGCAACTGTTTTGATTTTTGTCATGGTGATTAATGTTAAGAGTGAAACTGCCGGGCTTGCTGACGCGGTTGCCAGAGCTGCCGTGGTTATTGTCGAAAGTAGAGCTGGAGGGGCCACCGCTAAAGATTGCGCGCCCAGAAAAAGGCTCAGCCCGCCAATGGAAGTGTTGATTCCCCGGCGCTGAAACAAAACTCGGAGTTTATCCAAAGCCCGCGAAATTCTTTTTCGCGCTGCCTCTGAGGTGATATCCAGGGCTTCTCCAACTTCCGCGAGATCTTTTCCCTGAAAAAATCGCAAAAGCACAGCCTGTCGATCCACTTCATCCAGCTCGTGCATCACTTGGTCAAAAACCGGCGCAATCTCGGCCATAGGAGATTCAGACGGATTAGACGGATTAGTAGTTTCCAGGTTCATCTCATTGTTCTTTATTTCACGGTGGCGCCAGCGTTGTTCAGTTCGCACGCTTTTTGCGGCTGCAAAGCGGGTGCTGGTGTAAAGCCATCCACAAAGTTAAAGTCTGCCGGCCAGCGAAGCCGCTTTCTGAGAGAGATCAACAAATACCGTTTGAGCCACATCTTCCGCCAGGGAGGCGTCGCCCCCGACCTGCCTCAGGGCCGTGGAAAAAACCAGATTCAAATATCTTTCTACCAATTCCGAAAACGAATCTTCACATCGGTTTCTAACATAACGGGCAATTAGCTCTTGGTCGGTCATGGGCTCTCTATTAGAAATTACAGGTCGGGCGTTCACATTCGATAAATGATTGAACCGTTACAAACCTCGGTGCTATTGGTAAATTATCCAGCTTTAACGACTCTTTCAGATAAGCACCCGCCCAACCAGGAATCCGGACAAACAATGTGGAACAGTTGCCTTTCTTTATTTTTGAGGTTTGACTCCAAGCGGTTTTTTAATGGACTGCGGATTAATAGGCTTGCGGGTGAAGGGATAAGATTTCCGGGCATTGGGCGTAGGGGCTGCGACGTGGAGTTGGTCGCGAAAAAAATCCCGGGTCACGGCGGAAAGCCGATGCTCAGTTTAACGGCTGAATATTCGGGGTGGATGGAGCCGTCCTTTCGCCGGATGATCAATGGCGGTTCCACCCATACCGATCCACGCAATCGCTCCGGCAGGTCGGTCGCTTTTGTCAGACAAAAAAGTGTCAACAACGGATGCTCCCCCTCTTTAAAGATCACCGGTCGCTGGCGCACAATGGAAAGTCCTGAAGCCACCGCTGCCGCTTGCATTCTTTCGACATCGGGAAGGATGCAGACGAAAAAGGCTGACGGACCCAGGTGTTGCGAGGCTCTCCGGCAATAATCGAAGATATTGCCGCGACTCTCAAAGCGGCAGGCGATTTTTTGGGGATGATCCCCTTCAATTCCTGTGCCGTGCGGAAAATAGGGCGGGGTGCCGATGATCAAATCGAATGTCTCTTCAGCCCTCAATATTCCGGGACCGCGAAAATCTCCATGCTTTAGTTCAAATCTGGATTTGAGGCCGTTGTAATCGATTGATTTGCGGGCCAGTTGCACGCTCCTTTCCTGAGCCTCAATGGTGACAAATGAGCTTCCGGGGAGGCGCCATGCGGATATGAGACCTGCGGTGCCGATTCCGCTCCCGAGTTCAAGCACACGGGAGGGTGAGGGAGCCCATGAGGTTGCATACCAGGCCGTGAGGAGGTCGTCGGTGGAAAAACGATGACCGTCGCGCAGTTGGAAGATGCGAAAATATCCGCTGATGGCGTCGAGAGTTTCGTCCGGTTCCGGATGTGGACCATGCATTATTCCTGGAGGGATCGGGCCGGGTTTGGCCCAACCTTTGAAGACTGGATTCAGGAAAGGATTCTCGGGCGCGACAATTGGATCGATCATTGAAAAAAAATCAGACTTCCGACTTTTGAAGAGGAAAACCTTGCAAGTTGCAAGGCATTATCTGCGTGGAATCGAGAGGTTGCCGATGGATTGAGTGAGTCGGGAGACTGAAAAGCTCGCTAGACCAAGGAGCAGGAGCGATCCAACCAATGAGAAAACCAGCACCATGACGAGCTGTTTGCGTGTCAGTTTGGGCCGCCTGCGTCTATAGGGACTCATTTCGGACCTCCTTGTTCCAAACACAGTTTGGTAAATCCTTTTCCGACATGGCAGCATGTCACCTTTTAAGAGGCGTATCCAGTGGAAACAAAAATCCTTGATTTCACATATTTCGTATTCAGGCGGGCAAAGGCAGCTCTATCGATTTTTTCTCTCGAAGTTTACGCACAATTTTTCTGCAAACAATTCCCAGAGCAATGGCGTAAACCACTAAAATCGTTATTTTCAAGGGGTGGACATGGCTGACCGTTTCGCCCAGAAAAAGGCCAGTGACCGCGTGCAGGGAATGGATGGGGAGACAAACGTTAAAATACGTTTTGAACCCGACCCCCGCCAGGGGTAGCAGATAGTTTTTTAAGGTGTAGGAGGGTCCAGGAACCAAGGCCACAAGCAGGCAGGTCGTGGTTTGGTCCGCCTCATCGATCTGCGGGATGGGATGGTGCCTACGTTCCATGAATCTTCGCAGGAACGGTCCAAACAGACGCGCAATTCCATAGGATAAAAACAAGTTTCCGATGATCGATGAAATCGTCCAAACCAAGCCCCAGACGAACCCATATTTTATTCCGGCAAGAGGATAAAGAATGCTTACTGGAAAGCCAATTTGCGGAAGGATAAGAAGGGCGAGAAAAAACATCCATGAATTCAGTGCTTCGAACCAGCCCATGATGGGGGAGTTTTTTAACTGCGAGATTCCGTAGATGCTCAGACCGAAAACAACCAAACCAATCAGGATCAATAATGTTTTTCCTGCGCGCGAAGAGGGTTTTTGTTTCTGTTTTTTTATCATGAAAAATTCTCCAGGCGTGGGGCCTGTTCCTTGAACCGTTTTCTCAGGCGATAAATCAGATAGGCGCAGATCGCCACTTTTACTCCGAAAAAACCGAGGAGAAAAATGACTTTGCCGCTGCTGATCCCAATGCCGAGGTCTCCGAAAAATATGGCGACCGTGGATCGGATGAGATGGACCGGCAGGCAGATCCAGAAATAGGTTTTCAGGGGGATTCCAGCCAGCGGCAGCAGATAGTTTTTTATGGCGTAGGGAAATCCTGGGACCAGGGCGATCATCAGCGCCGCCGCCGCGTTTTCACCATCCGGGATGTGCGGGATCTTGACTTTGCGGCGCTCAAGAAATTTAAGCAGCCTTTCTTTTAAAAAGCTGCGAGCGATAAAATGGGATCCGAGAAGGTGGATGGCGATGGCGAAACCGACCACCAACGTGCCCCATGCCGGACCGAATTTCAGCCCCGCCAGCAGATAAACCACGCTGACTGAGAATCCAAAAATGGGCAGCAGGGCGATCAGTGCGAAAACAAACACCGGATTCAACTCCGCAAGCGAATGAATCCATTCTTTCACCGTGTCACGGGCGAAAAACAGCAGCAAAAGTCCGAGGGCAACAAGCACGACCGCAGCGATGACGTATCCAGCCTTTCGAGGCATTGCGTTCTCCTTTGACCCGAGGACTTTGGCCGTGATGTTCAAGATGACGTTTTGGTCGATTCCCAAATTTAAATCTGAGAGTTTTTAGACAGGCGTTTGGCCGCCCATTGCCATGCGCCCTTCACAAAACGAACCGATACCGTGACAATTGCCGCCCGCTGCGGTTGGTCGCGGACGACACATCTGTGGGCCGTTAAATCCAGGTGAGGGGTCATATGTCGGCGTGACATCGTTTGGCTCAGCCCGGACTGTTGTTTTAGAATCGCGCTGTCGTCTTTCCATTTTATCACAACCCAACCTACAGCCGGTTGGCCGGGGGTTCTACGCGGAGATCGGCTTCAGCCTTTTCGCCATGCCAACGCTCACAGGCTCCTGATTGCAGCAGGGGGAATCCCCCTGATTTAAGCCGACTAGAAATGGCTTAAGTTGGGGCTTAATGAGGAAAAAGTTGTCGTTAAAAATGGTGCTGGTGCTGGGCTTTGGGATTTTTGCCTGCACTTTGCTGGTTTTTTATTCCGATTTCACCAAACAAATAGGTAAGCCGATTAGAACCACGTATGCGGTTACTGATCCTGCATTTGCGAATTCACTGGGAGGGTTGCTGGGATCCCCGGTCGTTGGAGGCAACCGGTTTCAAACTCTCGTCAACGGGGACCAGATTTTTCCAGCCATGCTGGAAGCGATGGCCGGGGCAAAAAAAAGCATCACGCTGGAAAGCTACATTTGGGAGAGTGGAGAAATCGGTTCAAAGTTTGTCAAAGTCCTGAGTGAACGGGCCCGTGCGGGTGTGGTGGTTCTGGTGATTGTGGACGGAATGGGAACGCTCAAAATGGAAAAAAGCGACATGGAAGAAATGAAAAGTGCCGGAGCACGGTTTGTGAAATATGGGCGGGACCGATGGTATAAGATCAAAGCCAACCTCAATCACCGCACTCATCGGAAACTGCTGGTTGTGGACGGCGAAATCGGGTTCACCGGCGGGGTCTGCATCGCGGACAAATGGATGGGGGATGCGACATCGCACGAACTATGGAGGGATACACACTTCCGGATCGAAGGCCCGGTCGTGGGACAGTTGCAGGGAATTTTTGCTGACAACTGGTTGCAGACCACGGGCGAGGTGATCCACGGTGAAATATTTTTTCCATCCCGCGCTCCCGGAGCCGGGAGTGCGGGACAATGTTACAAGAGCGGCCCGCGCGATGGGCAGGAATCAGCGCGGCTGGTTCACCTTTATGCCATCGCGGCGGCGAGAAAAAACATCCGGCTGCAACATGCTTACTTTGTCCCCGACAAACTCGCCATCCAAGCGTTGCTGGAAGCCTTGAAACGCGGGGTGACGGTCCAGATCATTGTTCCGGGCAAGAACGATTCGGCGATCGGGCGGGCGGCTTCGAGGTCAACATGGGGAAAATTGATCGAGGCTGGCGCCGAGTTTTACGAATACAAACCGTCCCTATTTCATTGCAAAGTCATGATCGTGGACGATTATTTTGTCACGGCGGGCTCCGTGAATTTTGACAACCGCTCATTTCGATTGAATGACGAGGCCAACTTTAATGTTTTTGATGAGAAATTTGCCGCTGAACAGGTGAAGGTATTTGAGGAGGACAAAAAGTTGTCTTCGAGGATAGATCCGAAGCAGTTCAAAAACCGTTCATGGTACGTGAAAGTTTGCGAAAGTTGTGCCGGTCTTTTTCAATCGCAGCTGTAATAAGAACATGTTGCGCGTTTATATTTACGACAAATGTGGCTCCTGCCAGAAGGCGGTGCGATTTCTCCAAGCCAGCGGTGCCGCTTTTGAGACTGTTCCGATCCGCGAACGCCCTCCCACATTAAAAGAGCTCCGTCTGATGTTGCAGGCTGCTGGAAGTATCAGGAAACTGTTCAACACCTCCGGAAAAGATTACCGGGACTTAAGTTTGGGAAGCAAATTGCCGATGTTGAATGATGACGAAGCCCTGCTGTTGCTGAACGCCAACGGCAATCTTGTCAAAAGACCTTTTGGCTTGGATCTGGAGGCGGGTGTTTTTCTCCTGGGATTTGATCTGGAGAAATGGCGTCAAACCTTAAATTGACTGGGCAGGTCAACCAGGATACTTTGAAATCGTCTAAAAAGGGACGTCAGGTAGATTGCGATGAAAACCGGTTGTTGTTTATTAGCTGCTGCGCTTATTGGCCTGTATGATGGCCAAGCGGCTTTGATTTACAGCACCATTCCCACGACCCTCCCGCCCAATGTTGACAGCCTATCCTATCAGGGGGCGCACATTGACGAGTTTGGAGATTACATTGATTTTGGCAGCAGCGGAAAGAGCCTTGGGTCTGTTCAGGTTACGATGAGCAGCTGGACCTTGCACTCGGATTTCCAGACCTACGATCCCTCGTATTATATTCATCCTATCACGTTGAATATCTATGAGGTGAACACGGCCAATCCGTCTGATCCTCAGCCTGGCGCAGTGTTGGCGACACAAACCTCCGATTTTCAGATCCCGTGGCGGCCGGAGATTTCAGCATACAACGGCTTGGCGTTCAACATTTCCTTCGATTTCGAAAGCCTTGGCGTGGTTTTGCCCAAAGAGATCATGTTCGGCATCACCTTCAATACTCAAGATTACGGATATTCCCCTCTCAATCAGGTCGGTCCTTACAATTCCCTGAATCTTGGTGTTACACAGGATATTCCGAGTGTCGGCACTGATGTGGATCGGGATGGTTTTTTGATTCGTGACCCCGCTGGAGGTCCGGATTATGTCGTCTCCCCGGGCTGGGAATATCCGGTGATGATTCAGTTCTCCGAACCGGTGAACATTTCTCCTGTCCCCGAACCCGGAACCTGGATGGCCGGTCTGGCGCTTTTTGCCGCCTGCGCGATCCACCATTTCCGTCGAACACTTACAGCTTCCCGTGCTTCCTGAGGACGCCCTTTCCTTCCTTTCAACCGCAGACCCAAAACTCGGTGAATTGATTTCCCAGGTCGGGGATTTTAAACTCGAGGTTCATGCGGGCATCGAGCCTTACCAGATGCTCATGAGATCGGTCACTCATCAGCAGCTTTCTGGAAAGGCGGCAAAGACCATTTTTGACCGTTTCATCGCGCTTTTTCCAGGAGCACACTTTCCCGCGCCATCTGACATCCTCCGAAAGCGTCCCGAGACCCTCCGAGGCTGCGGTTTGTCCAATTCAAAAGTTCTGAGCATACGCGACATTGCCGAGCGAACCGCCGCCGGAGATGTTCCGTCCCTGGCTCAAACCCCTGCGATGTCTGACGAGGATATCATCGAGCAACTTACCAAAATCCGAGGAGTGGGTGTCTGGACGGCGCAGATGTATCTGATGTTTGGACTGGGCCGACTGGATGTGCTTCCCATCAACGATTACGGTGTGCAAAAAGGGTTCCAGAAAACCTACCGTTGCCGCCGTCTTCCAACTCCGGATCGAATTGAGAGACACGGAAAAAAATGGAAGCCGTATCGTTCGGTGGCCTCGTGGTACCTCTGGCGTGCCCTCGAGGGTGTGAATAAAACTGGGTGAGGCCTACACGGAGCGCGGGTCTGTGACGTCTGTGATCTGCACTGGAGTTTGGATATTTTGGAATCGTGCCACGAACCCCCGCAGTTTGATAAGCGGGTAGGGCGCGTCACTGCGTGCGCGCCGGGGTGAAGGGTAATGCAAGAGAAACGATTCGCCTGTTTGTCCCGGCTCAGTCTTTCCGTTTGCGAACACGTATTTCCAATTCCCGGCGCGCGCGGAGCGACGCGCCCTACCAAAATGTCCAAAACTCCAGCGCGCCTACGACGTTCCAAACAGCGCCGTAGGCGCGGTATCGTTGTAGAAATGCAGCCAAACAAATCTTCAGCCCCGTTAGGGGCGGCATCATCGGGGGAAACTGGGTTGCCGACGGCACGCGGCGAAACGTCAAACGGACGATGCCGCTCTTGATGGAGCTCCACTGACGCTTGCATCACACCACCATTCTACACTGCGGCACCTAAAGGACTGACTTGTGCTGCGGGTCACACAGGCCACACAGCCGCGCTCCGGGGCAAAATGAGAATTGCTGCCTGAAACCGTATCCGGTCAAAACCTGCGTTTGAGTAGTCATTTGAACCATGCGGGAAAAGGCAGTTGGGATGTGAATCATTTGCGGGTCTCCTGCAATAGCGAACTCATTTCCAAGGCTTACCTTGAGGCATTCGTTCGATGCAGCCGGACAAACATTTTCGGCGGCAGATTTGGCTTTGTCACGACGATGAGCCGATCGAATTAGTGTTCGTTAAAAATCAAATATGGTCGGTCCTTCCGACTGAAAAGGGATTATGGAAGATAGAAAAATCAAAACTACAGACTCATCACGAACAACCGGAAGTGTCAGGGGAACCGATGCGAACCGTGATCCGATCACCGGCACGCCCGGAGCGCATCCTGTTGGAACGGGGCTAGGAGCCGCCGCCGGTGGCGCGGCTGCCGGAGCTGCCATTGGAACAGTGGCTGGTCCTGTGGGGACCGTAATCGGCATGGCTGCGGGCGCAATCGTCGGAGGGCTCGCCGGGAAAGGGATCGCCGAGAAAATCGATCCGACTGTGGAAACTTCTTACTGGAAGGAAAACTACCAGACCCGGCCCTATTACCAGAAGGACTCCGCCTGGGAATCTTATGAACCGGCATACCGGACCGGTTATGAAGGTTATGGCCGATATCAAGGGAAAAGGTATGAAGATGTGGAAGGCGATCTCCGACGGGATTACGAAAAATCCCGGGGGAAAACGGGGTTGCCATGGGAAAGCGCCAAATCGGCCACGCGCGATGCATGGCATCGTGTTGAGCGGGCTATCCCGGGAGATGCAGACGGTGATGGTCGTTGACCTGTTGCGCATCCGACAATAATCATGCGGCGATCCTAAATAGGTCGCCGCAATTTTTTTCTATCGTGGCCCAAGTTCGTCTCAAAAACCAGTCGGCTTCCAGCGCTCGTAAAAATTTTCTTGTACCAGTCGGGTTTTCAAGAAACTCAAACGTGTTGGAAGCTCCGAACTGGTTTGTGAGCACAACCTGCCATTGGGAGAAATTGGTCGAGGATTGTATCCAATAGGCGCGTTCGGGTGTTCCGATGAGACGACCTGTGAAACCGGGACCGTCGGGGTTGAAGGCCAGTTGATTCACGTTCAAAACCAGCCTGCTGCCCGCATCGAGACCGTCGTTGTTTGAGGAAGGCAATATTGGTTTGTTGCGGCATAACACCCTCTCCAGTTCGCAACGGCGGTCTCAAGGGATTGGGATGTCATGGAACCAGCTGTTTCCGGGGTGAAAAAAATATTCGCAACGACGATGTCGGTGGGATCGTGAATTTTGCGATTTGCCTTTGGACAGAACCTTCCTGATTTTTAAGTGGCTCCCAGTCGCCTGTGGCATCGAGAATTTCAATATTCTGAACTGTCGCTCCCGACCACGGGAAGTTTTGTATCTCAAACAAGACCTGCTTTTCCTCCGGCTGATCGTTACAGACCAGAATCACCGCAAGATTGTCATTTGTATGAACACCTGCGGTGATCACAAGACTGCGGCCCTGTGGCCCTGTGGCGACAGGTTTGAAATGTCGGGCCAGATTGTTGAACGCCTGGAATGCGTAAAAAGGTTTCATGCGCAGCCCGTTTTCATTGAACAATCCAAATCCGCCGACTTCCCCGTGAAAAAAATTAGCCACGTCGATGGGAGCCTGTTGAAACTGCAAAAGTGATGACAGAACAAATGCCGCCGCCCGTGAACCGCTCATTTTGTCGTAAAATTTTTGCCGCTCCCTTGCGGGGGCTTTTCTTGAAAGTCCGTTCCAGCTGTTGTCCGGAAGATAATTCCATTCATTCAGGTGGCTCTCCGTCCTTTGAAACCCGAAAGAGTTGAGCATTTCTCGCACTCCCTGGGCCCGTTCAACGAATTCTCGGGCTCGATCGGTGTAACAATGCCAGGAGAAGAAATCCAACGGCAGCTGGTTGGTCTGGCAATGCGCCAAAAAATTCGTCACGAATGCCGTGGGAACAAATTGTCCGTTCTGGAGACGGCCCAGGCTGCCGACTCCTGGTCCCCCTATTTTTAACCCTGGAAACATTTTTTTGATGGTGCGGCTGCTGACTGCGTAAAGTTTCAGGTAATCCTCATCACTCCCGCTCCACATCACGGGCCTGTTTTCGGGTTCGTTCCAAATCTCCCAGTATTTGATCCCGTATCGAAAGCCTCGAGCCCACCCCTCGTTGTAATGCCGGATGATTCCAGTACAGATGGCGGACCATTTCTCCGCGCTTGCAGGAGGATGAACAAAACGTTTGATGGTGCCGTGATCGATGCTTTCGCCCAGTCGGAAAATGATTTCCGCTCCGGTGGCCCTGGTCGCCGCCATGTATTCATCGGTCATTCGGAAATCGTAATTTGCCGGATCTTCTGAATCAGCGTTTGGATTGGGAAAAATGGCATGGATATCCACCACGTCGGGATTGGGCCAATGACAGTCGTGCAGGCGGTTGTGCGGAATGCCGAGGGAACGTTGTTCCTCGGTCAGGTCGATCAACCCGCCTCCCACCAGAGGACCTTTGTTGATTCCATGGAGCAGCCGGAAGCTGCCGGCGGTCTGCGAGAAATCGACGGAGATTTTTTGCACCTGTTTCGCTGCAAAAACTTCCATAATTTGCAGATGGAATAGGAAAATGCCAGAGTAGATCCAGGTTTGAAGTTTGATCAAACAGACGGCGAAACAAGAAGATTTCATGGTTGGAGTGGTCTGGGCGCTTTGAATCTGGCTCTGTGATAGGTTCTTTCCTTCATGTATGAGACGAAAAACTTGATTTCTGTTTCTGACGAAGGCCATAAGATAGGCTTCAATTAAAGAAGTAATCCCGATAATTTGAAATGAGCAAAAAGAAGCCGGATCAGCCTGACCTCCCAGGAGGTGACATTCCAACCGCAGGCAAATCAGATTCCGGCCAGGTCAACGGCCCGGCCTCCAACCCTGAAACTCCGCCGCTCCCCGGCCTCGAAGGCGGTTCCAAACCCAACTCGTCGCCGCATGTAGAACTCGAAACCCTCCCGGCGGAGGTGGTTCACAAACCTTTTGTCCCAGGCAAGTTCGAATTCCTGCTCCATCGGCAGGTGGACACGAATTTTCTCGAATACGCGTCATACGTCATTCGCGACCGCGCGATTCCCGCCCTGGCGGACGGTCTCAAGCCTGTTCAACGCCGTATTCTGTGGGCATTGAAGACCATGGATGACGGACGTTTCATGAAGGTGGCCAGCGTTTCCGGTGAAACGATGAAATATCATCCTCACGGTGAAGCTTCGATCGGCGATGCGCTTGTGGTCATCACGAACAAACGTTATCTGATCGAAGGGCAGGGGAACTTTGGCAATATTTTCACCGGCGACCCGGCCGCAGCACCCCGTTACATCGAATGCCGTCTCACCGAACTGGCCCGGACCGAAATTTTCAACGACGATCTGACCGAATTTGTGCCCAGCTACGACGGTCGCAATAAAGAACCGGTGGCTTTGCCCGCACGGCTTCCAATGGTGTTGATGCTGGGGACTGAGGGAATCGCGGTCGGACTTTCCTGCCGCATTTTGCCGCACAATTTTGTCGAGCTGCTCCAGGCCCAGATCGCCATTTTGAAAAACCAGCCGTTCAAATGCCTCCCGGATTTTCCAACCGGCGGATTGATGGACGCGCGTGAATACGACGACGGAAAAGGATCGATCAAAGTCCGGGCAAAGATCAAGGCCAGGGACGATTCCACGGTGATCATCAAAGAAATTCCCCCGTCCACCACCACCGAATCCTTGATCGGGTCCATTGAAGACGCGGTGCGCAAAGGAAAATTGAAGGTGCGAAGCGTCAACGATTTCACTTCTGAAGCGGTCGAGATTGAGATCAAAGCGCCTGCGGGAGTCAGCTCCGAACAGTTGATCAACGCACTTTACGCCTTCACGGCCTGTGAGGTTTCCATCAGCAGCCGGATCATCGTCATCAAGCAAAATCGCCCGGTCGAAATGACCGTCAGCGAAGTTCTTAAGGAAAACACTGCTCAGCTGCTGGATCTTTACAAACGTGAACTGGAGTTGAGGGAGAAAAACCTCCAGGAAGACCTCCATTTCCGGACGTTGGAACGGATCTTCATCGAGGAAAGGATTTATAAAAAGATCGAGCAGTCAAAAACAAACGAAACGGTCTTTTCAGCCGTTCATGACGGTCTTAAACCTTTCCGTGCTGAACTGGTCCGCGATGTGACCGACACCGATGTCGAACGGTTGTTGCAGGTGCGCATCCGCCGGATTTCACTCTTCGACATCAGCAAACACCGGGAAGAGGTGGAAAAGGTGAAGGCCGAACTGGCTGAAACACGCAAAAACCTCAAAAATCTGACAAAATTTGTCACGGGTCGGCTGGAAGCTTTGATCGCCAAATACACCCCGATTTATCCACGGCTGACCAAATCCAGCCGCTATGACGAAGTGGAGGCAAAAGAGGCCGCGTTCAAGGCTTTCAAAGTCGCTTACGATCGGGAAAAGGGTTACATCGGATTTAAGTCCGGTGGAGACGAATTCCGTCTGGACTGCACGCGGTATGACAAATTGTTGATGCTGTTCAAAGACGGCCATTACAAGGTGGTTGAGCTTCCTGAAAAACTGTTCATCGGCCCCGACCTGATCTGGTGCGGGATACCGGAGAGGGACCGGGTTTTCACCCTGGCTTACACCAATCGTGAAGCCAGCTACATCAAACGCTTTACTTTTGGCGGCGCGATTCTCGACAAGGAGTATTATTGTATCCCGGAGAAATCCCGGATTCTGTTCTTCGAACCCGAGACTCCGGAGAAAATTTACATCAAATACAAACAGGCTCCCAACCAGAAGGTGAGCCAGCAAATCTGTCGTCCGGGCGAGCTTGCGGTGAAAGGTGTGAAAACCCTTGGCAACCAGATTTCGATTAAAGATGTCGGCTCGATCAACAGCAAGCCGCCTCGCAACTGGGATCTGGAAGCAACCACAACCGATCTCAAGTTCACCTGATGCCGGCGACGGTTGTAATTGCCTTGGCGATTACCGGAAATCCGGAAGCCACGGTTTCGAGTTTTGAAAAAACTGCCGGTTGAGAGCGGCAGCCCAAAGCCGGGCGGCTTTCCGCTGCCCTCCAATGCTGAGATGGATTTTGTCAGGCCTGTCCAGATCGGTCATTGAGTCATAATCCGGTCCGGGAAAACAATGCAGGGAGGCGGCCATCCGTTCCTGAACGCGGCGGATCTGAACATCCCGGAGGAAAGGCATCTGGCGGTTAATCACCGCGGCCAAAGCCGGATGATTGAGATCTAGCCTGGCCAGTTCCAACCACGAAGAAAAATTCCGGAAAACCTTTTCCTCATTCTTTTCTGCCCAATCGTTCTGTCCCTGGTCAGCCAGGATCGCCCGGAGCCCGGTCAGAGGAACGTATTTATTGAGTGTATTCTGCAGATTAATGTAAGGCATCCCGATGGAGGACTTCACAAAGCTGTGTTGAAAAGGGATTCCCTGCGCTGATTTGGACCAATGCTCAAGGCTGGTTCCTCCAAAGGCTGCATTATAAATCAACACCGGCACGTTCTCCTGCTTCGCAAGTAGTTCGCCAAATTTCGACCAGAAATAATTCCCGTGTCCAAAGGGTGCCGGAGCGACGCCCGATCCGAAGTGACAGAATCCAGCCTCAGGCAGGTCCGTTGGAGATCCCGTTTCCAGATATTTCTTAAAAGCCCTGCTTTCTTGATCCACGGCCACGGTGTTGACCCGGTCATCGTCCGCACCCTCCATGTTCTCGTCCTGACCAGCGGCCACGGAATGGCCGACGACAACGAACACCTCTCCCACACCCACGCGCTCGACCAGACCGGTGGCGACAATGGTTGAACCCGCCAGGGCGCGAATTTCAAGATTGTACCATCCGCCGGTTGCCGCGGTGCTCGTCCTCAAAGTTCCCGATGTGCCGCGATTGATGACCGTCTGCCATTCGGCCCCTCCGCGTTGGGTTTCTGATCTGGGAATCAGCCGCAATTGGACCAGATCGGCTTCTCCGGAAAATCTTCCCCGAACGGGGATGATTGCGCGATTGTTTGAGTCACGTTGATAAACCGTCCTGGTCAGCGGAAGGTCGAGAT
>Ga0163151_10004468_pt1 | contig 18767 bp, 21 predicted proteins | sample OliLakLV19MP5IB2_FD_145596 | JGI IMG/M metagenome (GOLD analysis project Ga0163151, IMG submission 145596) | Freshwater microbial mat bacterial communities from Lake Vanda, McMurdo Dry Valleys, Antarctica - Oligotrophic Lake LV.19.MP5.IB-2 | ecosystem: Environmental > Aquatic > Freshwater >... | reverse complement strand
TCCTAATATAATATATATATATATATACTATATACGACCGAAACGGCTATTTTGTGACATCAACTGAAAGAGGGACGGTTTTTAAAGTTCCCCCATCATTAAACTGTACCCGGCTCTTTATTATTTTCTGGGTAACTTCGCTAGGTTGGATTTAGAAACATAAATTCTTATTTTGAGATTTTCTTAATTTGATGGTCCCTTTTTAGATCAAACATTCTATTTGTGAATCGTGAAATCGATGGCTCCTGTGACGTTAGCCCGATAAATCTAAGCTTAAAATGCCTTCAAAGCCATGGGAGAACCATCGGACACTGAAAACCCTGTCTCGCTCATTTAAGTCTCCAATTCTAAAGTTCGTATGAATTGGTTACGGAGATGATTCAAAAAAAAGATTCCCTTGTTGGCGTCGTGCCAGAGATGAAAGGAATCATTGGCCTCGATCTATTTGGAGGGTGGCAACAGCATAGCTTGGCCCCAATTCGATGCCTGTGATTCTTTGATAAGATGAAGCTGCGCCATGTGAACGGCATAGATAATCTTTGGAAGATGACCAGTTGATGCCGCCAGAATAGCGAGAGCCGCTGCTAACGAGATGAGTTTTTCGAGTCCCATAAATACCTCCTCAAGGTTTGTAGATCATTATTGTTTTTGTTTTAGAAACAGGGTGTCGGGCTTGTAGAAGTACGCTCAAAAAGTCCTAGTCCGAAGGACTCGTGAGTTTAGAAATGATGTGGTTTCGCTCTAGAAAAAGTAGCAACGAAGTAGCAAAAAAGTAGCAGAGCTACGACATTTCAAGACGTTTCGTGAAAGATTCAAGCTGAGTCTGTCAGGTGCTTTTCAGTGTTATTAATTAGTTACGATCCTTAGGTTTTTTGCTTTTCTTACTCAAACAGTATTCGAAAATTGGTCGGGGCGACAGGATTTGAACCTGCGACCCTCTGGTCCCAAACCAGATGCGCTACCAGACTGCGCTACGCCCCGAGCATTGGTCAGACGCGTCAACCTACTGATCAATGGGTACACTGTCAATTCTCGGGATTGTTTTTTGCGTGACGTAATTTTTATTGCTTTATTGTTCCCCTCGGTTAAACAACAGAAGGTTTTGTTTAATATCGCGAGGTCGAAAATGGCAGCAATTCTGACGGTTTTATCAGCACTTTTATTTTTCGAAACCACACATGCCCGTGATGCTGAGTTTTATAACGAAGCCCAAATCCGAACTCGTTACGAAAATCGAAAAATGATAAATGGTAAATCCATTAACGCCGACAACCGCGAGGAGTCTGAGCAGGATTTCACGACCCGCACTCAGCTGGGCGTTAATATGCGAAAAGGTGAGAGTGTTAAGGCCAAACTTTTATTTTCTCATAATTTTCAGTGGGGGAGTGATGTCGACGCAACTACTGGCGCAGAGGGTACCGACAATACCGAGCCTTATCAGCCGGACGGCATTAATAATAACGAGAATATTCCGCTCGTTAGCGAAGCCTGGCTATGGTGGAAGCTCAACGAGTCCATGTCCCTTCGCATGGGCCGTGGCCCCTTTTCATTGGGCGATGGCAAAGTTATTTCAAATAATGACTATTTGAAAGTGCCTTATTCGTTGGACGGCGTAGTCATCGGTTGGAGTGGCGAGCTTTCACATTCAGATTTTTTTGCGCTCAAGCTTATCGAAAACGTAAAGCCAGGTTTTGTGACTAACGATTCGGAAATGAATGTCTACGGCCTTAGTTTTAATGTTAAAAATCCACCTGAAATTTTTAAAATTATTCATTTTCATGTAATGCAAGTGGTAAAAAATGCGATTGATAAGGGCGGAAATGGGATTGGTGAGGACCCCATTTATGAACGCGGTCTCAATTACGGTCGCTACGGTTTGGCCTTTGTCGGTGGAAAGTTTTTTCAGTATGCCATCTCCTACGCCGCCCACTCAGGCGAAATCCAGTTGGGTACGAGCACTAAGGTATGGAGTGGCTCAATGATTGACGCCGAACTGGCCCTCAGGCCCACATGGAAAAATGCCAAAATTTACTATGGCTATCATCGAGACACCGGCAATGAACAGGTGAATGGAGAGAAAGAGGCAAAGTACGACAGTTTTCTATATGAAAAACATGGGACTTCGGGTGCGATGGATGTTTTGGGCTGGGGTAATTTAACTTTTTGGAAGGCTGGCCTACACGCCGATATTCTTGAGGACCTCCGACTTTACATTGATTATTATTCTTTTTTACGTTCTGAAACTCGGGATACTGTCACAGCGGGCCCAAATGGTACTTCCATGTTGGCCTCTCAACTGGGTGACGTTTCTGATGAATCAGAAATTGGCAGTGAGTGGGATGTCTCAGTCGACCATACTTACGATACCGGCCTCAACATGCTTTTACGATTCAGCACGTTTATTCCTGGACCTTATCTAAGTGAAAACTCAGGACCCAACAAAAATTTTTCTCAGGTTTTTTTGCAGGCAAAAATCCAGTTTTAATACACGACCCGACCTTGGCCTCTTGAGCCAGATCAATACGCTGTCGATAGTGTTATTGATGAGCAGAAAATTTCTAAAAGCTAAACTCTCAGTTACTTTTTTTGTCCTTTTGCTGTGTTGTCTTTCAGGTTCAGGCGCTCAGGCATTTCGCGGCGAAAAAGTTCAACTTAAAACTCAGCTCCAGACTTCTTTAAATCACCTTTTAGAAGGAACAACGTCTATTCACGAAGCTTTTTTTAATCAAGATGAAAGCCAAATTGAGTCTAACACGCGAAAAGTCCTAGCGGACGTTCAAAGCGCTCAACAGAAGACCAAATACGAAAGATCTAATGGCTTGCATGTCGAGCGAATACTCCAGGTTGTGAGTAATCATTTGGCGCAGCTACTCGGTTCGACGGGGGAGGATCGCAAAAAGTATTTGCGACTGGCATTTGACCAGGTCGTGCACATCGCTCAGACGTATAAATTGGATTCCTATCGTATTTTCTACTGCCATTCGAGTAATGGCATTTGGCTTCAAAAGAGTTGGAAGGCACAAAATCCCTATAATCCACAAACGCTCGCTAATTGTGGCATACCGGTAAGATAAAATGTTAGACAGATTTTTCGCAACTCTATCTCGAAGGGCGCTTGCGACCAGTGCGATTGCCTTCGGTATTTTATTTATCTTAGTTGCAAATCCCCCCCGAACTGCCTGCGACAGTCAGTATGAGGAATTTCAGAAAGATCAAGTCGGTCGACTAACGATCGACTCAAAATTAACGGTAAAGCCGAGCAAAACGACATTTCACCTTGCGGTGGAGCAGTGTCGATTTTCTAACAACATTGGCGGATGTTTAGAATTTTTTAGCATTCTCAAAACTGTGCTTCGCGAATTGGATGCCACGACCCAAAAATGTTTCGCCGACATGGGCGGGAGAAATGAAGTTAAGGATACGTTGTGGGTGAGTTTTGAACTCATCACGCGTTTGGCGTGGGGTGAGGCGCCGCCGCGATCCTATCGCGAAGCGGTCGGTTGGCTAGACACTCCTAATATTGCGATTTTTTGCGAACTAAAAGAAGTCATGTCCCAATTTTACGGCCCCGAACGTATGGCCGCGTTTTCCCGCGACCTCATCCCCAAACTTCCGGGAGGGTCTGGACTACGGTTCACTGATGCCTGGCCTCGGTCCATTTTGAGTAAAGGTTGTCGTTAGATTATGCGGCTTTTATTATCGTGGGCCTGTTAGGTTGACCTGCGACATTTCCGCAGCCTCGGCATTTAAAAACAAAGAAACCGCTATCATCATTGTCGAGGTACATAATTGTGCTGCAGGTCGGGCATTCGTGGAGGCCGACGGTATCTCCTTGGGTGACTATGTCCTTCAATTGGTAACATTTTATTATGTCGCTTTCAAAGCCTTTAAGTTTTAAGTCGCCTACAAATTCAAACTTAAACTGCTCTTTGTCTCGTAAAGCATCCATCAGATCATGATCTACAACAACTCCATCTACCGGTCCGGCGCCGCAGAGCCTTGAAGACAAATTTACGGCAGGCCCAATCGCCGTGTAGCTGTGAAAGTGTTTACGGGGGCCGTAGAACCCAATGTTGGCATAGCCCACAGAAATGCCAATTCTTATCTCGAGTTTTTGGTGCCAATTCTTTTCGTACTCAAAACTTCTTTCTCGAATCGCGGCCAGAATTTCCCAGCTTGCCTTTAAGCAGCGGTCCGCATAGTCGTCATATTTTATAGGTGCGTTCGAAAATGCAAAAATGCCATCGCCCAAAAATTTATCTATAGTGATATCATATTTCAGCAGGTATTTTGTCGTATCCTCTAAAAACATTGTAATGACCTTATTTACTTTTTCTTGGTCAATTCGCACAACTCTTTCTGTCGAATTTACGATATCAATAAACATAGCGCATATTTTATTACGCTTTATCCCATCGGTAATTTTAATTTCCCCCGACTTGATAGAATTTACGACCTGCGGACTAAATTGTTGGCTTAAGAGTCCCAGGTCAATGGCTTCTTTACTTTTTATTTCTATAATTTTGTCCCGGTTGGTGACTTCTTGATTAAGTGCCATTCTGCTCTTGATTTCTTCTGTGCGGAGTTTTTCGTTGAACAGGCGAGTTAGAATCGAAATCAATATTGTCGAAAAAACAAAGAATGAATTAATTGCCATTGCTTGCCAGTTTCGGTCTGCGGGGGCAACAAAGATTGCGAGCAGATAAAATGGTGCGTAAATTATTATTGGGTTGATAAAGTAGAAGGCTTTACTCCATGGAAAAAATGCTAGAGCTGCAATGGAAACTAAATTTAGCCCCGCGTAATAGGGTGAAGACATACCTTCTGCGCGGTAAGCCATTATAGAAATAAACAACGCGGCCACAAACATGAGAAAAGCTACATTGGCTTGTTGTCCAATATACGACTTGAGCCGCCTCGACAGCAACAACGTTTGGTAAGCGACTAGCGCTGTAAAAAGGCGATAGGCTAAAAACTCAAACTTTTTGTCAGGCACATAAATATAGTCGCATACCCAAAAAAGTAAATAGAGTGGCAATGCAATTTTGCCGCTGATTATTTCGACAACTTGCTTGATTTCTTGAATTCGTTCTTTGTTTCGAACTTCGTTAATAGTTAAAATTCAATCCCCCAAAAAGCCAACTAGGCCGCATCTTTTTTTGTGCAATAAAAAAGATTAATGCCGGTGCCCTCGTGCTCGACCGTCGAAGTGCCTTCGAGATGTGAGAAAAGGCCCTTCATTTGCTCAATCGATCGATAAATCAGGTGCCAGTCCAACGCTATAGCCATAATAAATTTATTAGGATTGCCAGTATTAAAGTTGCCGATAATTAGCTCCCCACCCTTTTTTAAACTTTTAAAGAGGCTGGATCCCGCCATTTGAGCTACAGGATCTGTTAGATAATCAAAAAGACCTGCGCTATAAATAAGATCATACTTTTCATCAAGGCCACGAGTTATTACGTTCTTGATTGCTGAGTGTACCATCCTAATGTCGATTTTTAAACTGTGTTTATTGGCGAGGTTTCGAAGCGTCCGTTGGGTAAATTTTAATGCCGACTCATCTTGGTCAAGTAAATGAATAGAAATATTCTTATTAGCTAATAAATCTGAGTTCTCATTTATGATTTTTTGTATCTCCATGGCAGGACCACATGCTACGGATAGAATTTTCAAATCTTTGGTGGAATTTGTTTTGATGATATTGACTATTTTATCTTGCAAGTAATCTGCCCTATTCTTTACGGCAACGGCAGAGGGCTCGTTAACTAAATAGTAATGCAAACATTTTGCAAATAAGGACTCTCCAATCACTTCAGATCGATAGATCAGATTCATCATTTCGTAATCACCCGCGTAGCCCAGCGGCTTGCTGTAGACCCTGTTGGCAAAGGGAGCCTCATAAATGAGTTTCCTCATGTTTTCGCGAAAAAATTTGAATGAGGCAGATTTTTGTATTTCGTCGCAGCCTTGTAGCTGTTGAAACAGCCGGTCATAAACAGGCACAAAAAACTTAGTAAAGTAATTCGAGAAAAACTGGCAAATGGTCATTTCGTAGTTTCGATAATCCATGGCCGACGATTTGTTGGCCGATGTCTCTAGATCAGTGATTTTTTGCTTGAGGGATTCTAAGTAGTCTTTTGTTCGCCATACGCCTTCTCGAAATGGTACGGGCACTAGGTCAGAAATTTTGAGATCTTCTTCTAGTGATTTTATTATTTTAAAGCTTTCAAAAAGTGCGAATACCTGTTCGACGGGGACCGGCATACTTAAAACTTCAAACCCAACGATGTAGCCATCGTCTTCGGTGAGTTCATTTCTTACAGCCTTTAGATGGAGGCTTGCGATTTCGAATTGGTCTACCATGAAGGGGCATTCTTGATACTCGGAATTTGTAAACCATTGCGTCTTAGAATTTATGGCGAGCCCAAAGGCGCTAAAGTTTGAAACCACATGGCGCTGACCATCTATTTCAACGAAACAAGGAACATCATTTATATGGATTCTGTCTTGCCTTAAAATTTTTACTCGATTTTTTTCGGGCTCATTAATAAAAAAATCTTGATGGGCAGTTGCTAACTTCATAGTTGCTCCTTAAAGTGAATTAATTCATCACCTTACTATCGGCAAATTAACGAAATCATTTAGGAAAATGTAAATTATGCGACCGACAATTCGACCAAGGTCGAGACCGGAATGGCTCTTAATTTACCAAATAGAATTAATAACTAAAAGGCTGAGGGCTAATGGCTTCTGGACCATGCCAATTGTCATAGTGATCGGTAGCTACGGGTAGAAGACAAAGGGTGCGGGCAATTTTTATGGCGTGCGCGACTGTTCGCTGTTGGGCCTGGCTCATTTTGCTAATTCGAGCTGGCACTACCTTGCCACCTTCCATTACGAAACGGCCTAAAGTTGTAGGATCTTTATAGTCAAATTTGAATTTTCCAGGGTATTCCTGGCGGTATTTTAAGCGTACACCTGATTTCTTGTTATCTTTTGCGATGGTAGACATAGTACTCCTTGAAAAAGCCCTTAAAAAAACACAGCCAAATACGACAAAATTCGATTGCCAACAAGCGTCTGTTTCACCTATATCTACCATTTGCGCTTTTATTTCAATAGTTTTATTGGATTACAGCTGCATTTACCACAGCACTACACCGGAGGATTTTAATGGCCAAATGCGAACTATCAGGGCGCGGACCGACAGTAAAGAATCTAGTCAGCCATTCCAACATCAAAACTAAGTCCACGGCATTTCCAAATATTCAAAAAAAGAGCATTTTTAGTAGATCATTAGGATCTTCGGTAAAGCTTTCAATCTCAACTGCCACGCTGAAGAGCATTGAGCATTGTGGGGGGTTAGATAAGTTTATTCTTTCTCAGCCCGACATTAAACTTTCAAAAAGAGCCAAAACCGTCAGACAGCGAATTCGCAAAGTTCTTAACAGAAAAAGCAAAGGGAAGGCAAAATGAGCCGAAAATTTCCAAAATTGAAAATAAAAAAAGGTGCTACGGTTAAAGTCATTGCGGGCAGTGATCGGGGTCGCGAAGGTGCGGTACTAGAGATCAATCGCGATAAAATGAGAATTAAAGTCCAGGGAGTCGCCGTGAAGACTCACTTTGACAAAAAAGATGGAATGAAAAAGCTTGAAGGTATGATTTCTTATTCAAATGTTGTCCTTGTAAAACAGGCAGAAAAGAAGGCGCCAGGTACTAAAAAGGGGCCCAAAGAGCCAAAGGCAACTAAAGGTAAGAAAAGTCAGGCTCAACCCTCAACCTATAACCGCTAGATTGAGCGCAAACTTGTTAAATAAATCCCTTTTTTATTTCATTATTGCCGTTGCCCCATTGGCTTTAGCCGAGGTCGCTGCAGCAAATGTTATTGTTTGCAAAAATCAAAAAATAGTACGCACCATTCGGGTCATTAAAGTGGATGACGAGGCCAAAGAAAATAAGTGTGTCACCATGTATTCAAAAGGCGGCATTGATAAAATTGTGGGGGGCGGCAGAAGTCTTGTCACTTGCACGAGTGTAGCGGCCAACATCCGTATCAATCTCGAAAAGGCCGCTTGGCAATGTAAAGATATGGTTCCTGCGGGCATTGAGTCCCATTATAAGTTTGAATAAATCACCATGAACCCCACACTAAACGTCGTTGTCCTCCAAATGACTTCAGGGGACATCGTTGAAAAAAATATTGAGCAAGCCCTTAGTGTGTTGGGCCAGCCCTCCCTAAACAAAGTTGACCTTATCTCGTTACCAGAGAACTGTTTATTTTTAAGGGTCGAGGGTGAGGATAAAGTCAAAGGTTGGGACGCTACTTCGCCTTACTTTGAGCCTTTTAAAGACTTTGCTAAAAAAAACAATCTGTTTATTCACTTGGGTTCTATTCCCCTCAACAGAAATTCTCAAATCTATAATTCGAGTATTATCATTGAGCCGACTGGTAATCTTGTTGCTGACTATTCAAAGATTCATTTATTTGATGTGGACGTGGACGGTGAGCGAAGTCACCGAGAGTCTATGACATTTGCGCACGGCGAACTCCCGACAGTAGTCGATATTAGAGGATGGAAGGTCGGCCTCACCATTTGTTATGATTTAAGGTTTAGTGAGTTATTCTTGCATTACGCGAAACAACCTGTGGATTTAATTTTAGTTCCTGCCGCGTTTACGGTACCTACAGGGCAGGCTCATTGGGAAATACTTTTAAGAGCCCGCGCTATCGAAGCGCAATGCTATGTTGCTGCAGCAGCCCAATCAGGAACACATGTGGGGCACAAAGGTGGAAAACGACAAACCTACGGTCATTCGGTAATAATTGACCCCTGGGGCACAAAATTGGTTGAAGCGCATGAGGGTTTAGGGATAATTAAAGCTGGGCTTGAAAAATCTGAGATTGAAAAAGTTCGTCGGCAGATTCCGATGAAGAATCACCGCCGGCTTTAGTGAGACTAGTTAGATAATGATTAGGTAGAAAATGATTAGGCAGATAAGGCAAATATTGGATAAAAATATGAAAAAAGATATGAAAAAAAATCTATGTTTATTTTATTTATTGATGACTTTGATTTCTCCCATTTCAAGTGCAGCCACCGAGGACGCCGAGGATATTGATGCCGATCTATTAGTTCAGCCGGAATTACTCATTTTAAAGGATGAAGATCCCCTAAGGGTTAATCCGAACCTTAGTGCCCCCGAAAAGATTGTGAATTTGCGAGCCGTACAAAAAGAAGTTTTAAGTATCGCCTTGCCCGAAGAGTCACCCGAAGAAACCGAAGAACGCGCGCCGGTCGAAGAATAAAATATGCCCCAATTTATCGCCTTTACTGCCGAGGGTCTTGATGGTGTTTTAGAAAAAGAACTCCTGGACCTAGGTATTGTAGTTGTTCGAAAAATTACGGGCGGTGTCGTATTTGAGGGAGCTTGGGAAGACTGTTACCGAGCGAACCTTAATCTTCGCACAGCCTCAAGAGTCGCTCTCCCGGTGTTGGAATTTGAAGCCAGATCCCCAGAAGAGCTTTACGAGGGGGTTAAAAAGCACGACTTTACCCAGTACATAGAAGTGACAGGAACCGTGGCTGTGGACGCCTCAGTGCAAGAGAGCGTATTTCATGATCAAAGATTTTTTGCTCTCAAAATTAAAGATGCCATTGTTGATCAGTTTCGCGAAAAGTTTAACGAGCGGCCAAATGTCGAAAAAGACACACCTGATTTACGAATTATGGCTAAGGCCATAGGTAACAGAATGTTCCTGAGCATTGATACCTCGGGCGACCCACTATTTAAACGGGGTTACCGAAAAGAATCAACCGAAGCGCCTCTCAAAGAAACTCTGGCCGCCGGGTTAATAAAACTTTCTGGCTGGGATGGCGTTACCAACATTATTGATCCGATGTGTGGATCGGGCACATTCTTAATTGAGGCAGCTTTGATGGCGACAAGTGTGGCGCCAGGTACATTGAGAAAGCGTTTTGCTTTTCAAAAGTTTAAGAATTTTGATAAAAATGTTTGGTCCCATTTGGTTCAGGCAGCTATGGACTTGGAAAAAGAAGAGATCACCGCGCAGTTTTTTGGTTATGACATTAACTCGAAAGCCATTAGTATCGCAAAGGCCACAGCTCGAGAAGCCGGGGTTGATCACCTCATTAAGTTTAGCCGCATAGATGCAAGAATGTTAACGCCCCCCATCGATAAGGGAATAATTATCGTCAATCCGCCATTTGGCGAGAGAATGGGACTTTCGGAACAACTTAAAGATGTCTACCGGGACCTGGGGCATACCTTAAGAACGAACTTTAAAGGCTGGGAATGTTTTTTACTCTCCGGAAATGCAGAGCTTACACAAGAGCTAAAGTTAAAGGCCAACGAAAAACACAGAGTCATGAATGGGCCCATTCAGTGTCGATTTCTTAAATACCATATCAACTGATTCCGAAACGGCCCGCTGAGCTATAGATAATATTAATACATTCAAAAACACAAACTAAGTGCTGTCCCGCATTTAATAATTAAGTCTAGTTTTTTCTGACTGCACTCGCTATATTTATTTGTGAGTGGCACAAAAAAATCTCGAAGCGTAAGCTGGTAAAGAAGAAAAAGAATAGGAGGTACAATGAATATATTTAGAATCATTTTAATTACCCTGTTGGCGTTGCCGGTTTCAGCCAAAGTGGATTCGGTTGGCTACTATATCATTGAAAAACAATTTCTGGTACTTGTACCTAATGCCAAAAACAAAGTGATCGAAGAGCTGGGCACAAAAGTTGTTGTTAAATTATCCGCCGATGAACGTGACAATCTTGTTGAAAAAATTCACGACGTTTCTAAGTTTTGCGGTGGAGTCATTGACGTTACCGAAGACTATAGTAAAAAACCCAAAGGATTTTTAAAAGAGTATACGAAGGCAGCGCCCGTGCGCTTATTCAAAGAAACCTACTCAATAAATTTTGATAAACAAGTCAAAACGATTCTAGGAACCGTAAGTTCAGACCGTTTTGATCAGTATATTCGAAAGTTCATTGCCTTTCCAGATCGCTATAGCAACTCTGAAAACGGCAAAAAGGCTCACGAGTTTTTACGGGACAGTATGAAAGAGATTGCTAAAAATCACAATCGTAGTGATGTGACCGTGATTGAAGTGGAGACAGGCACTGGCTATACACAAAACTCTATCGTCGTAAAAGTACCAGGTAAAAATAGCAGTTTGCCAGCCGTACTAATTGGTGGCCACATGGACACGTTGAGAAATAATAAACCCGGCGCCGACGACGATGCCTCCGGCACTGTGGCTGTTGCCGAGATTTACCAAAGCGTCCTTGACACCGGTTTAAAGTTTAATCGCGATATTTACTTTGTATATTACGCTGCCGAAGAAGTGGGTCTAGTTGGTTCTTCCTATGTGGCAAAAAAATTCCAAAAAGAGAATATCGAGCTCAGGGGAGTTCTGCAATTCGATATGATTGGATATAAATCTGAAGACGAAACAAACACCATTAGTTTTGTCGAGGATAACGTTGATGACTCATTGACTGATTTTGTAAAAAGCTTGGCTACCCATTATTTGGGCATTAATAAAAATGAAATGGGTAAGACCCTTTGTAATTACGAGTGTAGCGATCATGCTTCGTGGAACCGTTTAGGTTATGCCACAGCCTTTCCATTTGAAGCAGGAATGGATACTATGAACCGTGACCTCCACACCGCGCGCGATACCATGGAAAAAGTGGATTTGAATCATGCTATCAAATTCATTAAACTCGGTGCCGCTTTTGTTGTTGAAATGGCAGAGCCAGTAAATTAGCTAAGCTCGTAAAGAAGTTACCAGTGAATGTTAAAGTTCCAAATAATATTACAAAATCCTTTAAGTTAGCACTAGGGGCGCAGGCGAAAGCTTACTGCCCCTATTCGCGCTATAGTGTTGGTGCCGCAGTTGTTAGTCATAAGGGCAAGGTTTTTGTGGGCTGCAATGTTGAGAACGCCAGTTTTGGGGGAACCGTATGTGCCGAGCGGGTCGCCGTATTTAAGGCTGTCAGTGAGGGCCATGTTTGTTTAAAAGATGTGGTGGTGATCACAAACGAGAAAAAGCCAGCACCTCCCTGCGCACTGTGTTTACAAGTTCTGGCCGAGTTTTGTGGACCAGACACCAAAGTGTGGTTGGCTAACAAAAAGGGGATTGCCAAAGTTTTTACATTTAATGAACTCCTTCCCCATCCATTTGGACCCAGAAAGTTTAAGTAATGGATATATTTAGACTTGGATAGTTTAAGCGATTGGCTGCGCATGATTTATGGCCTACTTATGGGGACTTCAACGCCACTTATTCAGCCTGAAGAACGCGGCCTGGTAAAATTAGAGAAAATTAAAATTGATAATAATATGTGGGTTTTTAAAGGTGGCAGTGGCAATGGCTGTGTTTTGCGGTCTGGGTCAGAGTTATTGCTTGTAAATACAAACAGGGGCTCTGCCGCTGAAGAAATATATCATTTTTTACGTTCGGAATTCCCGGGATGTCAGGTTTCAAAAATAATTAACACCCAATGCGGCGCTAATTTTTCCGGTGGTAACGACTTTTTTCCCGATTGTAAAGATATTACGGTGGGTGAGTATTCGCGCAGTTTTTTGGTGAATGAAATGGGCGACCGCAAGTTGCCAACGGATGTGGTAACCGTCAGAAAACAAATTAGTTTTGGCGATGAGTTTTTGCATTTGATCCCACTCGGGGGTGGACCTCTTCTCGTTTTTTTGGTGAGTCGTAATATTTTATTAGGTGCTGACCCGAGGTTTGCGGATAAAATAAAAATTTTTATTAGTGAGATGAATCCTGTGGGGATTTATTAGTTACTACTGAATCCTCGGAAACAAGGCCTCGGCTTTTCCCACAGCCGTACCCGGAGTCAGACGTGGCCAACCTTTAGCGCCATCCAATGTAATGGGCTCACTCCAGCCTACAGATTCCAATAGCGACTGCATTTTTAGCGGCATAACAGGTGAAAGTAAAATTCCCGCAATACGAAGACATTCTAAAGAGGTGGCGAGAGACTCTCCAGCCGACTGTAAATCAGTCTTGGCTGCCTTCCAGGGCGCCATTTCTTCAAGATATTTATTGGCATCATTTAACATATCAATCACGTGCCCAATCGCGCGTTGAGGGGCCATGTTTAAAATTTCATCCTTCAGCTTATCTGCGACAAGCAGAGCGGTGGTTTTTAATTTTTTGGTTTCACTGTGAGAGAAATCTGACGCCGGGATTTTTCCGTCAAAGTATTTGGCGACCAGGTTAGTGCTGCGGCTTAAAAGATTTCCTAAATTATTTGCAAGTTCTGAGTTTATACGACTCACAACGAGTTCTTGCGAAAACTGCGCATCATTGCCAAGATTGACGTCGCGAGTGAGGTAGTACCTGAGCGGCTCAACCCCAACAATAGCTTTGACATCGAGCGGGCGAACGACTGGCCCTGCCGATTTACTTATTTTTTCGTTACTTTCTGTCAGCCACCAGCCATGGGCAAAGATCATTTTTGGCAGCGGTATTTTAAGAGCTAAAAGCATTGTGGACCAATACACCGCGTGGGTAGTTAAAATATCCTTTCCCAAAAAGTGAATGGCCCCTGCGTCACACCACCATTTTTTAAAAAATTCTTCTTTGCCCTTTTGTTTAAAGCCCACACCTGTGGCGTAATTTAGTAAAGCATCAAACCAAACATAGGTCACATAATCTTTGTCGAATGGAATTTCAACTCCCCAAGTAAGTCGTGATTTGGGTCGACTTATGCAAAGATCGTTGAGAGGCTGGCGCAAAAAACCCATGACCTCATTTTTTTTTGAATCAGGCTGAATAAATTTTGGATTTTTTTCGATATGATCAATCAGTTCCAGATGATATTTTGACATCTTAAAAAAATAATTTTTTTCTTTTAGTTTTACTACTTCGCGGCCGGTAGGACTTTTGCCATTTACTAAGTCTTTTTCTTGATAATAAATTTCATCAGAAACACAATACCAACCTTCATAGTCCTGCGAGTAGATTTCGCCCTTATCAAAAAGCTCCTGCAGACTGTCCTGCACCGCCTTTTTATGAAAGGCATCGGAAGTTCTAAAAAAAATGTCGTAACTGATTTCAAGTTCCTCCCAAATTCGCTTATAATTTTTTGACATTTCATCACAATGAACCTGGGGATCAATCCCGCGTTTTTTTGCGGCCTCAAAAACTTTCTGGCCGTGTTCATCGGTGCCTGTTAAAAACAAAGTATCGTGACCAAAAAGTTTATGATAGCGAATCAGCACATCGGCAATAATTGTAGCGTAGGCGTGGCCAATGTGGGGCGTGTCGTTTACATAGTAGAGGGGGGTCGTCAGGTAAAATTTCAATTGGGACCCTCTTTATGAACTTCATCAGGAAAAATCTTTTTCAAAAGCTTCATAATGTTTTTTTGCATTTCCGCGAGGTGGGGAGTCGTCAGGAGGTTTCGCATATAGGTTTGCATGGGGACTAAGGGGTAGCCCCCAAATTGACCGGGCTGGTGGTGACTTTGTCCAACCGTTGAGTGAGCAGCAATAGTGACATTGTCACTGACTTGTAGGTGGCCCGCAATTGTCGTTCTGCCGCCACAGACAAAGTTGTCACCGACCCTGATGGACCCTGCCGAAACAAAGCCTGCGGTAATCAAACAGTTTTTACCAAAGGTCGCGTTGTGGCCGAAGTGACAAAGATTATCAATCTTGGTGCCGTCACCGAAATTTGAGTCGTCAATAGTGCCTCGATCGATCATCGTGCCAGCGCCAACTTCTACACGTTCACCCAATATCACGCGGCCCAAGTGGGGTTTATGAATGTGACCGGCTTTATCGTGAGCGTAGCCAAACCCTTGGCTACCGATAGCCACGTGGGCTTGAATCACGCAGTCACGTCCAACCACGCAATTCATTCCGACAAAAACAAAGGGGTATAATTTGCTATGGGCGCCAACTTTTGCGTCATTTTCAATCACACAATTTGACGAGATTTGGGCTCCCTCGCCTATTACGACATTTTCGCCAATAAATGAAAATGGGCCAATAGAAACGTTTTTTGAAATTTTTGCCGTCGAAGAAATATGCGCCCTTTCACTAATCGTGCCATTGCATGAACCCATTAATTTAGGCGCAAAATATTCTCTTGAGATAAGCGCCATAGCCATTTCTGGATTAGGACTTAAGAGAAAAGTTTTTTTACTAGAAGGTGGCAGTTGGCTTTTGCAGTCGGATGGCACAACAATTGTCTGAGCTAAAGCGGCGTAAGCATCAGGCAACGCGGCAACTTTAAAAATAAAAAGGATATCATTGAGTTGGGACTGCTGCAGGGAACCAATACCCGCTATGGTCGCATCAATATTTCCGATAACATCCAATATTAAATCAGGAAATTTTTCTCGTATTTCACGAACGCGTAATGCCACCTGGGCCTCACTCTTATTTCAATGTCTGCACAGTTGATTCTAGTAAACAACAACTCTATCAGTTTTGCGAGCGACCAGTGAATAGCGCCATGCGCTAAGGCGTCCAAATCTTTAAAATTGCAATCCTTAAGTTGTTGTTATAATTTGCTATTGCACAAAAGGGAGAAAATGCTTATGAAAAAGGCAGTCAAAAAGAAGAAGATTTCGGTATCAGCTAGTACTGAGGTTATTAAAATAGAGCCCGTTTTGAAACCAAAAGTTAAGAAAGTAAGTCCGAAGGTAAGCAGAATTGGCCCCGACGGTTTAAAGTTGACCAAACCTTCAGTGTCCGCTGAAGAGCAAAAGCTTATTAATAAATGGACGCAACTTTTTGAAAAGGCGAAAGAAGAGAGCCCCGCCGCCTATGACATGACTCGTGATTTTCCTCCTAAGTCGGCGCTAAAGCATAAAATTCTCGGCTGGGGATATGTGCTTTCTAGTCATAACAATCGTATCGAAGTTTTATTTGAAAACGGCATTAAAACCCTCATTTCCAATTATAAGGAATAATTAATGTCAAAAGAAGATCTGGCACAATTAGATGGAAAAGTAATGGATGCTTTAGCCGGAGGAATTTATAAAATTAAGCTTGATAATGGAATTGAGATTACCGCCAAATTGTGCGGTAAGATGCGACGATTTAATATACGGGTCGTCCTGGGCGATAAGGTGACCGTGGGGGTTTCTCCGTATGATCCCACACATGGGCTAATCATGTACCGACACAAATAATATTTTTTATATGCTAGAACTAAAATTCCAAGAATTTTCGAAAAAGTTTCTACCGGCCCTAAAGGCAAAATCAATTGCTTCAGTTTTGGATTTGGTAAAAGAAGGTGCGACCGTCCCCTTTATCGCTCGCTATCGAAAAGAAAAAACAGGAAATCTCGATGAAGTAAACATTCGTAGTATCCTAAAGGCGCATGAGAATTTTGAAGAACTCGAAAAAAGAAGAAGCCATATTTTAAAAGAGATAGAAGAGCAGGGAAATCTCACTGCGGAGCTTAAGAAAAGTATTTTAACGACGGACGATCTCATAGAGCTCGATGAAATCTATCGACCTTTCAAGCGAAAAAAGAAGACAAAAGCTACTTTGGCCCGCGAAGCCGGACTTTTGGAACTCGCAGATTGGCTTTGGGAGTTGGGACATGGTGGGACTGACAACACTGCCATTGAAGTTAAAGCAAAACAATATCTTAACGCTGCGGCGGGAATTGTAACCTACGAGTTGGCACTTAAAGGTGCTCAAGACATTATTACCGAAAGGGCCACGAATGACCCGGGTCTACGAGCACTGGTACGTGAGCACCTATCTGAAAAAGGAAAGATATTTTCTAAAAAAACTAAAAAATTTAAACCGCATTCTAAATTCTCTATGTACGCCGAGTTTAGCGATTCGGTTAAAAACCTACAAAATGAAAAAGCCTCGCATCGATATTTGGCACTCAGAAGAGGATGGCATGAGGGCGAACTCACCGTAACACTCGAAGGTAACAGCGACTTCATGCTCGGGGAGTTTAACAAGTTTATTTGCCCTAAACCAACGGCTACCATTGAACCTCTTTTGCATGAAGCGGCAAAGTTGTCGTTGACGGCTCATGTGGCTCCTTCAATTGTAAATCAAATTCATGGTCATTTAAAAGAAGTTGCTGATGATCACGCCATTCAAGTATTTTCTGAAAACCTACGTAAACTTTTAATGGCGAGTCCCTTTGGTAATCGCTGTGTTTTAGGCGTTGATCCCGGATTTAGAACAGGCTGTAAAATCGCGCTAATTGATCCGCAAGGAAACTATATTTCACACACTATACTTCATACTGTCGGTGCCGACGCTGAGGATAAAGCAAAGGCATTACTGCAAGATGTCTTAAAGCAAATTAAAATAGAAGCCTTGGCCGTCGGTAATGGTACCGGCGGACGTGAAGCCGAAATTTTCTTTCGAAAAATACTAAAGGATTTGAATTCTGAGGTTCCCGTAGTTTTGGTCAGTGAAGCGGGGGCAAGTATTTACTCGGCAAGTGAAATTGCCCGTGAGGAATTTCCAAATCTTGACGTGAGTGTCCGGGGAGCGGTGTCAATTGCGCGAAGACTTCAGGATCCTCTTGCTGAACTCGTCAAAATTGATCCTAAAAGTATTGGTGTGGGCCAGTATCAGCATGATGTTAGCCAAAACGAACTTAAAAAAACTCTGCATGGCGTAGTGGAGTCGAGCGTTAACCAAGTGGGTGTCAATCTTAATACCGCGTCAGCGGCGCTACTAAGCTATGTTGCGGGAATTGGCCCGGCTATTGCGCAAAATGTGGTACAGTTTAGAAAAGAGCATGGGCCATTTTCAGAACGAACTGATCTCCAAAAAGTACCGCAGTTTAGCTCTAAAACTTTTGAACAATCTGCTGGATTCTTAAGAATTTTTGGCGGGAAAATTTTTCTCGACGCCACAGGTATCCATCCTGAGCGCTATTCGGTTGTTCGCGACATGGCGAGCGACGTGAACTTAACTCCTACCCAATTGGTGGGAGAAAAAACGCTAGGCCTTGTTGAAAAAAGAGATAAATGGATTGGTCTCATTGGTGAATTTACCTTTGATGATATCGTTAATGAATTAAAGAAACCTGGTCGCGATCCCCGTCCTGAGTTTAAAACCGTGGCGTTTAGAGAAGATATTCACGAAGTGAAGGATTTAAAACCCGGCATGCTTTGTCCGGGTGTTGTGACCAACGTTACTAACTTTGGTGCGTTTGTGGACGTGGGTGTAAGGCAAGATGGTTTGGTGCATATTTCAGAAATCAGCCATCAGTTTGTCAACGACCCGCGAAAATTTTTAAGCCCTGGCGACGTGGTGAAAGTAAAAGTACTGTCCATTGACCTAGATAAGCCACAAATTTCGCTCACCATGAAACTGGAACCAATGCCACAGGTGCAACAACCACCGCGCCAAGAGCGCCCTCGTGCTCCACGGCCCCAACCACCACCACAACAATCGCGGCCGCAAGGACCACAACAGCGTCCGCAGGGGCCACGACCGCAAGGTGATGGTGGTGGTAGACCTACCCAAAAATTTTCTAGAAATAATGATAGGAATGGTCCGCGTCGCGATAATCGTCAAGATTCGCGCCGACCTCCGCCAAGGCCGGCTCAACCCAAGATGATCTTGAATAATCCCTTTGCGGAATTGGCTGCACTTAGAGATAAACTTAAAAAGTAGTTTGTGTAGGTAAGTCGAGATACCGACGCAACTAAAACCCACAACGCATATTCGCCATTAAATTTTGAACAGCAGTAAGT
>Ga0163151_10004465_pt1 | contig 18773 bp, 8 predicted proteins | sample OliLakLV19MP5IB2_FD_145596 | JGI IMG/M metagenome (GOLD analysis project Ga0163151, IMG submission 145596) | Freshwater microbial mat bacterial communities from Lake Vanda, McMurdo Dry Valleys, Antarctica - Oligotrophic Lake LV.19.MP5.IB-2 | ecosystem: Environmental > Aquatic > Freshwater > Lake... | reverse complement strand
TAAAAAGAACTACTTCTTATGCAAAGTAGCGAGAATCTGTCTAGCAGTCTCTAATTCCGCGCAGTCTGTGAGGGGGTAAACCCCCTCCCGCTCGCTATGTTTGCGCTACGCGCAACGCCGCTTCGCCTCCACCCCCACAACTTACGGTTGACCAACGGTTTACCATTTATTTTTAACCGTGTCTAAAAAGAACTACTTCTTATGCAAAGTAGCGAGAATCTGTCTAGCAGTCTCTAATTCCGCGCAGTCTGTGAGGGGGTAAACCCCCTCCCGCTCGCTATGTTTGCGCTACGCGCAACGCCGCTTCGCCCCCACCCCCACAACTTACGGTTGACCAACGGTTTACCATTTATTTTTAACCGTGTCTAAAAAGAACTACTTCTTATGCAAAGTAGCGAGAATCTGTCTAGCAGTCTCTAATTCCGCGCAGAAAGACTGCGCAGTTGCAATATCCGGGAAGTCTAATATACATTGCGCCATTGCAGCTTTGCAAGCCGAAATAAATATGACCGATGGTCCTTCAAGATAAACGCTAATTGCGCAGTAACGGGTCATCCAAGCAACTAGACAGTCGTTTTTGGCGAGGTCATGAAACATGCCGATAACTTCAGCGCACTTAAATACGATCCTTGATCTGTGATCTCTGACGACTATATGACCAGACTCGATGGCGACTGTAGGGAGCGCCATCTGCGTGATATACTGACATCAATATAATGGTGAATATCAATTGTAATGTGACGATAAAAATAAAACAGTCAGCCGAAAGTCAGCTGTAGTCATCAGTGAGTCTCTTGTTACAGTACCCCGAAAGCGGCAAGCAGGGGTGGTGTTCGGTGCCATAGGCACCGAACTACCGGGGACCCCGCGCGCAGATGTGCGAAAGCGAAGCGTCGCACATCGGAGCCTATTGGCGAATGTCCTTGTTGATTTGCATAACATCATACGGGATGTTCATCAAACCCTGATTGTCCTGTGTCGTGAGATACCAGACATCTGGACCGTGAACATATTTGCAGCATGCGGTGCGGTTTCCGGCAACAATAGGTGTAACGTTAGTATTGACTCCGAACTGAACATTGGGAATTACCGGAGGTACTGGAGGTAGCATCTGTGGTGCAACGACAATAACCTTCTTCTTTTGACCAAACCACTTAAACGGATTCCATGACGAACCAATACCGTTGGCAGATTTGCCTCCAGGCCACATGCTGAAGCCCTCAACAGCTGCCATATCTGGAGCTACAGTATCAGCCATGACGATTGCGGTTCCGCCACTGGCCTGTACAGCTATAACGTTCTTCTCCCCGCAAATACACCCGAGATGGAACGAGCAGATGATATACAACAGCATTACTATACAAATCGAAAGAACAACGAGCTCGTACATTTGTCCGTTGTTGGATGATATATCAGTAGAGTGAAAAAAGAGACGTTGTTAAATTTAATCACATACCTCATATCTAACATACCTCATATCTAACATACCTCATATCTAACATACCTCATATCTAACATACCTCATATCTAACATACCTCATATCTAACATTCACTCTACACGATACGAACATCAATACACTTATATGGATTAACTATTTACCTAGCTGTGTATTTTTCTAACGCATATTGTATAACTTTCAAGTCGTGTAATATTAGTCCAAGTGCGGATCAAAATGGGTGAATTAACTATCAATATTAATATCAAAGACGGCGATCTAACACAAACCGCTCCCGCCATACCTGATATAACGTCAGATGACAATTATCACCCCAGCAATGGAGAGCAGTTCGATTCACCATCGGTGCAAATGCAAACAGTTCAACCTGTGGTGGTTCCGAGCGCGAACGTTCAATCAGATTCACAAACCGGTCTAATATTCTCGTGGATGTTTCTATTGATATTCACAATCATGATAGCGTCGCTTTTGCTTAGTTTTAACTACTATTCCAGTGGTCCTTCTGTAGTAATAGCCATGGACCCTCTTGACAACATTGCAGATTAACGCGCGATGACTATATATTCTACTATGCTGCATACAATATTGTATTTTTACCCTTCTTAATATGATATATACAGTATAACCAAGTACAGTGGTATCGAATACAGTGGTATCGAATACAGTGATAACCAAGTACAGTATAATCGATATCAGTCTTCCCACATAGTAACGTATGAATTTTGATTTACGTCAAGAGCTGGCACAGATAGCCGGCATCGGTTTCGTAAAAGCCGGAGAACTTATCAACGCTGGGATAGAAAGTATAGCAGATTTACGTAGGCCGTCGGTTTTTAATCGCCTGTCCAAGGAAACACAGCTGGACGTCACCTATGATGTAAACAGAAAGCTAACATGGAAGTTCGTTGATGAGTTCGTAACACAGCTCATCAAAAATACATCATCTGTGATGCGCCATCCATTCATCGGGGTTGGTTCGTATCGTCGTCATCGCAAGGAATGTCGAGATGTTGACATTCTCACGGCGGAAGATATGGATCGCGCCGCAGCCGAACTCGAGAGAATATGCGGCGTGATTGGCTGCAAAGTATTGGGTAAATTCGTGGCGGGTTTTCAACGTTCATCATATATATTAGAATGGAAGTCTACCATATTTAAGGTCGATCTGTTCCACACTCACCCGAGTCAATTCGCGGCTGCTCTGCTTCACTATACTGGCAGCAAAATGTTCAATATTAGATGTAGGTTGCAAGCGGAACGTAAAGGATACAAACTAAATGATAAGGGGTTGTGGCGACATATGATATTGATCCCGACAAAAACCGAGGAGGATATCCTGAAAGCTATCGGCGTCGCTTACAAATCCCCCGAGGAACGCGATGAACAGGCTAAAAAGATAGCGGTTCCTATAGCGCCGGTCTTTGAGTAAACAACATTTGTGATATATCACTCACATATCGTGTACGTTGTATGTGTTATATGGGACTACATCGCTGGTGTCTACCCATATGCCACCAGCGATGTAGTCCCATATAACACATACAACGTACATCGCTGGTGTCTACCCATATGCCACAGTGTAACCAAGTACAATGCAAAACTAATTGTCTGACCCAATGTATTAAACCACACTGGCAGTTCGCTCTGACGTTGACATAAACCACGTTCTTTTTACACGTGATATACGACACTGTCATTAAGGGGTAAACTCCACCAACGACAATAAAAATAAATATCGAATTGGTGGAGATTACTCCTAAATAATGTTGTTTGAGATTAAATTCTTCATATTGCAGTAGGTTACTACACAGTTCTACTTCCCAATGCTGTTGAGAATGTCGTCAATGCCACCAGCTGGTGCCGGAGGTTGTTGTACTGCAGCGGGTGGTGTCACAACAGTGGCAGGAGCTGCCGCTACTACTGTTGTGCCGGTTGCGCCAGCCGCCGTGGTCGACGACCCGGCTGATGTTGCGGATCCGTAAGCCGTAGTAGCCAGACTGCGAACCTCGGTACTGCTGAGGTTGGCATTTGGATTTGCGAGCTGACTCTTCGCCAACTGAGCAATAAGCTCGGAATCCGTAACCTCGCTGGTCTTGTCTTCGCCATCGGTAAATGCGAACTTATTGTCGACGATAAGTCGAGCGCACATCCTGCCGTGCGAGACGCCGAGATTGCTAATTGTCCCATAATCCATTCCCAGACGACCACCGACGATGCGAGATCCGCGGCGCAGGAACTTGTGAACGTTCAGTTCCGAGAGTGGCTCGCCGTCGACAGTCGCGAGCTTGTACTGCGGCATGCCCTTCTCGATGTACATGGTGCGGAAGTCGTAGATCTCCGTCTTCTGCTTGCCGCGCAGCGCCTTGATAATGTGATCGTCGCCGTGCCTCGAGAAGTCGACCTTCATGCGGAACTTCGGCACCTTGTAGGGAGTTCCCTTCTTGCTCTTGCCGGTCTCGCGATCGACGGCCTTCGTCTTGGGGCCGTACCTCTTCGCGAGTACGTCGTTAATCTTAAGCTCGGACTCGGCGATGAGACCGAGACCGCCTTCCGTCTCGGGCTTGCGCCACTCGCGCATCGTGAGGTTGAATTCGACGTCCATCTCGGTCAGCAGCTTGCCGAGATCGCCACTGTCTTCGATGGTCGTGACGAACGTGATCGACTTGTTTTCGTCATCCTCCTCAGCCTGCTCGGGATCCTGGACGCCCTCCGTGATCATCACGTAAGTCGACTTATCGTAGTCGTCGGCCTTGTCCTCGGGCTTGCCGGGACCGCCCTTCGCCGCGAACACCTTCACGTATCCGGTCTCGTCGCCGACGCGAACAATAGCACCCAACTTCTTGCCCTCGTCCTCGAAGTAGACCTTGAAGAACTCGCACTTTGAGGCCTTAGCTCCCGGCCTCGCCGTGCGCTGCTCGAAGCCATAGACCTTCTGCTTGCCGCCATTCGCAGCACGCGACTTCTCAATCAGGGCCTTAACACGAGCGGGGTCGAATACCTTGGCAGTCATTTCTCTTGAATAGGGGTGAATAATGCTAATATGATATACTAGACGTGTCTTTAGTAGGAGGATATACCCTGTTACACTAGTCTCATACCCCGATTCAATTATACCCTCCATTATGCGGGTGCTATGCACCCGCTACACTACGCGCGGGGTCCCCGGTAGTTCGGTGCCTATGGCACCGAACGCCACCCCTGCTTGCCGCTGGTGGGACACCGTCTGGGGAGGATCGAAGGAGCACCTAAGTCCCATCATGGGTAAAAATAAAGGTGATAATTAAGTGGCAAGCAGGGGTGGTGTTCGGTGCCAATGGCACCGAACTACCGGGGACCCCGCGCGCAGATGGGCGAAAGCGAAGCGTCGCACATCGGAGTTACGGACTCAGCTCACTAAACTCGACAGTTCCCATGAGACGCATCCTGCAACACGCCATGTGAATATTAAGCAAATCGAAATCGTCGCGCATCGCCACCATAATATCGTCGATAACCGATAGCAGCTCAGGCGAAATGTCAGTGGGTACATTCGCATCCATACGCCTGCGACGCAGGATCTTAAACACGTCTGAAATATCTCCGAGTGAACGACCGCATGTGCACACTACAGGATACAGCATGTTGAGTGTGTAGCTAACTTATATATTACGTTTCAATTTTTAGAATGAAGTCAGGCGGCGTAGAAAACTACTCTAATGTGCGTATGTAGATTATACTCGCACTGTCTTTCCCTTCTGGGGTTCCTTGTTGGGCTTGCGTTGTTCATCGTGAGGAGCGTCGTTCGTGCCAGGTGTATGCGGCGCTGGCGGAGCTGACGTCGTAACAGGGCTCTTCGACTTCTCGGCCAGATTCTTCGCGTCAGTCAGCATCTTCCTGACTTCCTCGGGCGCGTCCGCGTACTTACGCAAGAACTTGTCGATACCCTGAATGGTATCGCGAGTTGGAGGCGTTTGCGTAGTTGCGACGCGATCATTGCGTTTCGCAGTTAGAGCCTCGATGTTCCAGTATTCCGGCTTTGATGGGGACGGACGCGCAGTGGTGAACTCCTCGTGCGGGAATTCCTCGCTTGTGAGATTGCTCTTTGACAATCCAAAGTGGAAGAAGTTACTCGAAAGCACGATTTCGCTGCAAAGCAGGAAGTTGACCTCGGAAGAACGGTAACGCGCAACGTCGACGTTGAACAGCTTGAGTCTGCGCGTTTCACTGGATGTGGCGGAAACCCCGAAATACTCCGCGATGTTCTCCTTTAGCTCGGAATATTGCGAAATGAAGTCACCGGTAGTCGCTTGACTCAGCGAGTTGAATTCCAGCAGTAGATACTGACGAATTTCGTCCTCCCACAACTTCCTACCGGGCGACTTGCGATACAGCTCCAGGATCGCACCCGGGAGGATGTTCTTGACGTCGCCGAGAGTATTGTCATCGATCGCCTTGGTGTATACGTCGGCGCACTTCACGACCATGTCAACGTATGACCTATCGAGTAAGTCTCGACGGATGTCATCGACGGCGTTCAGCAGTGCGATCCTGTTTGAGTAAATCGCGGGGTATTCCGTCTTACCGCTGTATGCCGAATACATCTTGTCGATGGCCGCGAGAGTTGCGGCGAAATCCACCTTGGGACGACGGCGACGCCATCCCGCGTACTCCTCGAGAATCGCCTCCTGGATCAAGTAATCGTCGCGCTCGATCATCGTTTCGAAAACAAGGTAGAAGTCGCTTGGCCATTGGCGCGAAAGTACGGGAAGTACGCGTTCGTATAGCGTTTCGTTCGCCATCTTACGCTCGCGATGTTGCAACAGGAATGCGAGGAACCCGACGACGAAATCGCGATACTCGCAGCTGCCCGGCTCGTGCAGCCGGCGATAAGCGTACGTCGCCTCGATCTCGGCGCTGAGTGCAAACCGTATCGATTCGCGGGGTGGCGCGACGGGTTTCTGCACTACACCGGATCCCTTCGTGCGTTTTGCGGGTTTCGACTTCGCGTCTTTGAGATCGACTGGAATCTTGCCGCGCAGAAGCCAAATGTGAAGATTCTCTTTGCGACACACATCGCGAAAATCACCGTCAACAACGGCGCTAACTCCGTCCTTCGCGGCAGCGCCATCCTTGCCGGTACACTTGAAACGAATTTCCGTTGTGCTGGCACTCCTCTGATCGACATCGAGATTTTGTCGCAGTGAATTCACGGCCTCCTCGAGATGCTTCCACGTCGACACGGACGAGAGCGACTCGTAAACGATGCACGCTCGAATGTGCATGACGGCCTGCTCCATATACTGCTCCTCGCCGCTGTCGGTCCACTCGCGAAGCTGCTGGACAAACGCCAGGTCGGTAGGTAGGAGAAACGTCACGCCGGGCCTACTGCTATTCGACATGAGTAGATTCTCGACATTGAGTGAGTGAAGCACTTCGTATAGGCCGGGGTATATGTCTTCAATATAATCAATAATTCTGGTATAACTACGTGACTTTCTCGTCGCCATATATCAAGGTATATCATACTACCGTCTTAACTTTAGAGGTAGGGAGGGGTTCGTTTCGGGAAGAGGCTCTGCCTCACCCTCAACTAACCCCTCCATACCATATTTGAATCGTCGATCATACATATGTACCCCATACAGCTGATGCATGTTAATCCCACAGGAAAACGTAGAGGAGATGACGATGCATTCAGAGCAAGGACCGACTATGGCAAGAAGACATTCTCTCAGATAGTCCAAATGCGACCTGGCGCTGTGTCTGATATACCCGACACTCCCGATATATCGGGGGTGTCACACACATCACCATACATACCGACTCTGGAGATGCCCGGTATTATTATGGTGAAATTCCGTTTCAACAGAACTGTGGAGCACAATATCAAGGTGCGCTACCAAAAACACAAAACAGATGTACTCATCGAGGGAAACGGAGTTGACCGTAAAGTTATCGCCGAGGACATATTGAAATGCTGTAAGCCTAATCATGACGTTCTCCATGTTTCAGTGGTGAATGAGGGATTTCCCATGATCAACGATCCAGCTGTTCTTGCCGATGAATTGTTGTCTCTTTATTCCGTACAAGCAATGAAGACACAGGATGCACAATCCGACATCTTTCCGAATTTTGCAAATCTCGCGTCCGGCGTCGTGGGTTTCAGTCGCAGCTGTGATCGCGTCAGTGTTACAAACCCTACCATAAATGGTGGAATTTGGAACACACCGTTCAGCAGTGTTCAAAGCGCACCGGTCGCGAAGAGTAGAGTGTCGCGGATTGCACCGTTATGCGGTGCACCGTTTAATTCACATGAGAAAATCCCCCATGGGAAAATCCCCCATGGGAAAATCCCCCATGAGACTGATTCAGTCTACCTTCCCAATACTCGGGACGCAACGCCGGATCCGATTGGAAAAATACTACCCGACGACATTATTCGTCATACTGTAGTACTAACCGCTAAAATTATGTTGTCTGGACCAGTGCCCGACTTAAACGTCGTCACCGAAGAGGACAAAGAGCGTGTTTGCAATTATGTAAACGAATCGCTCGGCACACAGCTAAATTGGAGAGCTGTACAACCCATTATCGCCGCTATAACGAATTGCGGAGTAGTCGATGGTGCACGTGGAATACCGAATGTGTTTTCGACAACCGCAATGTAATTTGCATCGTTGCGCCGTCTAAATACGGAATATCGGGTCTTTGACTTCGATAACTTCGTACACATCGTCTTTCCGTACTCTACTTATTTTTACCGCATGATCTGTCTATTTTTACCGTATGATCTGTCTACTTTTGCCGTATGATCTGTCTACTTTTGCCGTATGATCTGTCTATTTTTACCATATGGTTTGCATAACGGCAAAAATAGACAGCTCGCGCGAATTGTCTATCCCTACCATTATGGTTTGCATTATGGTAGGGATAGTCGGCTCGCGCGCGCCGACTATTTTTAACCATTATAGTTTGCATCCGATGTGACATCCCGCGTTGATAAATAGATCCATCGCGAACATTTCACTCGTGAATGTACAACACACCCCGACATGTGAAGGTGCCAGTTTAATTTCCACCAGTTAAAAATTTAACACGTTCAAATATATACCGTGGTCAAACAAATCATGGGTCAGGGAAACGGTACCATGGGTGCCTACGAGGGCGCCGCAATGAAATATGCCGGCAAGTGGAGTGTCAGCGGCGCTGGCGGCTGCTGCGAAGGTGGCGACGACAAGAACGAGCTCAAGCGTTTTGACGGCAGCACTTTCTCGCTTGCCGATGTTCGTGAATACGACCAGTCGCTCAATTCGTTCACGAAGAAGTCGCTTATCGACGATCTCCTTGATGCCATGAAGGGCATGGGCTTCAGCGCTGACGGCGAGACCGACGTTGACAAGGTCGTTGACAAGCTTCTGCAGAAGATCCCGAACCAGAAGCGCAACGGTAAGTCGTTCAAGAAGGACGCCGAGACACAGGAGAAGGCCTGTGCTTTGATGGCGAAGAGTATTAACAAGCATTACGGTCAGCCCCTGATTGACGTCAGGTCCGAGCCAGCGGTCGTCTGCCAGCAGGTAGCAGACATCGTGGCTAGCCTGAAGTCGTCGATGCACTTCGAGTTTCTCAAGACCCATGAGGAGATTCGCAAGGTTATTCGCAATCTACATATTCTCAAGTCGTCACTCAACGACGTCTTCGTGCCGCTCATGGAGGAGGTTAATGCCAGCTCCGACCCGAAGATCAAGGTCAAGACCGCTGAATGGTCGTCATTGTTCGATCTCGTGTCGCAGCACATCGACCTGCAACTCAAGATGCTGACTAACCTCCTAAATGTCACGATTACCCCAGCTGAGATGTCACTCACCCGTCTCATGAAGATGGATAAGGAGATGGATGGCTCTATTGACCGCCTGACGTCGCCACCGCGCCCCGGAACCGGTGAGATGGGATTGTATATTTCTAAGGTGTTGCACGGTCTCGCGACTACGCCCGCTTATGCCGAGCTGGTCGACAAGGCATTGAAGCGCGTCGGCATGACCGCGGACGAATACGCCCGTGGTGACATGATGCAGCTTACGAAGAAGATGGCCGAGGTCTTTGCCAACAAGGACCAGACCGACGAACAACTTCACGATCTCGCGCAGTCTTGGGAATTGTTAACTAAAAATTTCTCACGTGCTAAGGATATAGCAGCTGTCATGCACAAGACTGGTCATGGTGAGCCGAAGGAAATCGAGGAGGAATCTCCCATGGACAAGAAGGTTCGCGAGAAGCGCATGTTCCGTAACATGGTTTTCCAGGTTTTCAACCGCCAGCTCAACGATCAGTTTACCCGCATCGCGGATTCTCTCGCGAAAATTGCCGGTAAGATTGGCAGCGAAATCCCGGTTACGGAGCAGCTAGACGCGTTCATTCGCGCGATCGATCGCTTCGATACCAGTTTTACAATGGATAAGAAATACTCATATGTAGATCTTATCGGATACTTTAACGATGCCCGCAGTCGCGAACGCCGTGAGTCGTTCGTCGCTACTCTCAAGATGGTGCTAGGTAGCGTCGAGGCAATGACCGAGATGGCAGCCTACAAATCGTCGGGTGATCAGTTCCGCGATCTCGTCTTATCTCTTAAGGGCATGATCACCTTGGTTGAGGATTACAGCGACAAGATCGCGAAGAAGTTCGGTGGTGACGAGGGCTGTGATGTAGACGGTGACAAGATGGGCGGTATCGCTGGCGGTGACGCTATCTCCGAGACCGTCGGCTTGTCTCCATATGATGTATTCGGTGCCGCTGACGGTGGTGACGCCATCTCGGAAACGGTTGGATTGTCGCCATTCGACGTGTATGGTGCGCGTAGTGGTGGTGACGCGATCTCCGAAACCGTCGGATTGTCACCATACGACGTGTATGGTGCCGCTCCTCCGGTTAACCCGAGGCTGCCAGCTAGTGTCTTGAACAAGACCGCGGTTGCCCTCAAGGAGTCAATCGTCAAGATGCGTTATTACTACAAGGTCGCTACTGTTCGTTCTAATCTGAAGCGCGTCTCTGGCGAGAATGACCGTTATGCTAAGGAGTACGAAAGTGCTCGTGCTGAGTCGATCGGTAAGAAGCTGACGGAGCTCATGGCCAAGAAGAAGCAGATGCTCGACGACCTCAACGACAAGTCGAAGACACCTTGGGTACACCGTTGGGAGAAGCTCTCTGACTCCGATGGCACGAAGAAGGACGTCAAGAAGGAGTGTGAGAAGCTCAAGAGCGGCGCCGCGAAGCTGGTCGAGAAGCACTACAGCGTCAAGATGAACTTCTGGCGCACTGTTGAGGCCCTCGACGAGTACATGCGCGTATTCACGAACGGTCTCGTCAAGGACCCGAATGCGATCCGCGATCTCAAGAACATGCTCGATGAGACCGAGAATCTCAACGACCTGTACAATGAGAACGTCGGCGCCGAGCTTTGCGGTGTGTTCGATTCTTTCCCGTCTTACATCGAGGGTAAGGGAACCAAGGAAGGCACCGACATTACCAAGAACGGTGAAACCGCTAAGAATGTGCGCATGATGCCGACCAAGCCCATGCGTGACGTTACCTCGGCTCACTATTACACTAAGATCGCCACTGAATCCAGTAAGTTGACCGGTGGTACCGCTAACATCGCGCAAACTCTGCCCGGCAATCCGTTCCTGGTTGCCGATCCCGACGCTACTGAGGCTGGTTTCCAGGGACGCATTCACACGAAGCGCGTTACCCAATACATGTTCGCACTCAAGAACATCATTGCTTGCTTCACCTACATTGGTCAGAAGTTCGCCGGTGAGGAGATCCGCAAGAAGGTGTTCATGCCCCCGAGCATCATGTATCGTAACTTGTGCGAGTTTCTCGAGTGCCAGGCTTTCGGTCTCGGTCTCGAGCACACCAGCTACATCCACAACATTACCGGTGAGTACAAGATCCCGGATGTGGATGGTATGACCGATGATCCTCAGATGCCAGGTGCTTACACTCTCGCCGATCTCGAGGCGCGTATTCACGAGGTTGAGCGTACTCCTTGGGTTCAGAAGCTCGGTCGTGAAGCCAAGGACGTCGGTAAACGCTCGCTTTACGGCGCACTCGTTGCTCTACGCGAGAACCTCAACAGTATCAAGTATATTAATACGACTGGCATTGATGATATTGTTAAGATCTTCGTCGCGGGGAGCAAAGATGCCGAAATCGAACATTCGTTTAAGGTTCTGATTGCGATTGTTGATCGTCTTCGAGCGGTCGGAGAGCACACTGGCTTGATAAACGCTGGCGGCGATCTGAGAGCCGAATTGGTTAGATTGGCCACCATTCAGGGTATGGCTAACACGATCTCGCGCGCGGCATCTATCTCCGGAAGGCCGGGACTTTCTAGCATATCGACAAACTCGATCGAGGAGCTTACATCCATTGGCTCTCTTCATGCTTTGATTAACAATCGTGCTAAGTGGGCGGCGGATAGCACGGCGAAGATTGATTCTGTTGTCAAAGAGCTACGCGATGTTCGTGCCACACTTTCTTCCGGTCTTGTCAAGAGGTATTCCGGTGCCGCCGAGGATCATTTTGGTGATGACATCTCTGGCAAGGACAATCGTCGTACCTACGCGTTCAAGGAGAAGAACACCGAAGATGTCGATCCTCTCGATTCCGGGTACATCCGTCTCGGTGTTGCCGCTCAGGGTGTTGGTCGCGACGATGCCGATTTCGATCAGGTCGATTTCCGTCGCAGGTACGGTATTTACATGCGCGCGACCATCAAGGATCTGCAGGGTGACCCCATGGATCGTGAAATGGACAACTTCTTCACTATCTGCATTAAGGCGATGGCTGCCAAGATCCTCACGATTGTCGGTATGTACGATGTCTTCGATCGTCCTCATGAGATGCAGGTGTTCAACCCGGTTCGCATGATTCTCGGTGCCGACGACGCGACTCCCCAGATCGCCCCTGAGAATGTCGAGCTCATTGTCCGTCTCCCGCTCATGGCGCAGTTCTATCGCGATCTGTTTGGATTTAACCAGAAGGACGGCGCCCAGTCGTGGGTTCCCGGTGGCGGCGATCTGTCCGAGAAGCTCACGATGCTTCCCGAGATGGACGGCACTCCGTTCGCCGGTCTCGTACGCGTTATGTTCCAGCGTTCTCGCGATGTAACATTCGAGAACATTTCCGATGTCGAGCTCCGTGACATCGTCCGTGAGGTGAATACCGTCGCCGCCGGACGCGATGTTCAAACCGTCATCAACGAGTTCATCGATGAGGTGAATCGTAGGTACGGGCTACTCAAGAAGCGCGAGCGCGATGCCTATGAGCGTGAGAACGGCTACCGTTATGACTACGACACTTACGGCAAGACTGACGAGGATCGCATCGACGAGATCGACCTCCCGCTCAATCTCGCCATTCTCCCCGGCGAGGACAACCTCGAGTTCGAGCGCGATCCGATTGCGCCCTCCGATGCGTACCTGCGTCTGCCTGGTGCAACTGCCGCGGATGCTGTACTTCGTAAGTCGCGCTGGAGCATCAAGGCGGAGCACTATCGTCTGTTCTACCGTTTCCGTTGCACTCTCGACAACTTCTTCCGTAGAACTAAGACGGATAATTCGTCATTCACTGTAGGCGGTCCCGATAATGACTACTCACTCAAGCCTCTCATCAAGAACGCCACTCAGGAGGTTCGTAATACTCAGAGCAACGAGGAGCGCTTCAAGATCATCGCCAGGTTGATTCGCACATACAATAACAGTTTCCGTCGTGTTGACTACACCAAGTATCTGCTGTTCCACGAGACTGTCGTTGCTGGTTTGAACACGCTATCGGCTATCTACGCTGTGTTGAATCGTTTCAAGTTGCACGTTCTCGCAATGAGTGCCAATAAGGACGCTACTAAGAAGGCAGCTGTACTTAAAGCTCACTTCCGTAGGCCATTAGACGCGAAGGAGTTCGAGGAGGTTTACACTAAGCTCAACGCGTGTACCGATAAGGAACGTACACTCAATATTCTCGAGCTCGCGAGCGGACTGTGCGGCGATCTCGGCGGTCTCGTTCAATGCAACTTTGATTCCAGCATCTCCATCAACTTCTCGGGATTGAAGAGCGTCGTCGAGGATGTGTTCCGTGGCGTCAGGCAATTCATGGATCTGCTGCGCCCCCACATCGACAAGGCAATGTTTGGCAGCTATTCCGACAAGCGCATTGTCGGGTCCTATTACTGGCTTCAGGAGCAGATGGTTGACAAGCTGTTCGTTGGTCGTCTCTCCGGCGTCGCAATTGACGCGGAAGGCGCCGAGGACGCGCGTCCAGAGTACGCCAATCTCGAGAAGCTGGTTCAGATCTTCAACAAGGTCTACAAGGACAACCGCGGGAAGCCGGGTATCGATCGTGCCATTGCCAGTATGATCTTCTACGATGCCAAGGAGGAGCAGTCTGGTCTCCATACCACGGTTCGTACTGTTCCGCAGGAGACGCCTCGTGAGGTAAATTACTCGACTGGAATCAATAAGCTATTACATCGCCGCGAAGGTGACAAGTACATGTTCTTCCCTAACCAGTCGAATCGTTACAACCAACTGTATCAAATCGACGAAACTGATCGCGAGTGGAATTGCCAGCGTTCCCTGATGTTCTCGTTCAATCAGATTCTCGCCAAGATGTTGTCACAGTTCTTCGACGGAGCCTCCGACAAGATCTACTCGAATGTGTTCGCACATTTGATCAATGGCCCGATGAACGCTCAAATAATGAACCCAGACGCATGCTATCCCGACACGATTCGAGTACGTGCACCTATTCAAGACGAGACGAAACTCAGCACCGAGCCCACTCAGGGCCCCGTTGCCGGTCAACTCCTAACCGGCACTGTCGGAATGCCCCTCAAGGACAAGACGATTCTCGATACTCCTACTCTTATCGAGGATATTTCCGTTAACGTCATCAAGATCTCTAGCGCCATGCTGATAGCTATGGGAGTGGACCCTAAGACCATTCCCGCCCAGGTGATTCCGCTCTATAACTTCGGTAATCGCGCCGATCCTGCTCCCGATGCCGTGCTGTATTCTAGCCTCGCACTCATGTTGCGCAACATCATCTCGAGTAAGAACAAGGCAGGAGTAGCAGTTTATCTTCAGGAGAATCTCGCCGAGGTTTCCGGATACATGAAGGAGAAGTACCGTGCTCTCATGCCCGGATTCCGCGCGATGCTGATGACTCTAGTTCGCCGTGGCGAATTCCTTAAGACAGCACTCACTCGTGAGGGGGAATACCGCCTCAAGATTGCTCGCGGGGATCTCAAGGCCGGCGCCACATCTTGGGTCGACAACAAAGTCGCTGGTATGTACGGTTTGAGCGAGAAGTCCACCGACTACGCCGGAGATGCTAACGGCGAGACGGCTTCCCGTGAATTCATTGCTATTATTGACGGCGTACTCAAGGGATGCCAGGGCCTACTTGCCGGCATCGATCACGTTCTCCGCGAGTTGGCAGATTCTCCTAAGTTCTTCGAGACGGCCACCGGCTCCATTACCGAGTATCGCAATGTGTACAAGCGTGATCCCCTCATGCCTGTTTCATCCCTGCTGACTGTTCTCCGCGACTTCAACAAGCAGAACAGCACTGTATTGCCGATGTTCAAGGTCGGCAGCCCCGAGTTCAAGCTGCAGTACGGTACGCGTCACGTACTCGCTCTCGCTGATCAAGCTATCACTCCGGATCATCTCCCGGGTAACAAGACGATCGTTGATCTGTACAACTCGATGGCGGGTGGCCGTGACACCGTTGATCGCGGCGCTTCCGACAAGCTGGCAGTCGGCATTGCCAGGCTGATTCGTTACGTCAACGAGATTCACAACTACAAGGGTAACACCACTGTACATCTCGAATGGAGTGCTGACAGAAAGGAATCGTCTATTTGCCGTGATCGAGAGATCAATCTCATGAGCATGGGTGCGTTCTACCGCGAGCCCATCGTTCTCGATCTCGCAACCGATCTCCCGAATATCGCTAACGTGAGCAACACTCTGAATGTCACGCTCAGCTTCAGCGAGCCACCTAAGAAGTACGGCGAGAACGCTTTCGTTCGTCCAGTGTATGCTCTGACCCACACTCTCGATGAAACTATCGACCTCACCGAGAACTCGATGCGCGATGCCAAGATTGAATCCGTCATCACATACATGAAGGTTCCGGCTGCCGTGAAGAAGGAAGATACACCAGATATGACCATTGTGAACATCATCGATATGAACGTTGTACCTATCAACGTTAACGCTATGATGCGCAGCATTCCCCTTGCGAATCTGTTCAACTACAGCTACACATTCGATCGTCTCATTGTCGAGCTTCTGTACGGTGTTCAGACCATTGCAGCCAATGACATTCTCAAGCACCTGTGCGAGAAGACTGATCCAGACAGCAATGACTTCAGCGATCGCATCGTCCGGAATGATGCCCAGATTCGCAGCACCAAGGACCTGTTCCTGGCTATGCTTATTAATCCTCATCGCGAGCTGCTCAACGCCCACGAATACTTGTATCTCGCCCGCATATTCTCCGGGGATAACAACCTTGGTCTCGGTCGTCCCAAGTTCCTGTCTGATCAGATGTACAACAAGGCGCTCATGATGGAGCTCTATCCCGTCATGGACGCAAGGGAGGATTACAATGAACGCGGTCCGCGTACCCGAGAGGAGAAATCCGATACCACACTTACGTACATCGACAACAAGGACAAGCGCGGCGTTGCGGATGCGAAGGACTACGATGATCTCGACTTTGACAATCTCAATCCCAATCGCAACAATAGTAACATGAAGAAAACTAATGTCACAGCCTCCGTTAAGACGATGGTGGGAATCATTGGTAAGCTGCGTCTCCAGACTGTGTTTGTTCGCGATCTTATCTTCCTCGTTAACGTGTTCCGTGTATTGAGGATGAAGATGCGCCAGGATCTCGTGTACAACAAGAGTCTGATTTCGAAGGGTCACAACGTCGCTCGCTGGGACGTTACCGAGTTTGGCGTCAACCAGAGCTACAAGCCCCGCAACATGTAAATTTATAATGTGCTGATAACTATAACTTTTTTTATATATAGATTTGTTCCATACAAGTCTCGAATACTCTCAAAGTTTTTTTAGAAATTTACTCATGCTACGTTAAAAAGAAAATTTCATCTTCTATGCAATTTTCTTTTTACTCATGCTACGTTAAAAAGAAAATTTCATAGAAGATGAATCGTGCGATTTGGCTACTTACTGACTGTTCTCGATCTCGTTCCTGATGTCATCGCGAACGGCGTGGCTCTTCCACCAGTTTTTTGAGCCTTCTAAGTCTAGTTTGAGAACCTCCCAGCGAGACGGATCAATCAGAGCCTCCTTCGTGGGCTTCGAGTTCTTGGTCCAGCGAGTTAACTCCTGAACCCTCGGGAGCCTTAGGTGATGCTCGCGTTGGGGCTATCGCCGGCGATTGTGTTCTAGCGTGGAACATCGAAGATGCAGCGGCAACGCTCTCGGGATCTGCGTCACACTTGACCGAGTTAATCTCGCTGCGCTTCACCCTCGCGCCGGTGTTTTTGTCGAACTCCTCGATGATAGATGACTTAACCTTGAAGGTGCCTCTGGATGGGGTGACTGAGTTGAACAATTGCATTGCCGTTGGGGTCGGCTCAGCTGGTCTAGCGGTCGATCTGGCAGCCGGCTTAGCGCTCGACCTGGCGAGTAGTGCTTCGTACTCATCATACACCGGCGTGTCAGCTACGTTGTCGTGGCTGCGTTCCGCCCATGCGCGGCTCGCATCGTGGTCGGCGTGCAGCTTTGCCTCGGGGGTCTCCTTGAGGATCGCGTCCTTAGATGCTATCTCGGCCTCGAGTTTCGCGATCATTGCGGCTGAGTTTTCGGCTTCCGATTCGAGGCGCACTTTTTCGGCCCGGTTGCTGTCCAAGAGGCGGCCCAGGCGCTTGTTTTCCTCGATGATACGCGCGCGGTCATCATCAGCACGCTTGGCGGGACCGGAATCAGGGGCTCCCGGAGCGTGTGCGGAGGCGCGAAGTTTCTTGATCTCATCTTCTAGTCTCGCGCACTCGTCCTTATAGCGCTGAACCTCGTCTTGATATTCGCCGATCTCGATTTCCTTTGCGGTGGTCCGGATCTTGTATTGGTCTGCTTCGGAAGCAGAAGTCACGAAGTCCAGGGCTCTTTGGAGTCCGAAGATTTCCGACGAGAGCTTCTCGTTCCGAGAACCCATGTCATCGTACTCCCGCTTCAGCTCATTGTGTTCACGCGCGGCGTTCTTGCACACCGTTTGGAACGTCTTCGAATCGACGCTTTTAGGCGTGTCGGTGTCTTCGCTGCACAGGCAGTTTTGCGCATACCCCCTGCCATTGAAAGCGGCAATGGCACATTCCGCGTTGGTGCAGAAGGCGGGCTTGGCCTTGCCGAATGCCGGCTTACCATGCTCGGTCTTACCATGCTCGGTCTTACCGTGTTCGGTCTTACCGTGTTCGGTCTTACCGTGTTCGGTTCTGTACGAGGCATGAGGAGCATGTTTCGCGTGCGGTGCAGCTGGATCCGCACGGTGAACAATTCGTTCACCTGGAACCTCGGGCTCCGGTTCTTCTCCGTATTTCGGCACTCCGTATTCCGGCGCTCCGTATTCCGGCGCTTCGGCGTCGATCGGAGCAGCGAGCTTCGTGTTGGCGCGCGAATCAGCGATGCGGGTCTCGCCGTCACTGGCAGCGGCGCGCGAACCCCAAGTACGACTATCGTCATAAAGCAGTACGCCGCGCTTCGACCAGAGGCTTTGTGCGGTTTTTATTATCCTGTTGAGAAGGAGATTCAAATCCTCCTCGCTCCTCGGACTTGGAACGGCACTTCCGGCGGAGGCTGTCTGGCACGACTCACGCACAATGCCTCGAAGCAGATTGGTATCGGCGCCATTCAACATCTCGAGATTGGCTGCCTGTACCATCATGTTCGAGTATTTCGTCACGTCATCGTCGGTGATGGTTGTTCCCTTGGAAATCCTGTGCGACAGGAACTCCGAGAACAACTTAATCATGAGCGATTCCAGACTTTTCGCGTCGGTGGGCAGTGGATGCTCAGTCGGTGCGGATACGCGAGCGGCGGACGTTCCGCTCAATGTCGATTCTACACCTTTCACGATGCTGGCGGTCTCGGACGCACCGATGGAATGCGCGCGTGCAGTGTCGACTGGACGGGCAGTGTCGACTGGACGGGCAGTGTCGACTGGACGGGCAGTGTCGACTGGACGGGCAGTGTCGACTGGACGGGCAGTGTCGACTGGACGGGCAGTGTCGACTGGACGGGCAG
>Ga0163151_10004463_pt1 | contig 18785 bp, 15 predicted proteins | sample OliLakLV19MP5IB2_FD_145596 | JGI IMG/M metagenome (GOLD analysis project Ga0163151, IMG submission 145596) | Freshwater microbial mat bacterial communities from Lake Vanda, McMurdo Dry Valleys, Antarctica - Oligotrophic Lake LV.19.MP5.IB-2 | ecosystem: Environmental > Aquatic > Freshwater >... | reverse complement strand
CAGCTTCCACGTCGGGGGCGGGCACTTCCTGCTGGGCGACGGCGCGGTGAAGTTCGTCAGCGAAAACGTCGACGCCAGCATCTACCGGTGGCTGTCGACGATCAGCGACGGCAACATCGTCGGCGACTTTTAGTCGTCAATGGCTTGGACAACGAATCGCGAAAGAGCCGGGGACGCCGTGGGTGTCTCCGGCTCTTCGTGTTGGAGGCGGTTATAAAACCGCGTCGTCTTTACGCCGAAGGCGTTGTCTCTCACAGCCCAGGGTCGCGAGTCTGCGAGCGCACCCTGGGTGGTGATCGATGACAAACCCCATACCCTGTAAGGGTTTTATCAGGGATTGATGTCGCCGGTGATGCGACCCCTTCAGGGTCGATGCGACACGGACGCCAATTCCCCAGGGTGCGCTCGCAGACTCGCGACCCTGGGCTGTGTGATCGAACGCCTTCGGCGTACTTGACCTCCGATCAATGTCCCGTCTCCAACGGCAACAACCAGGATTGGGTTTGGAAACCGCTTCTATTACTGACTGATCGCGTTCGCAGGCTACCGTTCCGTGTGGTTTCGTGGTGCAATCGACGGCACCGTTGATGAGTCACCTGGAGAGCCTGCGATGTCCGTCCGTCAAAGATTGCTCGCCGCCCTGTGCGGACTGTGGCTGACCATTTCCGGACAAGCCGTCGCCGCCGAGCGTCCGAACATCGTCGTTGTGTTCATCGACGACATGGGCTGGGGCGACTTCTCGTGCTTCGGCAACACCGAAGTCGAGACACAGCACATCGACCAACTCGCCGCCGAAGGGCTGCGGTTCGAGCAGTTCTACGTCAACGCGCCGATCTGTTCGCCGTCGCGGACGGCGCTGTCGACGGGCCAGTATCCGCAGCGGTGGCGGATCAACTCGTACCTCAACAACCGGGCGGACAACCAGAAGCGAGGCGTCGCCGACTGGCTCGATCCGCAGGCGCCGCTGCTCGCCCCCCGACGCCGGTTATGCGACCGGACACTTCGGCAAATGGCACATGGGGGGCCAGCGCGACGTCGGCGAGGCCCCGCTCATCGGCGAATACGGCTTCGACGCTTCACTCACGAACTTCGAGGGCCTCGGCCCGCGCGTGTTGCCGTTGCTGGAAGCGTATGACGGCAAGCCGGCCCGCAAGCATGCCTTGGGGTCAGACCTGCTCGGCCGCGGTGAAATCACCTGGCAGGAGCGTTCGCTGGTGACGTCGGCGTTCGTCGAGGGGGCGACGAAGTTCATCGACCAGGCACAAAAGGATGGCAAGCCGTTCTTCGTCAACCTGTGGCCCGATGACGTCCATTCGCCATTCTTCCCGCCCAAAGCGCGCCGCGGCATGGGCAAACGGGCGATGTATCTCGGCGCGCTCGACACGATGGACGAGCAGCTCGGCGTCCTGTTCGACAAGATCCGCCACGACGAGCGGCTGCGGAACAACACACTGATTCTCGTCTGCTCCGACAACGGCCCCGAACCGGGCGCGGGGAGTGCGGGACCGTTCCGCGGCGGCAAGACGATGCTGTACGAAGGGGGCCTTCGTTCGCCGCTGGTCGTGTGGGGGCCGTCACTGGTCGATCGCGCGGGGACGGTGAACCGCGAATCGTTCTTCGCGGCGATCGACATCGCACCGACGCTGCTCAAGATCGCCGGCGTCGCACCGCCCGAGGGTGTCGCCTTCGACGGCGTGCCGCTCGCGGATGTGTTGCTGGGCCGCTCCACCACGTCGCGCGATCGCCCGCTGTTCTTCCGCCGGCCGCCGGATCGTCCCTCGGCTCCGACCGAAGGGGATCTGCCCGACCTCGCCGTCCGCGACGGCCGTTGGAAACTGCTGTGCGAGTACGATGGATCGAAACCGCAGTTGTACGACCTCGATCAGGATCGCGGCGAGACGAAGAACCTCGCCGCGGAACAGCCTGACATCGTGCATCGGCTCACGGCCGCCGTGCGCGAATGGCACGCGTCGTTGCCGCCGGATAATGGGGCGGATTACGAGATGGAGTGATCGTCACAGCCCCGAGCGCAAGCGAAGGAGCGTCTTCCTTATGAAACAAGAAAAGATTCCCTCGCTTGCGCTCGGGGCTGTGACGGGCTGATTACTTCTCGTCCAGCAACTCCACCGCGACGAACTTCTTTCCTTCGAGCATCTCCAGGCTCGCGCCGCCGCCGGTGCTGACGTGGGTGACTTTGTCCGCCAGGCCGAAGTCCTGGATGGCCGCCGCGCTGTCGCCGCCGCCGATGATGCTCGTCGCGCCGCTGGCCACAATCGCCTCCGCGACGGCCTTCGTGCCGGCGTCGAACGGGGGCATCTCGAACACCCCCATCGGGCCGTTCCAGACCACCGTCTTCGACGACTTGACGATCTTGACATACGCCTCAATCGTTTGCGGGCCGATGTCGAAGCCTTCGTAATCGTCGGGAATCTCTCCCGACTTCACGATGCGCTTGTTGCACGTCGGCTTGAAGTCGTCGCCGCAGTGGACATCCAGGGGCAACTGCAGTTTTTCGCCGCCCATCCCCAACAGTTCCTGGGCGAGATCGACCTTGTCCGGCTGCACGTAGCTTTTGCCGACTTTCCCACCCTTGGCGAGTGAGAACGTGAACGCCATCGCCCCGCCGATCAGCACCTGGTCGCAGATCGCGAGCAGGTTCTTGATGACTTCAATCTTGTCGGCGACCTTTTTCCCCCCGACGATCGCCACGAACGGCCGCTGCGGACGAGCGATCGCTTCCGAGAGGAACTTGATCTCCTTCTCGACGAGGAACCCGCACACCTTCGGCTTGCCCGACATGGCATTCGGGACGGCGACCATCGAGCCTTCCGTGCGGTGGCAGGTGCCGAAGGCGTCGTTGCAGTACACGTCGCCGAAGCCCGCGAGGACCGCGGCGTATTCCGAATCGCCCTTCTTCTCTCCCTTGTTGAAGCGGACGTTTTCGAGGATCAGCACCTCGCCGTCCTTCAGCGCCGCCGCCTTGGCTTTGGCGTCAGCGCCGACGGTGTCGCTCGCGAAGTGGACTTTGCTCTTCGGTAGCAGTTCCTGCAACCGCCCGGCGACCGGCTTGAGGCTGTACCTGGCGTCTTCCGCGAGGGCTTTCCCTTCCGGGCGGCCGAGGTGGCTCATCAGGATCACGCGGCCGCCGCGGTCGAGGACCGACTTGATCGACGGCAGCGCCTCGGTGATCCGGCGGTCGTCGGTGATGTGGGCGGCATCGTCCAGCGGGACGTTGAAGTCCACCCGCATCAGCACGGCTTTGTTCTTCACGTCCACATCGGCGATCGTCTTCTTGGCCATGGCTCACAAATGTCAGCTAACGGAAGGCCGGCAGCCGGGACGCACACGACGGACGTCACCACGGCTCGCACCGGGCGGATTCTGAGACCGTATGGTAGCGGGCGAAATGCAGAATTGCACCTTTCGTGCCGAATCTCAGTGGCCGTGTGACAGGTTGCGACGGAAGTAGGATTTCATCCACAGATTTCACAGATGACGCAGATTTGAGGCAGAAAGCCAGCCGAATGAGACTGAGTCATTGATCCCATTGAATTCGTCTTCAATCTGCGTCATCTGTGAAATCTGTGGACAAACATCCTCACAAATCTTGCACCGACGAACCAACGATTCAGCGACTGTCGTCGTAACAGACAGCGGCAGCGCCGCTTGCCGTTCATCCCGCGGTGCGTCAAGATGCGGCGTCGCCTGGACGAAGCCCGAGACGGATCGAATCGCGTATGTCGCTGGAATTGCAGAACGTCCGCAAGAGTTACCGCGAGCCGGGGGGCGGAGTCGTCCCCGTGCTCGACATCGCCGAGTTCCGCCTCGGTGCCGGCGAGCAGGTCGCGCTCATCGGCGAAAGCGGCGGCGGCAAGACGACGCTGCTGAACATCATCGCGGGGATCACGTCGGCGGATTCCGGCGTCGTGAAGGTCGGCGGCACGGACATCAGCCGGCTGCCGGAAGCCGCCCGCGACCGGTTCCGGGCCGACCGCGTCGGCTATGTCTTTCAGACGTTTCATCTGTTGCCGGCGTTCACCGCGCTGGAAAACGTGCTGCTGGGGATGAGCTTCTCCGGCAAGCGGGCGGATCGTCAGCGGGCGCTGAAGCTGCTGGACCGCGTCGGGCTGTCGCACCGGTTGTCGCACCGGCCGAGTCAACTGTCCGTTGGGGAACAGCAGCGGGTCGCGGTCGCCCGTGCCTTGGCGAACTCGCCGCAATTGCTGCTGGCGGATGAGCCGACGGCGAACGTCGACCCGGCGAATCAGCAGGCGGTGCTGGAACTGCTGCGCGAATCGTGCCGGGAAAATAACGTGTCGCTGCTGCTGGTGACGCATTCGCCCGATGTGTCGTCGCAGTTCGCGCGGGTGGAACGGCTGGCGGACTTCAACCGCAGGGAGGTGGTCCGATGAATCTCGCCGCGATTGCCTTCAAGAGCCTGAAACAGCGGGCGCTGGCGTCGGTGCTGACCGGGCTGAGCGTGGCGCTCGGCGTGATGCTGATGGTCGCCGTGCTGGTGATTTACGCCGTGCTCGACCAGACGTTCAGCCAGCGGTCGATCGGTTACGGATTGATTGTGGGACCGAAGGGGAGTCCGCTGCAACTCGTTCTCAGCACGGTCTATCACACGAACCCTCCCATTGAGAACCTGCCGTTCCGGTTCTTCCGAGAGATCGCCGCCGAACCGCGGGTGGAGGTCGCGATTCCGGTCGCGCTGGGGGACGTCACCGAAGCCGGGTCGTTCCCCATCGTGGGCATCACGCCGGAATACTTCCTCCACGATTACGCCCCGCGGCGGAAGTTCCTGATCCGGGGCAACACGCTCCGCAAGCCGTTCGACGCCCTGATCGGCGACCGCGTGGCCAAGGTCAACGGCTGGGATATCGGCACAGAGTTCCGCATGATTCACGGCGGGGCCGACACCGGCCACGTTCACGATGAGAAGTTCACCGTCGTCGGCGTCCTCGCCCCCACCGGGACGCCCAACGACAAATCCGTGTTCGTGCATCTCGACGGCTTCTACCAGATTCAGGGGCACGACAAACCGTTCGACGAGGCGATCAAGCGCGAACGGGAATTCTTCGGCGAGCCGGCGTTGTCGGAGGAAGAGCTGGCCGCGCAGGTGGCCAAGCTCCAGAAGAAATACAGCCACGAAGGTCACGACCACTCCGGCCACGATCACTTCCACGACGTGTCGGACCTGCAGAAGGAAGTGACGTCGATTCTGGTGATCGGCAAAAACCCCATCGCAGAGAACCTGTTGCGCAGCGACATCAACAACAGCTTCAAGGCGATGGCCGTGAATCCGATCATGCCGATGCAGCAATTAATGAACGACGTGCTGGGGGGGGTGAAGATCATGCTCCTGGTGCTGACGGGGCTGATCATCGCCGTGTCGGGGATCGGCATCTTCGTCAGCATCTACAACTCGATGGCCGCCCGGAAACGCGAGATCGCCATCATGCGGGCCTTGGGCGCCCGGCGGCAGACGGTGTTCTCCATCATCCTCGCCGAGTCGGTGATGCTCTGCCTCGGCGGCGGGCTGCTCGGTTTGCTGCTCGGTCATGGGCTGGTGTTCGTCGCCGCCCCGATGGTCGAGCTGAAGAGCGGCATCATCATGAACCCGTGGGCGTTCGAGCCGGCGGAGTTGCTGTTGATTCCCGTGCTGCTGGGCCTCGGCGCATTAGTCGGCGCTGTTCCCGGCCTGACGGCTTACCGCACGGACGTCTCCGAAGCGCTGCAGAGCTGAGGGGTGGGCGGTGAGCAGCGCCAAGCAGACGACTCGCTATTTGCACATCGGCGGCGTGGTCGCCGTGGGCTTCGATCCAACCGGCGAGTTCCTGTTAACAATCACTCACTCGGGTCGAGGGGTATTCTCGACCCGTACGTGGGAGCGAGTCGCGCGCTGCACGAAACTCGCGTACCCGGAAAATGGATATGGGCGTCGGAATTGGTCCCATTGAAGGCCAGAACATCGCCGTGACCGAAATGGACTACAGCACGGAACAGATGCAAGTCGTGAGCTTGGATGGCCAGATCGTTCTGGAATGTGAGAGCAGCGGCATTGCCGTAACCGCTCCCAAGGCCTAGAAGCGGTGTCTAAGCCCGATCATGATCGTGGCGGTTGGTGACTAAACAGCGGTCGGAATTCGTGTACGCCGTAGGCGTTCGATCACACAGCCCAGGGTCGCGAGCCGGCGAGCGCACCCTGGGTGACGATCGACGGCGAACCCAATACCCTGAAAGGGTTTCATCACGGTTTGTCGCCACCAGTGATACGACCCCTTCAGGGTCGATGCGCCTCGGACGCCATGACCCCAGGGTGCGCTCGCAGGCTCACGACCCTGGGCTTTGATATAAAACGCCTTCGGCGTAAAGATCCTCTGTGCTGTAAAATCGGTTCTAACCAGACGCTGATTTTGCGTCGAGCAGAAATCTCCGCGGGGGTGCAACCTCGCGGCTTCCTCAGGGCAAATGTTTCGCCGCGAAATACTCCGCCAATCGCGCCAACAGCGGGTCGAATGTGTACTTCTGCACTTTGTGCGGCGGCTGCCACGGCAGCCAGTCGTAGCCGCGGTGTTCAGTCACCTGAATCGGGTGGTCCTTAAGCAACCAGCCGAGGAACACGACCAGCGTCTTCTCCACGCGGCCGGGGCCGAAGCGGGCCTCGTAGGGGAAATAGACTTCCTCGTAACGGAAGTCGGGATCGAGCGACACCGCATCCATCGGGATGCCGGTCTCCTCCCACATCTCCCGCAGCGCGCACTGGACGTCGGACTCCCCCTCTTCGAGATGTCCCTTGGGGAGATCCAGCCGCCGGGCGTGCTTCATCACCAGGAATTCCGGCCGCGGCTCCCTGCGGAAGACCAGCACGCCGCACGCTTTGACTTTTTGCATCAGACCGACGTCCCGTCGTCAGATAATCCTGTTAACCACGAAACACACGAACAGGCACGAAAACGGAATGAGTGATGTGGCCCAACAGCAATCCACTGTTCGATGCTTATCAACTGCCGGAGACTCTCGCTCAAACTCTTCCTTTCGTGCCATTTCGTGTGTTTCGTGGTTAAACTCTTCACTTCTTCGAGCGGTCGCCCACGCTCGGCTCCAACCGCGAAACCACCCGCTCGACTCCGGCCGTCACGCGGTCTTCGACGTCCGCTGCCCAGCGCTCGGCCGGCAGACCGTAGACCATCATGCTGCTTTGCCCTTCGTAGCCCCCTTCGAGGAGCACGCGGTGCGACGGGATGTACGCCATCACGTCGTTGGCATAGCCCGTGACCCAGGCCCCCTCGCCGTAACGCCCCTTGAATTTCAGGCTGTAATCGACGACGACTTCGCCGCCGAGCGCGATCCACAACTGCTCGCCCCCCAGCCGCCACGCCTGCACCGGATACGGGTAGCTCGTCGGCAGCGGCGGGCCCTCGGCTTGCCGCTTCAGAATGCGGGCCGCCCAGCGCTGCGAGTAACTCGGCGATGAGGCGGCCATCGCTTCCATCTTCGATTTCTCCGGCAGCGCACCCAACGCGAGGTCGACCATTTCGATTTCGGTCTGCAGCTTCGGCGAGACCGGCTGCAACGGATTCTTGAGAACCGCGTCGACGGCGTCCGCGAGTTGCGTGCCGTAGTTCTGAGCGAGTTCCACGGTGCGTCGCGGCAGCGGATTCTGATCGGCCCCGCAGCCGAGGACGAACATCGCCGTCGCGCCGGGATGCCGCTCCTCCAGGGCGTATTGCGCGAAGCCCGCGTAGTCGCCGCAGAACCGGTCGAAGCTCAGCGTCGTGTTGTGGCAGGCGTACATGAAGACCACGGCCTTCAGGCTGCCGTCGGGCTTCTTAACCGCCAGCACGGGGACCGAATGATCCACCGGGCCGAGCAGCTTCCCCTGTTCGCGCAGCATCGGGACATCGGGCTCGCGATTGTTCCGGCGGTTGACAGCGAACTCCGCGGCCCCCTGTCCGCGAACGAGCGTCGCCGGTTGAAGATCCTTCAGCGCCGCCGACACCGTCTCCACAATCGTGTCGGTCAGCCACGCCGAATACTTCTCGATCTTCGCGAGCTGTTCGGCATCGAGGGGGTAGATGTCGTACAGCGCGCTCTTCAACACCGGACCGCAGTGCGTGTGCGAGGCGTGCAGCATGATCTGGGCACGGGCCAGGCCTTGCGACTTGCCGAGCCGTTGGACGACCTCCTCGTAGATCGGCTTCGAGATGCCGAGCGTGTCGCTCGACAGCACGATTCCGCGATGTCCGCCGGCGTCTTCCACCGCCAGCACGCGAATCCACAGGTCGTGCAGCTTCCCTTCCGACGGCTTGGTCCGGCTGCCATAACCGGCGAGCCAGATCGACTCGGTCGGCGTGATGACCGCCCGTGCGATCCCGGCCTTCCACGTCGGTTCCGCGGCCGAGAGCGGCGACATCAGGCAGACGGCAATGCTGAACAGCAGTCCGCCAAGGCTGGCAGACCGGAAGAGCGGGGCGGGCATGGCGGGACGTCCTGGGGCAGGGTCGTTTGTCGAGGTCAAACGCAGCACCGAGCGGCCCCACTGTTGTACCGTCGCCGCGGGAAATTATCACGCGGTCGTCGAATTCTTCGCACCACGTCGATAGTGAATCGTGGTGAGCCTCGAAGACTCGACTGCACCCTACGAAATCACGCCGTCTTGAACACCCGTTGCAGTTCCTCCAACGACGTCTTCCCCTCGGCGACCAGCCTCAAGCCATCCTTGTGCAGGGTCAGCATGCCGTCGGCACGGGCCTGGGCTTTGAGGGCGTCGGCCGTGGCTCCCTCGGCGATCAGTTTTTTGATTCCCTCCGACGGCGTGATCAGCTCCACCATGGCGACCCGGCCGAAGTAGCCCGAGCCGTTGCACCGTTCGCAGGGATCGGGCATTTCGCCGGTCTTCTCATCCGCCTCCGGCTCGCACTTGCGGTACAGCACCTTGGTCTCCGGTGGCAGTCCGACCTTCGCCAGCAGCTTCGGATTCGGTCGAAACGCCTCGCGGCAATCGTTGCAAAGCGTGCGAATGAGTTTCTGACTGAACACGCCCTCGATCAGGTTCGCGACCTTGGCGTTGTCGCCGATCCAGGCACAGAGCTGCAGGATGGCCGCCGCCGCGTCTTTCGCGGGCATCTCGCCGAGGATCGTGACCTTCTCGCCGATGGTGGCCATGATCTTGGCGTTCTCGGCGTCCTTGATCGGATTGACAAAAATCACGTCCGCCTCGGAGCGGATCATGCGCTCCATCGTGAACTGCAGTTCGTCCCCTTCGTTGGCCTCGAAATTCTGGACGTTGTAGACCTCGCGATTCCCCATGTTCACGATGGTGAACGCGGAGTACATGTACAGATCGAGCCCCTTGAGGTAGGCATACACGCTGGTGGTGACGCCCGACCCCGGCGGCCCGGCGACGATCACGAAGCCGTGCCGCTTGGAACTGATGTCCCGCAGCGTGGCCTTGAGCGACGCCGGGAAATTCAGCTCTTCCAGCGTGCTCATTTTGGCCTTGAGGTTCCGCGTGCGGAGCGTCAGCTTGTCGGAACCATCGGCGGCCGGCTGCGTGTCGACGGAAATCTCGTACGGCACTCCCAGCCAGTCGGCCTTCACGCCGCCCGACTGCGCCTTGCCCTTGAGCTTGGGTTCGAGGCCGGCGAGCAGCTTCATCATCTGCGTGACGGCGACGGCCTGCGGCTTGGCGAGCTTGCCGCCGGAATACGCGATGCCGTCGACGTACATCGTGACCTGCGCGCGTTCCCCCTTGAGCTCGACCTTGACGGTCTCGGCGCGGCGCTGCAGGGCGTCGGTCACCAACTCCTTGGCGGGAATCAGCCCGGCTTGCGCGAGCCGCGCGTTGGCGGACATGTCGACGTCTTTGCCGTTCGTCGCCCCCTGAAAGGCCACGAGCTCGACGTCCTCATCGTCTTCTTCGTCGTCGCCCTTGTTGCCAAACATCCCAAAAATCACGGTGACATCTCCGCAGGAACACAAGCCGGACAGAACAGCCGGGGAATCGTGCCCTTGATTGTGGCGATCCACCGGGGCGGCGTCCACAGTACGCCGGGAGGGGATTCCTGGTCTTTTGCAGGGTGCAGTCGAGTCTTCGAGGCTCACCCTCTTCGTTGGAGTCCAGCCTTTAGGCTGTCTTCGATGGTCTCGCGACGTCCGAAGAGCAGCCTAAAGGCTGGACTCCAACGGGATGAGCCTCGCAAAGCCTCGACTGCACCCTACGGGAACGGCGGGAATCACCTCGATTCCGGCCCCGCTTTCCGATCCTCACTCGGAACCGTATTCTGAACTGGCAGCCACGGCCCGTTATCCACCGCTGAGCCATCACCATGTCCGTCGAATCCCCGATTCCGCTCGACATTCATCCACAACTGCCGCGGGACCGGTCGCCGGGGATCGGTTGCATCGGGGCCGGGTTCATCATGGCGGATTGCCATCTGGTGGCCTATCGGCAGGCGGGGTTTAACCCGGTGGCCATCGCCAGCCGCGATCCGGCCCGAGCGGCGACCGTGGCACAGCGCCACGCCATTCCGCAGGTCTATGGCGACTACCGCGACCTGCTCGCCGACCGCGACGTGCAGGTCGTGGACATCGCCGTGCCGCCCGATGTGCAGTTCTCGGCCATCCGCGACGTCGTCCGGCACGCCGACCATATCCGCGGCATTCTGGCGCAGAAGCCGCTGGGGGTGAGCTTCGCCGAAGCGCGTGAGATCGTGCGGCTGTGCCGTGACGCCGGCATCACGCTGGCCGTCAATCAGAACATGCGCTACGACCAGTCGGTGCGGGCCGCGAAGTCGCTGCTGGATCAGAATGCGCTCGGCGAGCCGGTGCTGGCGACGATCGACATGCGGGCCGTGCCGCACTGGATGCCCTGGCAGGAGCGGCAGGGTTGGGTCACGCTGCGGATCATGAGCATCCATCACCTCGACACGTTCCGCTACTGGTTCGGCAACCCGGACCGCGTGTTCGCCAGTGTGCGACCCGATCCCCGGACCGCGAAGCAGTTCGCGCATCGGGACGGCATCGCGCTGTACATCCTCGAATATGCGTCCGGCCTCCGGGCGTCGAGCGTGGACGACGTCTGGGCCGGCCCCGCCAAAGAAGGGGCCGCGGCGGACATCGGCATCAAATGGCGGATCGAAGGGACCACCGGAATGGCCCGCGGCACCATCGGCTGGCCCGCTTATCCCGAGCGGCAACCGAGCACGCTCGACTACACCACGACCGCGCTCGGAGACCGCTGGATTCAGCCCCGCTGGAATGAAGTCTGGTTCCCCGACGCCTTCGTCGGCCCGATGGCGCAACTGCTGTGCGCCCTCGAAGACAACGCCGAGCCGCTCATCAGCGGCGACGACAACCTGCACACGATGGCCCTCGTGGAAGCGTGCTATCGGTCCGCGGAGGAACACCGGGCAGTGGAACTGGAGGAAGTGTTGAGGGTCGAGGGCTAAGAAATGGTTTCAAAACCACATGGTCTTTACGCCGAAGGCGTTGCATCGCAAAGCCCAGGGTCGCGAGTCTGCGAGCGCACCCTGAGTGGCGATCGATGGTGAGCCGCATACCCTGCAAGGGTTTCATCAAGGTTTGAGGCCGCCGGTGATGCGACCCTTTCAGGGTCGATTTGCCTTGGATGCCATGTTCCCAGGGTGCGCTCACAGACTCGCGACCCTGGGCTGTGCGATCGAACGCCTTCGGCGTACTGGACCACCGATCATTAATCCGCAACCAATGACAACAACCCAAGGAGGGTTTGGAAATCCAGTGTCCAGAGGAAGCACAGCGACATCGCATGCCTCTCTTGTCCGGCCCCCTCGCCCCCGTCTTCGGGGGAGAGGGTCGGGGTGAGGGGGGCGAGCGCTCGCCACAGCATCGATGTGACGCCAGTCGGTTGGAACCGCCGCTCGCCCTGCGGTCGTGATGCAGAGCAACTGGAAAGAGCGTGGAATGCTGCGGGGAGCGCTCGCCCCCTCACCCTAACCCTCTCCCCCGAAGACGGGGGAGAGGGGACCGAACGGAAATCAATTCCCTTTCCGGCCCTTAGCTCTCAGCCCTTCTCCAGCGTCACCGTCCGGTCATCAATTGTGAACTTCACCGGCACGGCGTCGAACAGCTTCTTCAGAAACTCGTCCGCGGGGGCTTTCTGCGCGTCGAAGCTCACCGGACGGTTCAGGTCGATGCCGGCGGCCCGGAATTTGTCGGCGTCGTAGACGAACATCACGCCGGACTTTTCCAGTTCGCGCATGATCGCTGACACCGGGACGTTCTCAACCTTCAGCGTGAACAACCGGCGACGCAGCGGCGTGGGGGCTTCTCCCGGCGGCAGCGTCCGGCCGGTGATGCCCGCCGACAATTTCGCCTGCAGCGCTTCGTGGTCTTCGATGCGACCCAGCACGACGACTTCGTTCTGGTCGATGCGCGCCGCGAGGTCCGGGTCGGTTCCCTGCCAGTCCGCCAGCAGTTGGGCCGCCGTCAGCTTGCCACGCGGTTTGTAGCGGCGTTCGATCAGCGGCGGCTCGCGCCACGGCACGATGCGGACCGCGTTGCCGCCGGGTTGCCATTCCCAATCGAGATCGAACTGAATGAGCACCAGCGTGAGCGCTTCGGCCGCCGTCACCTGGGGCAACGTCGCCGACGCCCACAGATCGTGCGGCACGGCTTCGAGGTTCTCGATCGTCAACTGGTGGCGTTTGGCGATCAATGACAGGACATCCTGCGGCGTGTCGAGATCCTGCCAGTGGATGGTGTGCCGGGCCGAGAGATCGAGCTGGCGACGTTCCGGGATGTTTGTTGCGGGGTCATGGAGCGCTGAATCATGCTGTTCGATGGCCGTCCGCAACCAGCGCGCGGACTCTGGCGGCCCGAAATAGACGACGTTGTCCGGCCGGCTGACCGTCGCGGACATCGTCGCGGCGAGGCGGTCCAATCCCGTCTGCAACGGCTCGCCGGCCAGCGACAATGTCACCGGCGTGGAGGGGTCGATGCGACGATCGAGCAGAATCGCCAACTGGCGGTCCTCCCCCAGCCGCCGGAGCAGCGACCGGGGCTCGACGTTGTCCCATGTCGCGGCGAGCGGCTCCCGCAAGGCGTCGCGGTACTTGCTGCCGTACAGACACGTCGCCAGCGGCCGGTCGAGCAACACCGGCTCGGCCGAGATCACAGCGGCGATCAACCACGCGGCCAACACACGACACCTAATTTTGCGACGGAGCGTCCGGCTCTTCAACCGTGAAGTTCGGGTCCTGCACCACCTTCAGTCGGTGCGAACCGAGCAGCGTGTTCTCGCACAATAACTCCAACGCGAACACCCCCGCGTGGGGGGCGGGCAGGCTCGGGAGCGGCAGGGCGACTTCCACGGTCTCCAGCGGGTCGTTGCACTTCACCTGGAACTGCGTCGACAGCAGCACGTCGTTGTTGGACAGGTCGATGTACCGCAGCTCGATCATCTTCGCGCCGTGGACCTCCGTCAGGCTGAGATACGCGAACGGTGAGCCGGCGCGAATGAGCGACCGCGCGGGCACGGCGTTCCCCTCGCCCGGCGGCTGTTTCGGCTTGGCCCCCTTGGGGATGAAGCCCATGCCCGAGAAGACGCCGCAGATGACGTGCTTGCCCGTGCCGCGATCCTGGTACACATGATCGGCCAACAACAGCGCCTGCAAAACCGGCGTGGTCACTCAGTGTCCTTGTGAGGGAGGGTGTCGTGACTCTCTTCACTCTGCCGCGGTTGGCGAGCAGTTGCAAGTGGTGGGTGGTCCTTGGTCATTTGTCCCTGGTCATTTGTGATGAAGAAGAGGTATCGCCCAATGACCAATGACCAATGACTTCCGTCTACTGGACGTCACCCAGAAAGAACACATGCGGCGCGATCGTCTGGGCCAGTCGCGGTTCGGCGTAATAGTGCGGCCAGATGTGGCCCAGGCGGATGAACGGCGTGATGTCGAGATCGACCAGCTTCTGGCTTTGCGGGCCGATTTGCTGGCGATCGCCCGCGGAGAACCCCGCATACCCCGCGGCGGCGGCGGTCAGCGGGCGATGCAGCGGGTAAAAGCGCAACGCGATATCGCGGCGATTGCGGAGGTTGAGAATCAGCTCGGGTCGCTGGACCGCCTGCTCGTAGCGTTCACCAGGATTCAGCCAGTCGTGATCGAACGCCCCCGCCGCGAGAACCGCCCGGATGCGGTGCTGGTGGAACGGGCCGCCCCCGAACGCGACGTCATCCACTTTGCCGCCGCCGAGAACGTGCAGTGTCGAGACGACCATCCGCGCTCCGTGGCTGTGACCGACGAGGCAGATCGGATGATCGTTCGGAATCAACGAGATCAATTCGGCGACGTAGAGGCTGTGACGGGCCGACCGCCGGCCGAGAATCGCCACATCGATCGGAAAGATCAGCTTGGGGGTATTGTCGCTCGGCCAGGTGAAGAACACGACGTGCAACGGCCGGTCGGGAAGCGGCGCCCGCAGCCAGGAATTGGTGCCGCGGGCGTCCTGCAAGACGGTTTCCCAATCGACGAAGCTGCCGTGCATCACGAAGCAGACCGGCACCCCCGGCGTCAGCGATTGAACGAGCGTTTCCATGTTCGAGGCCTGCCGCCGGCCGTGAGCGTCGCAGTTGAAGACCTGGTAGCTGTGCCGCTGTCCGCGATGGAGTTCCCCCTCCAGATCGCGCGAGCTGACGACCCAATAGCCGCCGTCGTCGACGGCCGCCGGGGAATGAGCCGTGCGGACCAGCGGCGCGCGCGGTTCCCCGGCCTCCGCGGTTCCCGTCAGAACCGTGGCCATTGCGATCATTCCGGCCCCCCACGACAGGCGGCCCGATGTCATGCTTCGACAGCCCGCCACCCCAAGCCGCTCCGCCGTTGTCAGCACCCTGATGCCCACGCCGGACGGGTGCGTGCCGGCGGAAGGCGCGGCGCGGACTCTGTCCGATGGTGTCCGATCGTGCGGACCAGCCAACTGATCGGCAACACCGGCAGATCGCAATCAATGGGTCTGACTTGGACGAGGCGGACGGGGGGCAGTCGCGGGCGGCGAACAGGGTTGTTCACTACGATCGCGCCAGGCGGTCCATCCGGAAAAGCCGAACACCCGGCCGCGCGGAACGCGACCGGGTGTTCGAGATGTTTCCAACGCTACATAGCCCCCGGTCTCCTGACCGGGGGCCGATCGCTCCCACAACGCCACGTGCGCGAATCAAACAAGGTCGGTTCGCGTCAGGGCGCTTCGCCCCCCGGTCAGGAGACCGGGGGCTAAATATCGGCGACTACCGCGTTTCGTTGGGCGATTCCGCGGCGGCGGTCGCCGGCTTCGGCGTGATGGCAGCCGGGGCCGGGGCGACAACGGCGGCGCTCGCGACCGGCTTCTTGAGCTGGTACGCCGAGATCACGTCGTTGGTGATGTCGACGCCCGGATCGATCGACAGCAGGAAGCCCTCGTTCTTGGGGATCACAACCCCCAGGCCCCTGCTGGACGCCACCTGTTGCGCGAACGGCCGGACTTCCGCCCGGAACGCGGCGACCATCTGGTTGCGGAATTGATCGAGGTCCGCCTGCGCCTTGCGCCCGTTTTCCAGAAGCTTGCTGTCGGCCTGGCGTCCCATATTGGCCAGGATTTGCTTCTGCTCGTCGGTCGGTTGCTCACCGAACTCCGCCTTCTTGGCGTTGATCTGGTCGCGGAACGAAGCCTGCAAGTTCTGCAGCCCCTGGTCCGCCGCGCGCTTGCGGACCTGCCAAGCGTCGTTGATTTCCTGCGTCCGGCCGATGGTCTTGGCGACGTGATCGAGGTCGATCACCGCAATGCCGCCCTTCGCCGCCGAGGCCGACTGGCCGCCTGGTTGAAAGCCACATCCCGCCATGAGCATCGCTCCGGCGGCCAACGCCACGAACAGACTGCCAGATCGCATCCAAAACTCCTTTTTCGGATTGTGTCGCCAGAATCGGCCTCACGGAGGCGGCGGGAAGGTAGTGGATGCGGCCAACCGCGTCTAGGGCAGAAAGCGCCCTCGCAGCCCGGAGCGCAAGCGACGGCGTTCAGAAAATGACCAATGACCAATTTTCAATGACCAAGGTGGAAGAAGCATCGTTCTCCCCTTGAACCTTGGTCATTGAAAATTGGTCATTGGCCGCCGTCAGTCAAACGCCGCCCCAGCCCGCACGCATCCCGCACGCGCTGCAACACTTCGCGGCCCTTCGCGCGGGCTTTCTCGGCACCCGCTTTCAACACGCCCTCCAAGGCCGCCGGTTGCGACACCCACTGCTGCCGCCGATCGCGGGCCTCGGCGAAGTACGCCCACGCGGCGTCGTACAACGCCTGCTTCGCCTCGCCGTACCCCATGCCGCCGCGGCGGTATTTCTCGGCGAGCACCGACTGCTGTTCGGGCGTGGCGAACAGTTTGTACAGCGTGAAAATCGTGCAGGTGTCCGGGTTCTTCGGCGCTTCGACCGGCGTGGAGTCGGTCTTGATGCTCATGATCTTCTTCCGCAACGGCTTCGCGTCGTCGAAGATCTCGATCGTGTTGCCGTAGCTCTTCGACATTTTCTCGCCGTCGAGGCCCAGCACCTTCGCGGAGCTGTCGAGCACGCGGGCCTCGGGGAGATGCAGGAACTCGCCGCCGAAGATCGCGTTGAACCGCTGGGCGATGTCCCGCGTGATCTCGATGTGCTGCACCTGGTCCATCCCGACCGGCACGACGTCGCTGTCGTACAGCAGAATGTCGGCCGCCATCAGCACGGGATACGTGAACAACCCGGCGTCCGCGGCGATCCCCCGCGCGACCTTGTCCTTGTAGGCATGACACTTTTCCAGCAACCCGTGCTGCGTGACGGTCATGAGCAGCCACATCAGCTCACTAATCTCCGGCACATCCGATTGTCGGAACAGCGTCGCCCGCGCGGGATCGAGCCCCAACGCCAGCAGATCCAGCGCGGCATCGCGCGTGAGATCGGCGAGCAGTCGAGCGTCGCGAATCGTCGTCAGCGCATGCAGATCGGCGATGAAATAAAACGCCTGGTCGTTGTCCTGCAGTTGGATGTACTGCTGGATCGCACCGAAGTAGTTCCCCCAGTGAAACCGGCCGGTGGGCTGGATGCCGGAGAGGACGCGCATTTCGGATGACTTTCTTCAATGCCTTCAATACTAACCCGAAGCGTTAGCGAGGACGTTCGCTCGTTCGACGTCCTCACGTCCTCTCGCGGAAGCGAAATTCATGGGAGCGCAGGGACGGCAGTTGGGAATCGGTGGCTCCATGTCCTCGCTTACGCTTCGGGTTAGTATGGGACATCCTTGCCGGCGCTTCGGAGAATTATCAACGCGGTTTATCCTGACCATCTCGAACATACAGAATCGCGGCTTCCAAACTGGTCTCATCGTTGATGTACCGCTGGCTGCCACGCTCCGCCCACCAGTTCTCGCGGATCGGGACTCCGCCGTCACACCGGGAAATCTCCAGTTCTTTGAGCCGCCGCGTGCACCACGCCTTCAACTGGCTTCGGACGAGCTTGGGATCCCCACTCGCGGCGAGAACGACATGAGCATGATTGGAGCGGCAGTTCACGGTGAAAAGTTCCCAGCCTCTCACTTGGCAGGTTTCCGCGATCTGACGATGGACCAGCTCGCGTTGCACCCGATCCAAACGGCAAGCATCCTCGGTCATTTTCGCCATCGACTCCAATTCCCGCATCGGAGCGGGCAACTGCCAACCACGACGATACTCGACCCAACCGCGCTCATCGCCGGGCAGCCACGTTCCATAGGTCGACCAGGTGATGAAATAACCCAGGGGCTCTGCCATCGGCGGTTCGGATTCGCGGAACCGTGTCATGGCAACTCCTCACCCGAAGCGTCAGCGAGGCGATCCATACTAACCCGAAGCGTAAGCGAGGACATGGCGCCACCGATCCCCCACTGCCGTTCCTGACGTTCCCATTCTTCGCTTCCGCGAGAGGACATGGGCACGTCGAATGAGCGCTCGTCCTCGCTGACGCTTCGGGTTGGTATCATCGCCTCGCTTGCGCTTCGGAAAAGATCTCTACGCCGGCCACCGGACCGTCCCCACGAGTTCCGTCACCGACCGGCACCCGATTTCGTCCAGCGTGGCGTTGAGCTGGTCCACCAACTGGACGGACAACGACGGATTGTAAAAATTCGCCGTGCCGATTTGCACCGCGGTGGCTCCGCAGACGAGGAACTCCAGCACGTCATCCAGCGACTGAATACCGCCGATGCCGATGATGGGCACGTTCAACTTCTGGGCCACCTGCCAGACGATCCGCAGAGCGAGCGGCTTGATCGCGGGGCCGCTCAAGCCGCCGAGGCCGTTCCCCAGGACCGGTTTGCGCTTTCGCCAGTCGACAACCAGTCCCTGAAACGTGTTGATGAGCGACACAGCATCGGCTCCGGCTTCCGAGGCGGCCTGGGCGATCGGGACGACGCTGGTCACGTTCGGCGTCAGCTTGGCGATGATCGGGAACCGGCACGCCGACCGCACGCTCGCCACGACCTGGGCCGTCGCTTCGGGATCAACTCCGAAGTCGGTGCCGCCGGTCACGTTGGGGCATGAGATGTTGAGTTCCAGTGCCGCGATGCCGGGAAAGGCGTCGAGCCGGGCCGCCATCCGGGCGAACTCATCGCGGGCTTTCCCGGCGATGTTCACGATCAACGGCGCACCGAGTTGCGTGAGCGCCGGCAGGTGTTTCTCGATGAACGCTTCCAGGCCGTCGTTATCGAGGCCGATGGAGTTGAGCAGCCCGGATGCCGTCTCGACGGTTCGCGGGGGCGGGTTGCCG
>Ga0163151_10004444_pt1 | contig 18830 bp, 21 predicted proteins | sample OliLakLV19MP5IB2_FD_145596 | JGI IMG/M metagenome (GOLD analysis project Ga0163151, IMG submission 145596) | Freshwater microbial mat bacterial communities from Lake Vanda, McMurdo Dry Valleys, Antarctica - Oligotrophic Lake LV.19.MP5.IB-2 | ecosystem: Environmental > Aquatic > Freshwater >... | reverse complement strand
GCGCAGAGGATGTGGAGGAATCTGGCAGCGACGAAACCGTTCCGTGTACGGAGCGATGCAGGGGAAGTGGGGATGGGGGTGTGCGAAGTGGTGCGGTGTGCGATGCGACTGGCTGTGGCAAGGCAGAGATGGTGTGTGCGCAGGGAAGCCGGTACGGGCGTATCTGTTGTCGCGTTGAGTGCGGCGGTGTGGATGTTCGAATACGGGGGATGAGCGGAGGGATGTGCAACTCAGTGCGAGTAGTGGACCGGTGTGTGCGAAATGGGATGAGGTAGGGCGTGTCGGCAAAGTGAGAGTGGGAGGCCGCGTTCGCGAGAGAGTATTTGCCGGAGAATGAGTGGTGTGGTCGTCGCGGAGGGGGAAGAGGAGTGTGTGGTGCGCCGCGGTGAGTGTGAGGCGAGGTGACTCGCTCATTGGCGCCATGCGCAGAGTGGAGCGCGTCGCCAACGCGGCGATTGCATGAATGCGCAATTTTGTGGCGCAGAGTTTGCCGAGAAGGGTGCAGGATGCGCGTGTGAATTGGTTGCGGCTGCAACGAGTTGAGATGTGAGGTGCGTGTGTGGCGGTTCGTGAAGTACTGCTTGGCATCGTGAGGCTGCGCGCTGCGGTTGTGCTGTTCGGAGCGTGACCGCGGTCCACTGGCTGTGATGAGTTCCTCAGTTCGAGTGAGCGTTGAAGCTGACGCGGTGCGCATTCGTGGAGGAATAGATGGAGGCGTGGGTAGCGATGTCGGATCGGTGTGACTTGACGTGCACGTGAGCAACTGCGTGCGGGCTGTTGCTACGTGCTGGCGTACGCAGGAGAGTTGGCTGATCGATTGGTTCGGGAAGTGACAACGATGTCCGTTCCGGAATGGGAGGACAGTCTGTATTGCGGCTCCGGTTTTATGCCGGTGTTGCAAACGTCCGGGCGGATTGGGTGAGTGAGTGATGTGAGGCGTCACCGGAGACGGCGGGCTGCTGCCGTGGATCTCATCGGTGCAGTGCGCGGAGGTGCGCGGGGCAGTCGCGGCGAGAAGAAGAACGCGATCTGAATCTGAGTCCAAGTGGTTCGCGCTGTGGTGACGCAGTGCGGGTGATGACGTTGGGAATTGAAAGTCGAAGACAAGGAGCGAAAGACATGAACTACGTGAACGGGGCTGCGCACGCGCAGCACGAATCAGCAACTTCCCCGGCTGTGATCTATCAGGCGACTGCGGATGCGCACGGTGAGCAGTTTTCACTGGAGCGCCGGAAGGATATCAAGATGGCGCTCGAAGTGCCGTTTGATCCGAGCGAGATCAAATGGCGCGTGACGGCGACATCCACTCAACAGACCAAGCGGGGTCCACAGAAACGCGGGCAGGTGGTCGCGTATGCGGATCAGCGAGCGTACACCGACCGGCTGAACGCCATCTTCGGCGAGTGGGGATGGACGCGGAACTATGACGTGCAGGTTGCCCAGAACTTCGAGCGGAAGTCGTCCAGCGACAAGACGCCGACGGCGATCTCAGCGAAGGTTGTTGTCGTGTCCCGCGTCACGATCCATCAGCTTGGTACACACACCGGAGTCGGCGAAGAGTGGGCCGATGACGAGAATGCGGCGACGCGCGCCGAAGCGCAGTCGTTCAAACGAGCGTGCGCCTGCTTTGGGCTGGGGCGGTATCTATATGATGTCGACAAAGTGTGGGTCGACCTGGACCAGTACAACCGGCCGATCAAGACGCCGCGTTTACCGGACTGGGCTTGCCCGCACCATGCGAAGCGGGATTCCCCGCAGCCTCGGGCACAACCGCAGTCGTCGGGGCCCCGCGGCAATGCGCCACGACCGAGCTTGGTGCAACAGGAGATGCTTACCAAGGTGAGGGAGATGTGCGAACAGGCGGGACACAGCTTGTCGCAGCTCACGCTTAGCAGATACGGCGGTGTAACGGAGCCGGGGAAACTTGGATTCGCGAAACTGACGACGGTCTTCGAAAAGCTAAGCGACATTGTCGTTGGGATCTCCCGCCTGGAACGCGCAAGAGCTTCGGTTGGCGACGAGCGTTACGCGCAGATCTGCCGGCAGTTGCGATTGCCGAGCGATTCGATCGACGACATTCCCAACCGGGAGGCGTTGAAGAGCCTGCTCGCTCAAGTAGAAGGAGAGGCCAACAAACAACCCGCACCGGTCGCGGCGGCAACGGTGCGACCGGGAGACATTGCCACCACCCGTGCCCGTCTGCTGCAGGCGGCGCGGAAGGCGGCGGAGAATCCGCGGAGTGGATGGCCGCGGAAGTTAGGGGAAGTGATTCGGCGCGCATCGGGCGCGACGCTCACGCTCGACACGCTGAGGAATCTGACCGATGCCGACGTGCCAACGATTGAGTCGTTCATCGCAACGATCGAGGGAGGTGTCGACTGAGAGAAGTCAGCCTGTTCACGGACGGCTCGTGTCTGGGCAGCCCGGGTGTTGGCGGCTGGGCGTGCCTGTTGCGCTGGGGATCTCGCGAGCGGACACTCAGTGGATCGGAAAACCAGACAACGAATAACCGGATGGAGTTGCGGGCGGCGATTGCCGGCCTCGGCGCACTGAAGGAACGCTGCCGGGTATCCGTATTCACGGATAGTCAGTACCTCCAGCAAGGGATGGAGCGCCACGTTGCGCGGTGGCGGACGTCAACCGGATGGCGAAACTCGCGTGGCGAGGAGGTGGCCAACCGTGACCTCTGGGAAGAACTCATCCGTTTGAGTAGCGAGCACCATGTCACCTGGCACTGGGTGCGTGGCCACTCGATCAACGTGGACCAGAATCATTGCGATCGCATGGCGAAGGCGGCCGCTCGAAGTGCGGCGCGAGCCGCATAACGGACCGGGTCCCTCCATATATTGATGTGCGGCGAGCAGGCGCCGCCGCACTCGTCGATTCATTCTCGGTAGCCGTCCGGCTTACCGCTTCCCTTCCACCCCAGGGCAGGCACGCGAGCATCCGCTCGCCGGACCGGCGTGTGTCTGCCCTCAACCTCTCATATCAACAAGGAGAATCGATATGTCACCAACAGGAGTGTGCGCGAGCGAAGTTCTCAGCACCGCGAATTTGAACATGCGGCCGACGCAGGATCTCTGCGAGATCGTCGGACGCTTCATGGTAACCGGGGAGGGCGTAGTCGCCCATTGGGTCGAGTACGCCAAGGGCCTGCTGCTTTTCGTGATGGCGCCGGGTGATGACCGGTCCGGTGAGTTCTACGTCTACGACCGGAAGCGGGGAAGCTTCTGGTTGCTCGAACTGCCCGACACGGTCTTCGGCGGCTACTCGATCATCGAGATGCGCCAGAAGATACGGGAGTTCCGCCTGCTGGAACTGGCGGAGAATCCCTCCCGTCTGCTGGCGGCGCGCGAGCGGACAAACTCGTTTTGTAATTTGCCGAAGGCGGTGTAAGGAAAGATATGGCGGAAGTTGCTCAAGCAAGTTCACAGATGGCGGCCGAGTACGCGCGGTGGTTCGTGAACCGCCGCGCCTACACCCGCCAGTCGGACCGGCCGCATCCGGAGTCTGGGCGTCATTATTACTACCGGCCGCGGCAGGCGGATGGCCGGGATGTCCCACTCACCGCTCAGGATCTTGAAAGTCACTTGGCGGGCGAGATCACCATCGGGCTCTACGCCATCAATCCCCGAACACAACGGTCGAAATGGATGGCGATCGACGCCGATTACCGAGAGGCTGTCGAGGATCTGCTGAAGCTGCAGTATGAGCTCGGTCAGGACGGCGTGCAAGCCGCGCTCGAACAAAGCCGGCGGGGTGGCCACCTCTGGATCTTCTTCGACATGCCGGTTCTGGCGAGACATGCCCGCCGGTACATTCACCATCTGGCAACACGGTTGTCGGTGCGGGTGAAGGGCGCCGGGCTGACCGAAGGGATCGAACTGTTCCCGAAGCAGGACGTCCTCGAAGACGGGCAGTTCGGAAATGCGATTCGGGCTCCGCTGGGAATCCATCGCGCCGCCAACCGCCGGTATTGGTTTTACGGCGCGGCCTACGACCTGGTGTCACAGATGATGTTTTTGCGTGGGCTCCATCGAGTCACCGAAGCGCAGCTCGAGTCGCTCGTTGCCGCGCTTCCCGAGGAACTGAAAACGGAGCCGCCGCAATGGTCCGCCCCCGCGCAAGGACGCCGGCATTTTCAGATCACCGAGTACATTACCTTGGCGGGGTGTCGGCGGGTGGGGCGTAACTGGGTTACGCAATGTCCGTCCTGCCGCGAGGCGGGGCGGGATCGCGGTAAGGACAATCTGGCTATTGCCGTGGAGGAACCGCAGAAGTACATCTGCTGGGCGGGTTGCACGAGAGATCAGATCCGGGCGGCGCTCGGCGCGCCGTTACCGTTGGCGAAACTGCACTGAAGGAGATCGATATGGAACGATCCGTACGACTGGTGTTGCCGAAGAAGATGGTTCAAAAACTCGAAAGCGCCGGCGTCTACTGCCAGACCTGGGTCACGGCGGAGAGACAGGTGCGCGCCGATCGCTGGGTGTTGCGCGGCGTGGAGAGCGGCGGCAGCACGCGGGAGGTTGGCCGTTACATCTCCTTTTTCTCGCCGGAAGGGCGACGGCTGCCATGGCTGCAGAAGATGGACCGGGTCGGTTCCAATGGGGTCCATGCGGTACTGGTTGGCGCTGCACTCGTGAGCGTGGAGATGGCGCGAATTGAGCAGACCTATGAACTGCTGATTGTGTGCCATACGCTCGGCGCGCCTGGAGCAGCGAAGAAGCCGCCGATCCAATCGACGGTCGTGTTTCGTGGCATCGATGGACAACTATCGGAGGAGCTTCGCAAGCAGGGACTGGCTCCCGAGTTCTTCTCCCGGAGCGGGGAAGTGCGGCCGATCCCGGAGGCGTTTTGCGATGCGGTAAAGCTGGTGACCGCCGCGGTGTCATGCCTGAATTGCCGACACTCCCATGGTCTGATCGAGAGACGTGTGGGAGAGGATGAACGAACCGACGTGATGTTGTTCGAAGGGAGTGAGTGATGGATACCGACGTGAGAGGAAGCGATCATCGTGCCGGGCGGCCCGGAGCGAGAGCGTGGGGATGCATTACTCGCGTTCTCCACGCCACGCTTCTGATCGCGCTCCCCATCCATGCCGAGGAGTTCTCCGGGCGGGTGGTCGGAGTGGCCGACGGCGACACGATCACTGTCTTGGCCGGAGTCGAATCGAGACGTGTGCGCCTGGCCGGGATCGACGCCCCGGAGAAGGGGCAGCCGTTTAGCCAGCGGGTGAGGCAGGCTACCCGCCAACTGGTGTTTGGGAAAGCGGTGCGAGTCCTTGTGCGCGGGCAGGATCGCTATGGCCGGACGCTTGGCGAAGTCCTGTTGCCGGATGGCACGAATCTGAATGAGCGGCTGGTCGAAGAAGGTTGGGCCTGGCATTACACGAGCTATTCCAAAGTGCGGCGATTGGCGGAACTGGAGGCGGAGGCGCGCCGTTCCCGCCGGGGACTGTGGGTGGATCCTCGGCCGGTGCCGCCATGGGAGTTTCGAGCGGCGAAGCGGCGATAGGAGGAAGAAGATGCGTGCGTTCGGCTTGAAGCTGTGTCTGTTTCTGTTTTTGGCGGCGAACTTCTCGGGTCGCACGAACGAGCTCGGTGTGCTGGTCGGCGCGATCACGGGAACGATCCTGCTGTGGCCACTCTATCGAAACGCGGCAAGGTTGCCGGCGGCGAACACCCGGCGGCGTGAAGCTCTCAGGGTAGAGCCGCCATCGACTACACAGTCATGAAAAGGAAGGTATCACATGAAACTCGGAACAAAGAGCCTCCTGTGGGGCGCTCATGCTTTCTTTCTGCACCCGTTACAAGTCGGATTGGGCTGGCAGCGACTTTGGGGCGTTCCCTGGGACGCGCGGCTTTGGATCGCCTTCTTCTTCCACGATGTGGGTTATTTCAAACGCGATCAGATGGACGGTGAGGGAAGCGACGCGCATGTGATTCTTGGTGCCGAGATTGTGCGATCGATCTGCGGGCCGGCGTACGCCGATGAGTGCTACCGGCATTCCCGGGAATGGTGCCGGCGAAGGGGACAACCAGTCAGCCGCCTGTGCCTTGCCGACAAGATGGCGTTTGTCCTGACACCGTGGTGGATCTACCTGCCGATGACGCGCCTGACCGGTGAATTGGATGAGTACGTGAGTCGGTCGAGGGAAAACCATGGATCGAGCGGATACACGGAGGAGGAGCGTGCACTGATCTTTGACGGCGGACAACGGAAATGGTTGCAGGGCCTGCAGCGCTACACCCTGCGGTGGGTTGAGGCGCATATGGATGAGGTTGTTCCAGGAAGGACAGATGAATCGGCGATCGCTTGGGGCACTGCGGTCGCAGCCCATCCGCAATCGTCGCCCTCCCGTGAGGCGTCGGGCGCGTTCGATACTCATCGAGTTGCTGACGTCAGTACCGCGTATCTGGAATCCTCCGATCTGCGCCTGCTCGAGTGCGCAGAGTGCCCAACGCGCTTTGCCATCACTGATGATCGTGCGGGAACGTTTCACTGGGTCACCGCCGATCGGGAGCTGTTCGAGGGGGAAATGGGCCGAACCGTGGCTTTCGGCTTGAGCGACCGATTCCGGCTCATTATGCGGCGGCTCCGGGAGGCGGGCATTCCGTATGTCCGATTCGACGCCGATGGCGGTGAGATCGCGAGCATCGACCGAAGCGATCCGGCATAGCATTTCGCCTGACTCAAAATCGCAACAACAAAGAGGGCACCGGAGACCTGCAAAGGCGACGTGCGCCCTTTTCATTTCAACTCGAATGCTTTGCCACAAGGGCCATCCATTGGCCGCTGATGGAACCATAAGTTGGCCGAGATCCCGATCTGAGCTGACCAAACTTGCGAGGTGTGCTTCGGGTGTTGGTTGAATCAATACCACCCGCTGGCCAGGACTGCGGACCCGCGCCGCAGGCACGCGGAGATCACGGCGACCTTGTTCGAACTCAAATCGACCACTGGAGTCCTACCTCCCGCCGTCATGAAATACAAACCCGGTTCATCCGGCTCGGAAGCATCCGTTGTCCGGACAGTAGGGAACCATCAATTGGCCACAACGGCCACAGAAAGGTACTAATTACATGCTTGGATACAGTAAGATTCAGATCATCGGAAATGTAGGCGCAACCCCCGAATGCCGTATGCTGCCCAGCGGCGATCACGTCGTGAACTTCAGCGTCGCGGTTACCAGGCGCTTCAAGGACCGGGACGACCAGCCCAAGGAGGTCACAGATTGGTATCGTATCTGCGCTTTCAACGGCGTCGGATCGGCCTGCGCCAACCATCTACAGACGGGTGACGGCGTCTTCGTCGAGGGGCGCCTGCAAGTGCGCACTTTCGAATCTCGCAATGGCGAGCAGACGGTAACCGAAATCATCCCCAGTGTCGTTCGCTTTCTCGGCTCAGCGCATGGCATATCCAACGGAGACCACGGGCGGCGATCGGCGCCGGGCCAACCACGTGCGGCTTCGAACGGCAACGGCGGGCTTCCGGGTGGCGAAGACGGCGGCGACGCGGGTGACCTGCCGTTTTAGATGTTTGGGGCGGCGCATTCCGGTCCGCATTCAGTGTCGGAATCGCCTGTTCCCACCGAGATGGGGCGCGGATCGCCGAGGCTCAAATGTTTCGCGATCCGCGCATCGAAACCATGTGGGTGCTGTTGGATTTGGTGCGCCGGCGTCTCGAGGCCGCTTTCTGGGAACCGGCGCGTACCTTTCGAGGCTTCCGAACTCTCCCGCACACGACGGCAAATGATTGGAGACGGCAATAATACGAATCTACCAGCCGACCCCTTGAGAGTTCGTAGTGTAAGCCAGCGGCGTTCGGTGTGATCGGCCCGTCGTATACGTCCAAACCCACAGCGAGTCTGAAACGGACGAGCGAAGGCAATCAAGAGGGGCTGCTCATCACCCCGTTTCTACATGTATCCGTCCTGGTTTCCGCCGGGAATCGGGATGACCGGATGGTCGCGTGGCAGCTGTCAATAGGCCCGCCTATCGTTGCCAGGAAGCCGCGTACGACGCCATGGCGACGCACATTGTCAGCCAGGCGGAAGTTGTTGAGGGGAGTGTTCGACGGGTTCTCATGGATCGCCTCGACTTCCGAGCCGGCGTTGTGAATGACTCTCCATCATGGTGCCAGCCCGGCCTGCCTTGAGGATCTCCTCTCGGTGCAAGTGACCCGTAGTGACCCCGGTAGCGAATCGCGCTATCAAGGCCAGTGGCGAAATGGAACGATCCACTCCATTTGGGATCGCACTGGGTACGGTCACCGAAGGGGCAGGGAAGCCCTCGGTGGAACTGGCGACAACCGCTTCCCTGTTTCAACAGAAAGGAAAAGAGTATGAGCTGTGTCTGTGATTTCTGTTCTCATCCCAGCGTCGGCTGGCGTTATCCGGCGCGGAGTTTCGTTGCCTACATCGTAGGCGGAATCGCCGGGCAGAGTGTTGGCGATTGGGCGGCCTGTGATACCTGCCACGAGTTGATCGAGAAGGACGACCGGCCCGGCCTTGCCGCCCATTCGATTGATTCGTTGATCAGGGTGCATCCCGAATGTGAGGTCGCCCGGGAGGAGCTTGCGCGGGAGATGGAGGGGCTGCATGGAACCTTCTTTAGCAGCCGAATGGGTGCTCCTATCCACCTTGTTGCCCAGTCCCGGGCGTGAGTGGGTAGTGGAGCATCGCAGTGAGCGCGCTATGGCAGTTCGAATCCTGGATGGGGAGCCAAATTGCAAAACCGCGAGGCCCCAGTCTCGGGAGCTTCGCACCATCAGGATCGGCTCACGCTCCCAGCTGCGTGGCATCGGGTGCGGAGGCAGGCCGCTCAGCATCCACGGCGAACCCGCGTTTTTCGAAGGCGAAGTCGATCTCGAACTACCGGCAATTCAAAGTAAGGGTGAAGGATACTAAAAGGAACCTCATGGCCCAACGCTACGACGTATCTTTGAAGGCGCTGTTCCTGCGGGAAGGGGACGGCATTATGCGCCGCCTTCTCTTCGGAGGAAGGGTCACCGAGCATTTGGCGACCGAACAGCCGCAAGTCTTCAACCACCGCGCCGACATGGTCGTCCGAACCGAAGACGGTTTGCTCCATCAGGTCGAGTTCCAAACCTCCAACGAGACTGGCTTTGCGGTGCGAATGCTGGAATACTACGCCTATCTGGTACGAGTTCACAGACAACACATCGTCCAAACAGTACTCTACCTGGGTCCGGAGCCGCTGCGATTGGAGCGCACGTACACTTCCCCGTCGATGGACTTTCGCTTCGAGATCGTCAACCTGCGCGAGTACGAAGCCGAGCCTCTGTTGGCAAGTCAGGATTGGGCCGACAACGCCCTGGCGCTGCTGGCCAAGGGTGAGCCAGAGAAGGCGCTCGTGGCGGTTATGTCCCGGCTCCGCGCCATGAAAAGTGAGGAGCAGAACTGGGCCGCGGGCACGCTCCTGCTGCTATCAGGCATACTGGGAATAGAAGAAACCGTAAACGACAGACTGAAGGAGGTCGGCATGATCAACGTGATGGAAAATAAGGTCTTGGGTCCGATGATCCAGCAGCAGTTCGAGCAGGGCGAACGGAAGGGCCGCAGCGAAGGCAAGCAAGAAGGCCGGCAGGATCTGCTTCAGGAGCAGCTAACGGAGAAGTTCGGTTCTCTTCCCGTGTGGGCTTTGCAACGCTTGCAAACAGGGTCCGCTGAGGATTTGCATGCCTGGGCAAAGCGGATTCTTCACAGTACAACCCTGGAAGACACTCTGCGCTAAATCGGCCTTTCGTTTCCGATACGTTCACAAAACGGTCGTCGGGAGATACCCGGTAAGCGGATGGCGACCCGCTGAGAGAAAGCCTGATTCCCTAGAGTCCAGCTATTCGGTTGACACCTGCGGATGCTTCAATCCCGGTCTAGCGCAATTTGAAATTGGCGGGCGCCCAGAACGGAATGATGAAGGCGTTGCATCTGACGGGCAAAGTCAAGTCGCGGGCGCATCGGGCATCCTAACGCCGAGCCAAGAGCACTGCGCGATAGTCACCCTTGGCGAAGTTGCGCAATTCCACCGGCCAGCGTGGAAGAGGGCCAGCGAAACGTATCCCTATGCGGCACGGCGTTCGTAACGCTGATCGAGTCAGCAGGCGCTGGGAAGGAAATGGTCCGTCCCGCTTCCGGAGACTAGCTCGGCTGAGGCTCCATGGCGTCCTGCGCTAGCCGAGGCCCGAGGTGTATTCGTCGCCAGCGAGAACCACCCGAAAAACATTGGAGGTGACTGTCGTTTGTTGCAACGCTCACACGGTTCTTTGCTCGTGGCGAATGGTCCTGCTGAGTCGCTCGACATGGGCGTTCACCCTCTTGCCTGGTGTGCGAACAGGAGCGTCCGGATTGTCCTAACCGGCAACCTGCTTGTTTCAACGAGGGTCTTTCCGCACCCTATCTAAATTGCTGACTCGGTAGCACGAAGGCATCGAGAGACTCGGTGCCACTTTATGCTTCCCGGAAGGTTAGGTAAAGCAACCACAAAAAGGAGCCAGATTGTGCGGCCACAGGCGCGTTTAAAACTGGGTTACTACCCACTTCCAATCACAGAAGCGCAGCGGATTGCTGCGTGTCTGCAGTTCTCACGGCATTCAACAATGGCGATCGATCCATGCGCCGGCACGGGGGCGGCGCTGGCGACGATTGCGCCCGGCAAATCCGTCCGGCGATACGCCATCGAACTCGATGCGCTCCGCGCGGACAATGCCAGAGGGAGCGCCGACGAAGTCATCCAAGGCAGCGCGTTCGATTGCCACGCACCGGTCGAGTCGTTCTCTCTCCTCTACCTGAACCCGCCCTACGACTTCGAGATCGGCGAGGGCAAGAACCAGCGGATGGAAACCATCTTCCTGGAGCACTGCTTCCGGTGGCTGAAACCCGGCGGCATATTGGTGCTGGTGATTCCCTGCAGTCGCGTCTATGAATGCTGGCGGGTACTGACACCGCACTTCCGGGACAAAGCAATCTATCGTCTGGCGGCGTCCGAAAGCGTTCTGTACAAACAGGTCGTGCTCTTCGGGACACGCCGAACGCGGCAGGAGCGAGACCGTCTGACCGATTACTCGATCCAGCTGGCAAACCTGAAGCTGAGTGAGTTGACCCGGCGCTACGACGCGATTCCGGTTCTGGGGGATATCCCGGAGCGAGTCTTCTCGGTCCCGCCGAGCGGGCCCGCGCGGCTCGAGTACCGGGGCCTGCCGCTCGACCATATCGAGGATCTCTTGGAGAAGTCCCCGGCCACGCTGCAGGCCAGGCGCGTGACCGATGCTCGGAAAGTCGAGTTCAGCGGCCGGCCGCTTACTCCCTTGCACAAGGGGCATGTTGGGTTGTGCGCGGTAAGCGGGTTGCTCAACGGAGTGTTCGGGACGGGTACCGAGCGGCACCTGGCTCATTGGGATGCGGTGAAGGTCTCGGATCGAACCGAGGAAGAGGATGATGCCGGAGCGGTGGTGATCCGAGAGAAGGAACGGTTCTCTCAGCGGCTCACATTGCTCTACGGCGGCGGCAGGTTTGCGTTGTTGTCAGAGACCGCGCCGGGAAAGGAGAAGACCGATGGAGAACGCACATCTGCGGATGGGGCGGCTGCAGTTTGTCCGGCAGACGAAGGATCACGCGACGAATGTCAGTCTTCATCTGGACCGGTTGATTGCGGAACCACCCAGTGAACGGAGCGGCTGCACCAGCTTGCACTTTGTCTCCGTTTTCGGAGGCGATCAGGAGATTGGCGCCATTGCGGCGGCCGCGGTGGATGAGCAACGGTTCGTTGTCCACATGAATGGAGTGGAATTCGTTGGGACTTTGGGAGAGAAGCCGATTCTCTACCGCGCGTCTCTGCCGATTCCAGGGCGTAAACGCCCGGTGCGCCATCTGGTGGCAATCTCCCAAGCGGTATTCGAGACCACATTGGGGGCCGACGCGGAAGCGAAGCGGACGATCCTTTTCGACCGCTCCCCTAGCTTCGTCTTGCATCGACTGGCGGTGCGCTTCGGACTTCCCGTTTTGCCCGAATGGGCCGAATGGTTCGATTCCGAACTTCGGCGACGAGGCCTGGTTGAAGAACTGATTGGCCTTAACTGCTCCCCGGTGGCGGTGAAGGGCAACAAGATCCGCATGCTCCGCATTCTCAGTCAGGGCTTGCGTCGCCGCGAGATCGAGCTTCCGCCCGAAGAACTTCCCCTATTTGCCGATCCATCAAACGCAGCGTAGGCGGCTGCGTCTCTTTCCACTGCCGCTTATCTATTCACATCCGACAGGAGGGGTGTCGTCATGGGTTCACCCGATTGCATCAGTTCGTATTTGCGCACGTATGGGTCGATTTTAGGAGAGCGGGTTCTCTCGCAGTTTCCAGCACTTCATCAACCGACGGACCCGGTGTGGCCCGCCCTGAAACTACTGAAGCGTCGGCCATTTCCGGCCCAACAACTGGCGATCATGGGAATCGCGAAACGCTGGCAGGAGGCGCGCTGCGCCGGTGCCGTCGCCGAGTGCGGCACGGGGAAGACGCTCATCTCGCTGGGGAGCGTATTCACGCATGCCAACGGACGGCCCTTCACGGCACTGGCGATGGTGCCGCCCCAGCTCGTCCTGAAGTGGGCCAGAGAGGTGTTTCAGACACTGCCTGGTGTGCGTGTCTTCATCATCGATGGTTGCCGGAATGGCGTCGCATCGAACGGATTCACGGGTGTCAATGAGGTTCGTTTTCGGGCCGGACGCGTCGTGCGAGAAGGTCTGGCGACGACGCTCTCGGAGATCCGTCTGGCGAAGGGGCACCGCTCGGCCAAGGCGCGCTGGCAGGCGCTAGTTGGTGGGCCGTCGGTATTCGTCATTTCGCGCGAGCGCGCGAAACTCGGGTACTTCTGGCGCCATAGCGTCGGTGTCCCGAAGAGTGGCCCCTTCCTCGGCAATGTCGTGAATCCGGATACGGGCAAGCCCGTGATTGTAGGCGACGACCAGTTGCGGCGGCCGGACCTGCGGAAAGTGAAACATGCCGAGATGATTCTTTCCGACTCGCCGCGCTCGCGGAGGAGTTTCTTCAGTCCACTCTGGCAGGCCGATCGCGAGAAGGTACAGCGGATGGCTCCGATCGAGTTCGTTGGGCGCTACCTGTCCGGGTTCTTTGATTACGGCATCGCCGACGAGGTGCATGAACTGAAGGGCGCCGAGACGGCGCAGGGCAATGCGTTGGGTACGATTGCGTCGGCTTGCGATCGCACGGTTGTTCTTACCGGAACATTGCTGGGCGGCTATGCCGATGAGCTGTTTTCGATCCTCTATCGGCTGGACGCGCGGATGATGCGAGCAGAGGGATTTGATCCGGGCGAAGCCGGGGTTCGACAGTTTGCCGAAGCCTACGGTGTTCTTGAAAAAGTGACCACAATCGAGCCGGCGCAGAACGCCTGTTCGAAAGCGAAAGTGGCGACGAGCATCAAGCGCCGGCCCGGGGCCTCACCGCTTCTCTTTGGCAAATACCTCATGAATCTGGCGGCGTTTGTGTCGCTCGAAGACATTTCGGATGCGCTGCCGGCGTATACCGAGGATGTGATCGCTGTTGAGATGGATCCACCGCTCAAAGCGGCGTATTCGGCTCTCGAGGATGACATCAAAGAGGCGCTTCGGGATCATCATGGAAACGCATCGGTGATCAGCACGGCGATGAACGCGCTGTTGCTGTATCCGGATCGGCCGTATGGACTGGGCACGCTGTATGGGTTTTGCCGCAACGAGGAGACCGGGGACCGGGAGCGATTCGTGATCTCCGAACCCGCCGATCTCGACGAGGCATTCACCTATGCCAAGGAGCGGCGTCTAATCGAGGAGTGCAAGAAGGAGCTTGCCGTTGGGCGCCGGGTCCAGGTGTTTGCGGTCTATACCCGGAAGCGGGATGTGACACGCAGACTGCTGGACCTGTTTCGCAGGGAAGGAATCCGGGCTGAGGTGTTGCGCGCGGAGGTGCCTCCGGAGCAACGGGAGGCGTGGTACGAGCGGCAACTGAAGGGTGGAATGCAGGTCTGTATCTGCCACCCGAAATTGGTGCAAACGGGGCTCGATCTACTCGAGTTTCCGGTGCTATTTTTCTACGAAACGGGATATTCGATCTACACGCTGCGCCAGGCGAGCCGCCGCAGTTGGCGGATCGGGCAGAAGCACCCGGTTCGAGTCGGGTACTTCAGCTATTCAGGCTCGGCGCAGGAGAGCTGCCTGCGCCTGATGGGAAAGAAGCTGCTGGTGGCGCTGGCGATGGAAGGCAAGCTGCAGGCCGAGGGGTTGCAGTCGATCGATGGCGATGGCGATCTATTGACAGCGATGGCTCGCGAACTGGTGAACCGCCAAGGTGTGGGAGAGGAAGCGGCGGCGGTCTGGAAGGCCTTGCAGGCGCAGCGAGAGGAAACTGTCCCTGTCGCCGAGGCCGCGCAACCCGATGGCGCAACGAGCGCGATGAGCGCCGTAGCAGACGAAGAGGCTCTGGACGAGCCGTGGGTGTGGTCCATCCAGCCTTCCGGTCCCATGGAGCAGCTGTCGTTGTTCTAAACCGGCGGACCGCGTTGGAAGAAGCGCGGTCCGCCAATCCCTACAACGGGGAATGAATCGAGAGGAGAAACGTTATGGCAGCGACGGTCAATCCGGTCGCCGAACAAGCGGTGACAAAGACCGTGTCCGGCGAGGAATCCGTGTTTGAGATGGGTGTGCGGTTGGCTGGCCTTCTGGCCGAAGCTGGTGAAGACTCGATCGGTGGGCAGGTGCCGGACGCGATGCGGGAGCGCATAGCGGACTTGGCGGAGGGGATTCGTCGAAGGCTGGCGAGAAGAGCCGAGCGCGATCCGAGGTCCCTCTTCGAACTCGATGAGCGCTTCATCGAGCTCATGGAACGCGCCGATGAAGAGGCGTCGGAGACGGGCGAAGTGTCGGCGGAGTTACTGGTTGAGATCACCGGCTACCTGGAGGCGTTTCGTGGCAAGGTGGATCGCATTGCGGGGTATTGCCGCTGGCAGGAATCGATTTGCAGGATCTGCGGCGAAGAAGCCGATCGGCTGGCGGCACGCAAGAAAGCCGCTACCGGGCGTGTGGATCGGCTGAAAGGAATGCTCATGACTTTCATGCTGACCCGGGACCTAAAGAAGCTGGAAGGAGAGACGGCCAGCATTGCGCTGCAGGCCAACGGGAATTCGTCGTTGAGGATCGATGACCCACTAGAAGTCGGTCCCGGTTTCTATGAGTGTTCGCTTCGCTTCACGAAAACCGAGTTGCAGGAGTGGGTGCCCCAGTTGATGGAAGGGCCGCTTCGCCGCCTGTTGGAGACGACTCTACGAGGGGATAGCTGGACGATCAATGAGTCCGCCGTTCGGGCCGCGCTGGTCAACAATGCCGGCGTGAGTGGGGCTCGGCTGGTCAAGGGCCACCACGTGCGAATTCGGTGAGGATGAGCGACAACTCCGAGACCATATGATGAGAAGAGATGAAGAGACTTCTTGTCGCCAAATCCGAGTCTCGGATCCTCAAAGCAGATCCTCATTTTGAGGCTGCCGCCGCTCGGGTAAAGCTGGCAACGCGGGACTTGATGGACCGGGGGATTATCGACTCTGACGGGCATCGAATTCGCCAAGACGTCCCGCCGGACATGCGTGAGCGAAGCGAACGCGATTTTGGAGGCTGATGTCCCCTCGGATGATCGTAGTGGCCGGTCCCCCAGGGAGCGGAAAGTCCTCGGCTTTTCCTGTCTCTGCGTTTGGTGTCGATTTCTTCAACGCCGATGACCGTGCCGCGGAGCTAAATGGTGGTTCCTATCGGGGATCTCGTTAGAGGTTCGCCGGACGGTGAACCGGGAATTCGAGGTGTTCGTGCAAACCCAGATCGATTCTGGCCGAAGCTTCGCGATCGAGACAACACTCCGGAGCGAAGTGACTTTTGAGCAGGCGCGAATGGCGAAAGCGGCGGGCTTCGTTCTGGAGATGCGGTATCTGGCGCTGGGAAAGTTCGCGTTGCATCTGGAGCGGATCAAAGCCCGCGCCGATGCCGGCGGTCATGCTGCCTCGGAGGCTACGCTTCGGCGGATTTACTTCTCGAGTCTGGCCAATCTGGCGCAGGCGATTGTTGAAGCGGACCAGATATGGGTCTATGACAATGGAAAAACGGGTGGGCCACCTTTGTTGGTATTGGAGGCCGAAGGAGGATTAATCCACTTTCTCGCCGCTGACGTGCCGGACTGTTTGGCCGGTGCACTCGATCTCTAGGTTCGTACACCGAACCGGCCGGTCCGCTGGTATGCGGTAGGCAGCTGGCCGGGCAGGTCGAAATCCTATTTGCGACACCCCAGGTAACCAGTAACACTGTCCGTTCCGGCGTCGCGTTCGCGCGATAGCCATTCATTCATACACATTTCCGAATTGAGGGGAGCCACGGGGCTCCCTTTTTCGCATTCCGGGAGGAACCATCTCATGATTTGTTCGACAGAAGAGTTTCGCGGGTTGCTCAAAGCGGCTCGCCGGGCGGGCACGCCACTCGTGGCGATTCGCACCGCGGACCCCGCGAGTGCCATTGCGCAGGTATCGGCCTCCATCGGAGAGCAGTCGGCCCTGCTGATCTGGGACCTGATGCTCGGTATTCGCGGCATGAACAAAGCCGGTATCCAGGTGGTCGCGGATCGCTTCGGCGAATCCACCACCATTGGGCCGGCCGATGCCCTGGCGGCGGCCCGGAAACTGGAGCAGGAAGACGCGGTCTTGATTCTTTCGAATGCCCATCGTTTCTGGGATCAACCCGACGTGGTGCAGGCCATCTGGAACGTCCGGGATCCCTTCAAAGCGGGAGGACAGAGCCTGGTGTTGCTGAGTACGCCGGGCGCGGTGTTGCCCGCCGAACTACAGGGCGACGTGATGATCGTCGATGAGCCGTTGCCTTCGGCGGAGGAGTTAGGGGAACTGGTGCGGCGGCTTTGCGAGGATGCCGAGCTGGAGGCGCCCTCGGAGGCGACCGTATCGGCTTGTGTCGATGCGCTTATCGGGCTCGCGGCGTTTCCCGCCGAACAGGTGCTGGCGCTGGCGCTATCGAAAACGGGCGTCGACCTTGGTCGGCTCTGGGAGCGCAAGCGGCAGGCCATTGAACAGACGCCCGGGCTCAGCATCTGGCGTGGCGGCGAGACGTTTGCCGAGATTGGCGGGTGTGAAACGATCAAGCACTTTCTGCGCGCCGTACTTGGGGGCAGGGAAGCACCTCGTGTCGTTGTCTTTGTCGATGAGATCGAAAAGGCGTTTGCCGGTACAGGAACCGACCTCTCTGGGGTGAAGACCGAGATGACCGGGACGATGCTCACCTGGATGCAGGACTCGAACGCCGATGGAATTGTGCTCATTGGTCCGCCAGGGGCGGCCAAAAGCGCGGTTGCAAAGGCCGCCGGCAACACGGCAGGAATTCCTACCGTCGCCTTCGATCTATCCGCCATGCAGAGTGGCATTGTGGGCGGGTCTGGCGAGCGGTTGCGCACGGCGCTGCAGGTGGTCGATGCCATCTCGCAAGGCCGCAGTTTGTGGATTGCGACTTGCAATTCGATTGAGAGCCTGCCTCCTGAACTACGCCGCCGCTTCACGCTGGGCACCTTCTTCTTCGATCTGCCCTCGGCCGAAGAGCGCACGATGATCTGGGAGATCTATCGCACCAAGTGGGGACTCGACGGCGAGATCCCCAAGGACGAAGGATGGACGGGCGCGGAGATCAAGGAGTGTTGCCGGAAGGCATGGCGTCTGCAACTACCGCTTTCCGAGTCGGCGCAGTACATCGTGCCGGTGGCGCGTTCGGCCGCCGATCAGATCGAGCGGCTCCGTCAACAGGCGTCGGGGCGCTACCTGAGCGCTTCGCGGCCTGGCGTCTTTGAAGCCAGCCGGGATAACACGCCCGCGACGGCGGCCAAGCGCGTCTTTCGCGATGTTTGAAACGAAAGGGCAGTGGGAGGGAACCATGAGCAAATACGAAGAGGCAGTCACAACGATTGCGCACGACGGATACCTAGTCGAGGCGCTGGAACAGCTCGGGTACACACCGGAGGTTCACAAGAACGGCGCCGCGCTCGTCGGCTATCGGGGGGATGAGCGGCCTGAACAGGCGCACATCATCATCCGGCGCGAGCAACTGGATTCGGCGTCGAACGACATCGGCTTCGTCCGCGACACGAGCGGACGGTACCGGGCCGTCGTCAGCGACTATGACCGGGCGATCGGCTTCGATCAGGCGTGGCTGGGGCGGGTAACGCAGGCCTACAAAGAGCGCCAAACGCTGGCGGTCGCCAAGGCGCGCGGCTACGTGTTGCAAAGCAGAAGCGTGGTCGAGACGTCCCAGGGGCCGAAGGTACAGCTGCGGTTCGCCGTGCGATGAAAGGGAAGGACGCTATGGCTGAGAAAACCATCACGATCGAAATTGACGAGCAAGGGAACAGTTCGCTCGATTTGAGCGGCTTTCAGGGCAAGGGCTGCGGCGAAGTAGCCAAGGCCTTGCAGGGCAACGACATCGTCACAACATCGCGGAAGAAGCGCGAGTTTCATGTGGAAGCTACCGCAAGCAATGTGGTGAGGCAGCAACGCGGGTAGAGGACAGGCTTCGGTTGGCTGCGGCGGCGAAGCGCAAATTGCGGCGCCATGCAGGGTGTTGGTGAGGGCCGGTGGTCAGGGCAACCCTACCGCCGGCCCTTTGCCGTTGTGTGCCGAGCATGATCGACAGCTTGAAGGTGAAAGTCCTTTTCACAACCTGATGGAGGTGAAGTGATAGCGAAGCGCAAGGGCGTTGCCGCGAGGCGGGGTCTGAAAGAAGCGTGGAGCAAACG
>Ga0163151_10004443_pt1 | contig 18833 bp, 22 predicted proteins | sample OliLakLV19MP5IB2_FD_145596 | JGI IMG/M metagenome (GOLD analysis project Ga0163151, IMG submission 145596) | Freshwater microbial mat bacterial communities from Lake Vanda, McMurdo Dry Valleys, Antarctica - Oligotrophic Lake LV.19.MP5.IB-2 | ecosystem: Environmental > Aquatic > Freshwater >... | reverse complement strand
CATCACAATCGAATTCCCAGGACGTGCCATTAGCCCGAGCGAGGGCCTTCCAATTCTCTATGCCTCTCCTTTAGGGGAGTGGCCGAGGCTGCCCTTTACTCCGCGCATCGAGCAACCACTGCTTCATCGTGGGGGCTCTACGAGAAAGAAGGGCACCTGGCCGCTCCTTCCCGGTCCCTTCTATGTCCACGCGTTTCGTGAAAAATTGTGACTCGCTTGCAGAAGAATGCCTGGACTTATTGAAAGAGCAACGAGACTGAGCCGTCTTTTGTGATCTTGGCGATAAACGGTTTTTGGTGGTTCTTCAAAAAGCGGGAGATGCGGGGAAGTGCCTTCACGAAGATTCGAGCCATTTCCTCACCTTGCAGATCACCTGATGTCAGGATAAAGGCCGCTACGCCCGCCTTCATGAGCGCCAGTCGTTCAACGTGTCGATATCGGATGCGATGGTCTTTGGTCAGGACGACCCATCCGTTCTGCCCGACTTGGGTTAACCAGTCCTCGTCTTTGGCATCCGGCGGAAAATAGTCATCGTGAACGTGGACAATGGCCCCTGCCTGCCGAAGAGCCGTGGCGATTCGTTTCTTTCCAAGGGAACGGTCGAGGAAAAAGACGGGAGACTCAGGCAGCTTCGAGGGTGAGTTCGCACCTGATGGCTTCTTCAATTTCGAACCGCTGGCGTCCATAATCCTCTGCGAGCGCATCCATTGATTCGCCTGCCTTATAGCGTTCTGCAATCACGGCGGTCGGAATGCCAGTCCCCACTAACACAGGCCGGCCGAAGGAGATCTGTGGATCGATGACGACGGCCTTGGGCTCCTCTTGGAGGTGGCGTTTCCGCGTAAAGGGATACAACCGGACAGGGATCCCCTTGATGTCTCGTTCGATTCGATGGAGGTGTGCCTGGAGGATTTCTTGGATGGCCAATTGTCCTTCTTGAGAGATGTTGATCAATTGACTGAATTTCTTGATAAAGAGGTTCAATCCGTCGGTGACAAATTCTTGATCGGCCAAGGGATGTCTCGAAGGAAATTGCTTCGAGAGGTAGTTCATCGCAGTTCTGACTTTTTCTAATGGGATGTCGTGCTTGCGGCGAATGGCATCCAGGACATGGATCTCCACTAGGTTCATGAAGGAGAGCAACTTCACGGCTGGATTGGGCACCTGGATGATTGGTCTGGAGAAGCGCATGCCGGTTTTGCTGCGGTACTGTCGGCCTGAGACCCAGTCTCGGATGGTCGTACGTGGAATGCGCAGATAGTGCGCGGCTTCCATGACGCCATAGGAAGCAACTTCTCGCGCATCAAAGTGTTTGTCGAACGCTACGGCCTTTTGTTTCATGATCTGGGAGGCACTGTAGCCTTGTCTTCATGACGGGTCAAGTGTCAATCAAACGGGGACAGCCACCGACCGGAAGGGTGGCAGTCCCCTCAACTCAACGACGCCAGATCGATCACAAACCGAAACCGCACATCGCCTTTGAGCACTCGCTCATAGGCTTCGTTCACCTGTTGGATCGGAATGACTTCAACATCGGACTCGATGTTGTGTGTGGCGCAGAAATCAAGCATCGCTTGGGTTTCTCGGACGCCTCCGATCACCGACCCGGCGATGCGGCGGCGATGCAAAATGAGCGGAAAGGGTTCCAGCAGCGTCGGTTTGTCCGGGGCTCCTACAAGAATCATGGTGCCGTCGGTTTTGAGCAGTTTCACATAATCGTTGTAATTATGCGGCGCGGAGACGGTATCGAGGATAAAGTCAAAGCGGCGCTGTAGTCGGGTAAATGTCTCGGGCTGTGAGGTGAGGGCGAAGTCGAAAGCGCCTAGTCGTTTCGCATCATCCCGCTTCCGTTCCGATGTGCTCAGGACCGTGACCTCTGTGCCCATCGCCTGGGCAATCTTGACGGCCATATGACCGAGCCCTCCTAACCCCACCAGCGCGAGTTTGTGATATTTACCGACTCCCCAATGGCGGAGTGGAGAGTAGGTGGTAATTCCAGCGCACAAGAGTGGGGCTGCTCCTGCAGACGACAGGGCTGAGGGAATGCGCAATACGTAGTTCTCGTCTACGACAATTTGCGTGGAGTAGCCGCCTTGCGTTGGCTGACCATTTTTATCACGTCCGCTGTAGGTGAGGAGCATGCCGGCTTCACAGTATTGTTCCAATCCTTCCCGACAGGCGGCACAGGTTCGGCAGGAATCGACGAAGCAGCCGACGCCGACCCGGTCGCTCGTCTTGAATTTCTTCACCGCAGACCCGGTTTGCGCCACGGTGCCGACGATTTCATGACCCGGCACCATGGGGAAAATTGACCCACCCCATTCGTCACGCGCTTGATGAATATCCGAGTGGCAGATGCCGCAGTGGGTGATCGTGATGAGTACGTCGTGAGGGCCAACCTCACGCCGCTCGAATGAGAAGGGTTCTAGCGCAGTCTTGGCGGTCATTGCCGCATAGCCTTGGGTCGACAACATAGTTTGTGCTCCTTGTGATAGGGCCTGGCAGGATGCTGAAAAAATCCGCCAGCGGCGTTCTCGCGTCGCTCAGAGGCTCAACGTACCGAAGCGTACGCCTCGCCTCTTCGCTCGCTGCGGCCTTGCTGGACAGCCTTTTTGAGCATCCTGAGATTTTTGTGACACCAGCGCTATAGGGAAGATTCCATCGACATATTCTGTATAAATCAAGTTTTCCCGCAGCCTGCTAGGAGTCTGCAGAAAAACCTTTGCGGGGAGGTGAAAATTCCGTTGCCCACATTATCAAGATGTCCATGGGCTTGCCAACTTAGAAATGTGGAAACGAGACCGGCCTCAAGCCGCGTCTCGCGCAGATGCGAGCGAGCTGTTGGGTAGGGATTGTCGGTTGGACTCTGTGAGAAGGGGAGGCGATTTGTCCTTGGACTATTAGGCTTAACCGCTTTGCTGTGCCTCTGTGTCGTCGCCTCCCTCCAGCGAGTCTGTGGCCGAGGTGTCCATCGTGAGGGTGGGACCTGGTAGGCGATATTGATTCGTTGCCCAAGCGCCGAGGTCGGTCACTTGGCATCGTTCAGAGCAGAAGGGGCGCCAGGGGTTGCCTTCCCATGTGCTGGGTTGGCGACAGAGGGGGCAGGTCATACCCGGCATTGTACCACGCTGAATCCGAAAATCGGTCAGTGGTCAACTCGGATGGATTTGGTGCGTGGTGGAGACTTGGAGTAATCGGTGTAGGCGGCGTTGATCGATCTCTGAGAGGCCGAGGAATTCGACGCCGAACTCCCCACTCTCACTCCAACGGACTGCGGCGGACTCGATGGTAATCGGTGACCCCAAATCAGTCGCCTTGATGAGGAGGCTCACTGCTGAACCGCGCTGAATCGACGACATACTGGTGACGGCGCACCCTCTGGCAGACAGATCGAAGATGGTGCCTTTGCAAATGTCTGTCTTGTTGGTGCTGGAGAAGAACACCTGCATGTCAACAGGGATTCGTGGATATTCTCGACATTCAATCATGCGGTCCTCCGTCCGATTTGAGGTTCCTCGTCATGCCGATACCGTATCTCAGGCCAGTCTAGCAACCCTAGCGCTACGGTAAAGTAAAACATGGAAATTGTATGTCGGATAGTGAGGGAGAGGGAACCTTTGGGTGAATGCCGGCAAACGGAGGGACTGTATCGGTGTACTACCGGGATGGCTGAGCTTTTTCGATTTTCGCCCAGGCATCTTTGAGTGACACAGTGCGGTTGAATATCAATGTGCCGGAGGTCGAATCGGAGTCGGTACAGAAGTATCCCAGGCGCTCGAATTGGTATCGAGTGCCGGGCACTGTTTGCCGCAAACTGGGTTCAACCAAACAGCCTGTGATTCGCTCCAATGAGTTGGGGTTGAGGTAGGTTGTCCAATCATGGTCTGGCGGCACCTTTGCCAGATCCGTCACCAGGAGGGGGTTATAGAGTCGGACTTCGGCTTTCACCGCATGGGCTGCCGAGACCCAATGGATGGTGGCCTTGACCTTGCGTTGTTCCTGGGAAGCGCCGCTCTTGCTTGTAGGATCATAGGTGCAATGGAGTTCGATGATCTCGCCAGTCTGTGGATCTTTCGTCATCCCGACACATTGAATGATGTAGGCGTACCGAAGCCGCACTTCGCGTCCTGGGGCGAGCCGGAAGAACTGTTTGGGTGGATCTTCGCGGAAGTCGTCTTGCTCAATATAGAGGACGCGTGAAAAGGGGACAGGCCGCGACCCTGCAGACGCATCCTCCGGATTGTTGATGGCATCCAATTCTTCGGATAGATCCTCGGGATAGTTATCGAGGATGATTTTGAGCGGCCGCAACACGGCCATCACTCGCGGCGACCGCTTGTTGAGATCTTCGCGAATAAAGTGTTCGAGCAGCTGCATCTCGACGATGGCCTCGCGCTTGGCTATGCCGATATGGTCGCAAAAGGCCCGAATGGCCTCCGGGGTATACCCGCGGCGACGAAGGCCTTTGATCGTCGGCAGTCGTGGGTCATCCCATCCGCTGACCAGTTTCTTTTCGACCAATTCGAGCAGTTTCCGTTTGCTCATGACGGTATAGGTCAGGTTCAGGCGCGCAAACTCGATCTGCTGTGGTCGATGCAGCGCTTCAGCCTGCTCCACGACCCAATCGTAGAGAGGCCGGTGATCTTCAAATTCCAAGGTGCAGATGGAGTGGGTGACTCCCTCGATTGCATCCGAAAGGGGATGGGCATAGTCGTAGGACGGGTACAGGCACCAGGTACTCCCTGTTCGATAATGCGGCACATGTCTGATGCGATAGAGGGTTGGGTCGCGCAGGTTGATATTGGGTGATGACATGTCGATTTTGGCTCGAAGGACATGGGAGCCGTCGGAGAATTCCCCTGCGCGCATGCGTCGAAAGAGGTCAAGGTTTTCATTGACGGAACGGCCGCGAGAAGGGCTGTTCGTTCCCGGCTGAGTCAGGGTACCACGATAGGCGCGCATCTCCTCCGCCGTTAAGTCATCGACATAGGCTTTGTCCTTATGGATCAGTCGGACGGCAACACCGTACAGCTGCTCGAAATAATCCGAGGTAAAAAACATCTTCCCATGCCAGTCGAAGCCCAGCCATCGAATGTCGTCCTGAATGGCCTGGACATATTCAGGATCTTCAGTGGTCGGATTGGTATCGTCGAATCGCAGGTGGCAGATACCGCCTACAATGTCGTGTGCCAAGCCGAAGTTCAGGCAGATAGATTTTGCGTGACCGATATGGAGATAGCCGTTCGGCTCAGGTGGGAAGCGCGTGACCACTCGACCACCATGTTTGCCGGTTGCATGATCGGCGACCACAATGTCGCGGATAAAGTTTGACGCGCCAGTCGGTTCAGACACGATACAGCAATGACTCCTGTGCGGACAAGACCTGTGCAGCCTCGATCGTTGCGGGCTGTTCTATCACATGACGGGTAGACGAGAGAAGAACTTATTCCGAGAAGGGAGGACATTGGAGCGAACCAGACACTATGCGGTGTGGTGAGTCGGCCTCTGCATCACGCCGAAGTCATTCTGTGCAATGAGAGGCCCTTCTATGCGCAGGCGAAACTCGTCGCGCCCTGGACAGGATGGATGTCGGCGATCACTCCCTCGATTGTAGGGAGTGGGCACGCATGAATTGACGCTGAGGTCTCTTGGACGCCGACTATCCGATTACTGCCGCGCTGCCGCGGCTTTCCGCAACATCGCCGAACAGGGTGAGACCGGTGCCGATGCGGCAGTAGTGTGGGCTGACAGTGACTAATTCACCTTTATGAGTACGGAAGTATCCCGCGGTGATGCGAATTTTTCTACTCTGTGTGAGACAGGCTTCGAGGACCGTGTGTCCAGTTGTTCGGTCTGTTACGATGACGGAAGGGGGGGCGTCCGTGGTGGCCTCGCCGTTGGACTTTACGTTGAGGGTAAAGCGGGTCGCGCTATGTGCCGAGAGCGCATTCCGTCGGATATGGCCGACGCGGGTTCCCTCTTCATCGTACAGGTCCATCGTCAGGAGTAATGCCAATGGTTGCGGTTGCATTTCCAGCACCACTTGCTCCTTGCCTTGGAATTTGACGACGCCGTTCGTATTTCGAAACACATTCGAGCCGACACATAGCTCAAGGCCCTGGTCGGGGCTCTCGATGTCGATCAGTTCCGGAGAGTCTGTGATGCCGATCGTTTTGATGTGGAGCGGGTTGTTCATGTTCCGCCATGAGTCAGTCGCTGGAAGGAGGCGGTCAACGACCGAAGAATCCCCTCTCCCAAAGGCCTGCAGCGTGGGCTTTCCGCAAGGTAGGCTATACCACTGTCTCTGTCAAGTCGTGGGTACGCCGACCTTGCAATGGCGTGAATACTGCTCGGTGTCGTAGAAATTGAAAAGTGAAAAGACCCTGTGCTATTGTGCAAGGTCGATTCCTCATCGTTGATGATCTGGTCCCATCGTCTAGCCTGGCCTAGGACGGAGCCCTCTCAAGGCTTAAACACGGGTTCAAATCCCGTTGGGACCACCATCACGTACACTCTACTGAAAAACTCCAGTGCCTAAATAGTGCCTTACCTCCTGCCCCGATGACTGGGGTTGGGCTGGAGCTTACTGCGTATAGGACTCAAGGACGGTCATCACCTTGCGAAGGTGGCTTGGCGTGAGATGCTGCTAACTGAGCGTCACGCGCGGGTCTTTGTGTCCTAACAGGATGCTGAAAGGCCGCCAGCAGCGTTTTTGCACCGCACAAAGGCTCGACGTTGAGGGAGGAATTCTTCGGAGGTCGGAAGCACCGGAGGGGCTTTTCCGCTCGCCAAGATCCAGTGAAAGGGCGAACGGCCCACACAAAGTGCGGTCCGTACCTCCTCGCCTCTTGGCTCTCGGCGGCCTTGCCTGGGACGAGGCGCGTCCTTGGGCAACGAGCCTGTCTTGGCAGGCTCAGGGCGGGAGGGTGAACTAGCCGCCAGGGTTGGGCGGGTGAGAAGTCTGGTCTTTTTGAGCGCCCTGTGGCGATTGAGGCCTCCCGGAGTATTTCACGACCCGACGGTGGAACCGGCCTTGCGGACAAGCGTGACGAAGGGATGAAGGAATGCCGGACAGGCTCCTTAGTCTCGCGCCAGGACGTCGGCAATTGGCAGCAGAAGTGTTCATAGAAAACGCGGCTTGTTTCGTTTGACTTTCCCTTATCAAGCGCTGTACTGTCACGCGCAGTAACACCGTGTAGCGATTCATAGGGCGTAAACCATGAGTCAAAACCTTCAGAGCACGTCTACTCGACAACCCTACATTTCCCCTTCCACATCTTCCGAATCACAATTCCTTGGACCGACGAGAGGCCGAAGCAGGTGGACTTTTTCAGTATCCTGACTGCACAATATCACCGTCTGAAACGAAGGAGGTGGCATCTTGGCTGAAGAGCGGAAATACAAAGGTAAGGTTCCCCTGCATGACAATTATGGTCCTGAAGCGAAATACGCCGTCGAAGCGGAGGCGTTGATGCCGACCACGAAGTGGGAAGAAGAGGTCGCCCGAGGACTAGAATTGGGCCTCCAAGGCGCCGACTCCATTAAAGACCGCCGGATTCCCACGTTCAGTCGAGGAGAACTCCCCCACTTCGCCGGGATCAACACCTTTGTCAAAGCACCCTACGTTGAAGACGTCCGCAAGTGCGGCCAATACGACGTGGCCATTCTCGGCGCGCCGTTCGATGGCGGCACGACCTATCGATCCGGCACGCGGTTCGGCCCTCAAGGCATTCGCAAGATTTCGGCCCTCTATGGATCCTACAGCTTCGAGCTCGGCGTGGATCTCCGGGAGTCCATTTCCATGTGCGATCTCGGCGACGTGTTTACCATTCCCGCCAACATCGAAAAAACATTCGATCAGGTCAGTAAGGGCGTCTCGCACGTCTACGCCAGTGGGGCCTTTCCCGTGGTGCTCGGCGGCGACCATTCCCTCGGCTTCCCGACTGTGCGCGGGGTCGCCCAGAATCTCCTTGGCGGTAAGAAGCTCGGCATCATTCACTTCGATCGGCATGTAGACACGCAAGAGACCGACCTCGACGAACGTATGCACACCACACCCTGGTTTCACGCGACCAACATACCCAATGTGCCGGCAAAAAATCTTGTGCAGATCGGGATCGGCGGCTGGCAGGCGCCACGGCCTGGAGTGAAATCCGGGCGTGAACGTCAAACCACTATCATGACTATTACCGATTGCGTGGAGATGGGGATTGAGACTGCCGCCAAACGGGCGCTCGAGGTGGCCTGGGACGGGGTCGATGCGGTCTGGTTGAGCTTCGATGTCGATTGTTTGGATGCCGCCTTCGTGCCGGGAACCGGCTGGCCGGAACCAGGCGGATTTCTGCCACGCGAAGTGCTGAAGTTCCTTCAGATCATCGCGGACGCCAAACCGTTAGCCGGGATGGAGATTGTGGAATGCTCTCCGCCGTACGACGCAGCAGAGATCACCAGTCTGCTCGCCACTCGCGTGATCTGCGACGTCCTGGCCTGCCAAGTGCGCTCCGGCCATCTGCCGAACCGCAAAAAGAAACTGTAAGCAGGCCACCCCGCTGAAATGACGCGGCCCGCAGTATACTGCGGGCCGCGTCAGTGTTTTAACCTCCTCCACCGTTCTCGTCATCGAATCATCCTGTCGATGAACTCCTGCTGGCTTTGCCGGTCCAGACTTGCACCGTCACGATCGCTAAAATAATGCTCATGACCAGCGGCACCGCCCAGAGCTGCCACCACGGCGCGTCGGGCGCAACTGCATAGGCGCGTGGCCAGGCGATGTTGATGAATTCAAACAGGGACCAGAGGAAGGCCGCCACATTAATCGCCAGCCCCCAGCCTCCCAGCTTCAGCTCGCCCAGGGCCGGATTCCAGCGGCCAGTGAGGCGGGTATAGAGCCCGACCCCGGTGGTCATGGCGAACATGGCGTACAATCCCCCTGTGCCGAAGGCAATGATCGTGGCCACGGCCTGATCGTTCAACCCGAACAGGAGCCCGAGCCCCGCGAGCAACACGACGAAGAGTACGGCATTGCGCGGAGTCTTGGTGGCCGTCACCCGGCTGAGCGCAACAGGCATGTTGCCCTCGCGCGCCATGGAGTACACAATGCGCGACGTATAGTTCACCACGACTGCCCCGCACGCCAGAAACGCCACCATGACGATCGCCAGAAACGGTTTCTCCGCCCAGGCGCCGAAGCTGCTGCTGATCAGCGGAGTGATCGGATCGGACGTGGCGCTGGTGGTCGCCAGGGTGTCGTGGTTAAAGGCCAGCGTCAGGGCGGCAGAATTGAACAGCACCACTGTTCCCACTGATAGTATGGAAAGAACGATCGCGCGCGGAACCATCCGCTTGGGCTCATGGGTTTCTTCGGCGATGGTGGAACAGGCATCGAACCCGATGAAGGCCCAGCCTGCAATGGCGAGTGCGGCCAAAAATGCGGCGGTTTGACTGGGTGCGCTCCCCGTGCCCAGGTGCTGGAACAACTCCGAAAATGGATGCTGCCGGAAAAAGAAAAACAGCAGCAGCGCCACGCCGAACGAGCCAATCACCTCGGCGTACACACCCAGAGCAATGACCAGCTTGAATACCTTGACGTGCACCAGGTTGAGCACCATACAGATCGCTAAAAACACAGCGCCCCACAGCACCATCATGACACCGCTCCCCCCCGTCGACCCGAAGAAAATCGCAAGCCAGATGCCGCCGGTGTAGGCGGTCGTGGTGAGCATGGCGATGGTCGAGCTGACGTAGAGGGCTCCGGAGTATTGTCCGACGGCACTCCCCCCAAGCTGCCGCGCCCACTTGTACGCCCCGCCTGCAATCGGAAACTGCGAGGATAGTTCAGCATAGACGGTGGCCACCAACAGCTGCATCACGAGACAGATGGCCAGCGCGGCAAACCAACCGCCTCCCGTCACCACCGTCTGCACGCCAATGATGGCGTAGAGCCCCACCACTGGCGACACCATGGCAAAGCCAAGCGTAAAGCTGTTCCACACAGTCAGGCTGCGGTGAAGTGTCTCGGGAGCAACCGTGGTAGTTGCCGGATGGGAAGTGTCTTGGCCTATTTGGCTTGACATGAAGGCACCTCTTAACTATTAACCGCTTGAGTTTTAATTCCACGCACAATACTTCAGTCCCTGATTGACTCAGGTGTGGCCATGCCAACGACATGCTATACGCACATGAGTGTCAGAGAACGTGAAACCCTGAACCTGGGGCTAGCCACGGTCAGCCGTTGAGGGCGATGGCCACGATATTGGGACGGCCTTCCAGCATGGTGAGCCATGAGCATGCCAGCAATGCCTTGAGGGGCCGACCGCATCGCGTCTGTAAGGCGCACACCCGGCGGCGACCGCGCACACTCGTAGTCCCCTGATTGTGGCGGTACGTTAGGACACGCCTGGTTTGGGGCTACTCGCCTGCATAGATTGCCGGAAACCTCCGATGTGAGGATTCTGACGACATGCGAACAAACCGCTCGTCGGAGTCCATCTATTAGAACTAAGGGCTTGCATAGAATTTTATCCATGTGCTATATGTATTCATGATACGTATTCAATTATGGATACGTAAATAGCTCACGAAGAAGCCCGTTGTCAAGATAAATTTTTGCACGAATGTCACTGTCAATCAATCGCACTATTCAGCGGGCGACCTGGTTTGTCCCTATGCAGCAATGCCGGGGAGTCAGGTGGAATCAGATGTTGCGGATCGTTTGAAACTGGGGTTGTCAATATGGCGCTGGCTGCCAAGGTTATCTGTCTTTCTACTGTAATTCAGTCTCGCTGATGCAGCTCGCTGCGATGCTGGCCAACATATCAGGAGTCGAGCAAGCATCGACGATCATGGCGCCGGCAAACAACAACAGCTTGCTCATAGAGGAGGGATTCATGGCGTAAAAACTGAGAAGCCGCCATTCATGGACAAATATCTGTTGAGAAGCGAATGGACGAGAAAGATCTGGAGAATACACACAACGGCGTGTGTGGCGACGATGATGTCAAGATGAGAGATCCCAAAACGAGTGCACAAGGGAATCATCAACCGGACATAGGGAGGCGCCGCTGTGATAAAAAGCAGACAATTACTGTTAATAGGATTTCTGACTCTGGGAATTCTGCCGCACGCGCTCCACGTTTCTGCGCAGGTCGTGGAGGTTGAAAAGAAGGCTGCTCCTCCCCAGGAGATGGAGAAGAAAAAAAGCCCTGCGACGGTCACGATGGGGCTCAATGCGGATTCATTCTTCGGATTCTATCCCTCCGTATATGGGACCTACCAGCTACGGGAGGATTTCGCCATCGCCTGGAACCTCATCCTCTGGACCAATACCTCCGGCCTGGGCTCCGGCAACAACAACCCCTGGGTGCAAACCGATCTGGGGGTCAACCTGACCTATTTCGATAAGAAGCTATCGGTCGCACCGATGTTCGGGTTCACCCACGGCATGTACCTCTCGTCCCGTGGAGGATTTTTCCCGGGCACCGGCGAGCCCGCGGGCGGCCCCGGGGGCGAGAGCGTGAACCAGCGCACAAGCATCTTTGAAGGATACACGTTGAGTCTCTTGACGAACTGGTTATCGGAAAAACTCGAAGCCGAGTTCTATGGGGCCTATTACGCGGCGCTCAGGCAGGAGGGCGGTGTGCCATCAGCCACACACCCGCCCGGCTCGATCGGCGCTCGCGGGAGCTGGGACTTCCTGTACTGGTGGGGCAACGCCGGCTACCGGATCAACGACATCTTTTCGGTCGGCGGCCACTATGAGCAGTTTATGTCCACGCGGGACAACAGCGCCCCCGGCGCCCAGATGGATTTTTACAGCTGGGTCGGACCCTATGCCGAAGTGAAGTTGCTTGAGGGACTACTCTTCCGGTTCACAGGCGGCAAAGACGTGGTCAACGACATAGACTTCTACAAGGTGAAGTTCTCGAAGACGTTCTAACGTAGGACAACGCAGGGGGCGAGAGGCGCTGATTCCCCTTGCCATCCTGTCAGACGCAGAGACGCAGGCGACGGCTCTGTCGGTTGCTACAGGTGACACTGCCTGGGTCTCCGTGTCGTCGGCGCTGGTGTATGCGATGCTGGTTCCAGGACTGGCATTGTTCTTTGGCAGGTTAGCCCGGAACAAGAAAGTGCTGGGCACGCAATGAAGGAAATATAAACGGGCAGATCCATAAGTCTGTTCTCTAGTCGGAGGTGGCGGTTCATTCGGGAGTAATTCTACGATCGGCGTAGCCGATGCGATCGCACAATTCGAGTTTCATCAGTACGTGAACCTCTGGGTCTGGCGCATGTTAGTGACAGGAGAGCGTAGCGAACTGAATGGCCCATTCTTCCACGGGGTCTTGGACACCTTTAAGATGCCCTTCACCCCCGCAGACTTCAACTCGAACTTCGGCCCAGATGGGGCTGTTCTCTTTAGCCGTGACAACGGCGCGACTTTGGGGGGGCAAGTCTATCCAGGAGTTGGACATCTGCAATATTCCCTGGGCGTGTTCCGGGGTCTGCGGTCAGCAGGTGGCGGACCTAATCTAGAAAACAGCCTGAAGTACGCTGGACGGCTCACCTACAACTTCGTGAACCCAGAGAAGAACCCTGGTTACTACACCCAGGGTACCTATATCGGTACAGCCGGTGATATTCTCGCGATCGCGGTAGGTGAGACCATCAGAAAAAAAGAGCCGGTTCATTCGCTAATCCTTCCGATTTCACCTCTTGTGCCTCCGATCTCCTGTTTGAGAAACCATTCGGTAACAACATGGACAAGGGCGTGCTCACGTTCAACGTCGAGGCCTTTGCTGCCGCTCCAGGCGACTGCTTCTGTACATTTCGCGGGCAGTCATACACCATGTACGGTATGTATCTGCTTCCGCAGGAGGTTGGGATCGGGACGTTCCAGCCCTATCGGAGATATACTTTGTTCATCCTGAGAGCAGCACCAATCGCGATGAAGTTGAAGCTGGGGTGAACTACGTCATCGATGGTGTCTATGCGAGCATTTCGGCACACTGGCAGTATGGCAATCTCGAAACCGTGAACAAGCTCAATTATGCCCCCGGTCTTGTGCTGGGCGATAAGTTCCGTGCATTCAGGGTGGGCTTACAGTGGCAGTTCTAAGAAGATGCGATTCACTGAAAATTCTCCCCATTGGGGGAAACCGACACGTTCTCTGTGGATTTCTGTTTTTTCTCCCCGCCTCTCTCACACCTGGATCTTTATGTGACTGATTTGCCTTGCGGCGAATTTCTCGAAATCCTATCAGAGGTTGGGGGTTGATTGTGTTACGGTCAAAATGGTGAGTGTCGGCAGTACATCACGAGAGGGAATTTTGCTGAAGAGACATTGAAACAACTTCAGAATCCGCTGCCGCCGATGTGGTCTTGTCCGTTTGTTACGAGGAATTTCAGAGCGGAAGTGCGTTGGGCCTATTTCAGTCGGCGAAAAGGTCAGGTTGATGGGTGGATTGATCGAATGAAAGAAAGAAAAAAATCAAGTCGCAGTACATCGATTGTCTCGACACTAAAAGGGCGGATTATCAGGTGGGAATACCCCCACGAATACCGGCTGACCGAAGAGGCCCTCTGCAAGGAATTCGGTGTCAGCCGCAGTCCGGTGCGCGAGGCGTTGCGCGAACTGGCGACGCACGGATTTTTAAATCAAATACCCCACCACGGTTATGCCATCAAACAATTAAGCCCTCACAAAATTCTGGAAATATATGATGTTCGAATGGCACTGGAATTGTTCGTGGTGGAACAGTTAGCCCAATCTAGTGAACCGATCAAGGAGATAGAGGATCTGAAGCAAACCTGGACGGCCTTGCTGAACGGCCCTCCTCCAAAAATTGAGGAGCTTGCTGAGTTAGACACCAAGTTTCACGAAGCACTTGCTCAAGCGCTTGGCAACGAGACGCTTATTGAGGAGCTCCGCGCCATCAACGAACGGCTACATGTTTTTCGCATGAGTGACTTCGGCAGGCCAGAACGGACTGAAGTCACATGTCATCATCATTTAAAAATCTTGGCTTGTATCGAAACTAAGGATATGTCGGGGGCATGCAAGGCCATGCGAGAGAATATAGAAGAGGGGCGGAATTACGTTAGTCTAGCCGTCAAGGACGTCTTGGCCAAAGCCTACTTCTTACAACATCCCTAACCCAGCAAGCTGCGGCAAAACGGTTTTGAACTTCTTTCCGTAAGCTCCCCCCCCCCATCTGAGCGCTCCATAGGGAGAACTATCCGGCAGAGACATTGGCCTCGTAACGAGACAGTCCTTAACCAGAGCAGACGACATCTTCGACGGTTTGTAGGGCCTGTTTTGTGCGACAAACTCGTTCGGGATCAGGTGCCCGAATGAGCTATGAGGGCGGCGCTGGTTATAGTCGAGCCGCCAGGCTTCGATGATCTGTTGGACCTCGGCCATCGAGATGAACGTGCGATTCCCCGCAGCTTCCGGCCTTCGTAGCCGAAGTGGCTACTTCGGCGGAGTAGGCTGCTGCGGGGAACTTCATGTGTGCGCCGCTCCACCCGTCACCACGATAGCAGCGAACCGCCGCTTTGAAAAATAGGTACACTGACCTGGAGGTCATCGGCTATTTCGATCTATACTCTACCCTATGGAATGGTTGAACTATCACCACCTCTTGTATTTCTGGTCGGTTGCCAAACACGGAACCATAGCGAAGGCCTCCGAGGAGTTGCGCCTGACTCAGCCGACAATCAGCGTACAGCTCCGGGCGCTGGAAGACACGCTGGGCGAGAAACTATTTTTGCGTTCAGGCAGATACCTGGTGTTGACGGAGATGGGACGCGTCGCTTTCAAATACGCCGAGGACATCTTCTCTCTCGGGCAGGATTTTATGAGCACGATCAAAAGCCGTAGCGTCGGTCGGCCCGTGCGGCTGGTCGTCGGGATCGCCGACGCCGTGCCCAAGCAATTCGCCTCACAGTTGCTAAAATCCACATTTAAGCCGTCGCAGGCCATCCACATCGTGTGCTTGGCGGACAAGCTGGACCAACTTGTGGCCGACCTGTCAATCCACAGGCTGGATCTCGTCATCGCCGACACCATGGCGCCTCCAAACATCAAGGTACATGTCTATAGCCATTTAATGGGGGAGTCGGGTGTCACGCTGTTCGCCACCGCCAAGCTTGCGGCCCGTTTTCGCGGTCGGTTTCCAAAATCATTGGAAAGCGCCCCCTTCTTACTACCGACCTCCCACACCGTACTGCGGCAGTTACTGGATGAGTGGTTCGTCCTGAAAAACCTCCATCCCGTCGTCGTTGGGGAGTTTGACGACAGCGGAACCTTGCAGGCGTTTGGTCGCGAAGGTTACGGGATATTCCCCGGCGTCACCGTTATGGAAAAAGAAATCTGTCGGCAGTATCAGGTGCAGATTGTGGGTCGACCAGAATCGGTGAAACGGCGCTTCTATGCACTCACGGTGGAACGGCGCCTCAAGCACCCCACCGTCTTGGCGATCGTCGAATCGGCACGGCAGAAACTACTCGCCTAGGAGCCTGTCCGACATTGAGAGCGTTGCATCAGGCTTCCTCTTCCTTAGCGCTAGCACACGGATAGACGGCCAGGGATAGTCTGAATCCTCCGGCTCCGTGGTTCCCGCTCGTCACACCGCTCATCCCCGCAGACCGAAGGCACTGGGCGGCGGCGGGTTGTGCTCCCCCAGAGCTTCAGCACGGTGTGGGTCGTACAGATCGGCGCCCATTCGCCGCAGACTTGGGGATGGCCGCGTAACAAGAACGGTCGGAGCCCACGTCCCTGCTTGATCTGACCGAAGACCGGCTGGACCGTGACGTTTCGTTTGGCGTACAGGCGTCGCCCGCGCTTCGTGCGGCGCATGCTGTCAGCGACCGAGCGCCCCGTAGAAATCCTGCCACGCGGGGCCGCCGGGCATGTCCGTTCCTGCGGCTGCCGATCCGGCGGGATCAGGGGCGTCCAGCCCCACGCCGAGTCCCAGCACGGCTTGCCCGATATGGATCAACTCGGTTGCGCTGGTCCCGATGGTGTGCACGCCGAGGAGGCGATGATCTCCTCGATGAAAGAGCATCTTCAACAGACCGCTGTCGTCACCGAGGATGCGGCCCCGCGCGATCTCCCCATAGCGCGCCGCACCTGTTTCGAATGGAACCTTACGACTGGTCACCTCGTGCTCTCTCTGCCAACCATTGAAACCTCTGGAATGGAATAGATGCCGATGGAAAAGTGGGCCATGGGCTTGGCCTCCACGCCTAACGCGTAACAGGCCGCCAGCCGGACGTATTCCGAGGAAGTCGTCGCCAGACTGGGAAAACCGATTATGTCGCCTGCGGCGAAAATATGGGGCACGGCGTGCGGTACTCCCGATCGACGGTCAGACACCCGCGATCATCCGCCTTCAAACCAGCTGCAGGAAGATTCAAGCAACCCATGGCTCTCTGTCGCCCGGCACAGAATAGTGCGAATTCCGAAATCAATCGCTTACCCGACTCCAAGAACATTACGACGCGCCGGGTCGGTCCTACAGCAATTTCAAGCCGCTCCATCAGGCGGTGGGCCAGACTTCATGCCAATCCTTCCTACGTCCGTTCAACCATGACGCGCCGTTCGTTCTCAGCCTCCTTCAGAACCACGGTTAGGTCGTCGTACTGCATTGCCCGAGTGATGGCCGATGTGTCACAAACGGTCGATTGGCATCGCTATTGAGTGAGTTGCGTTTGTGTGTCACCCATGAATCGTTCGGGTTAGGTTTATTCAGGGCATTCAGAAATTGATTTGAGATGGTGACCCATCCGAATCTGCCGCCTTGGGCATTGATCATCTTGAGGGCTACCCCTTTGCGTCTGAAGCGGGGTAAGGCGATAGATGTTCCCTTCGGAGTCCACCACCTGGTCACGCGGCGCAGGAGTCTCCGTAATCTGCATGTCGGCCGACACAACCCGCGTGTCCTCAGTCGCTTCAAGCGCCCGGGCTTTCACACCTGTATTAGCCGTCACACCTTCGAAATTGTTCGTGGTGTGCCCAGTGTCTGCGAATCCGTTCGACGCTCCGAACAATCCTATCGCGGCAATCATGGACAGAAACCCCATCTTGAACACGGTCTTTGCACTCATACCGACCTCCTGATAGTTTGAAGTGACCTCGCTACGGATCATCCCGTAAGCTTACAAGGAGGATAGCCGACCATTGACAAGGGGTCCAATTGATAATTTATTGCATGTCGATAGAGAATATCTATACATCATGATGACTCTTGAGTCCCCCTTCCGCAGACGCTATCAAGGCAATCATCGTGTCCCACGTACTATTTGGACCGGAATCATAAGTCAGGAGTGCTCAATGGAATTCAGATGAACCCTGTCCAGAGTGGGTGTGGTGGAAGGCGCCGATGGAGCGGCGAGCAGAACCTGGCGCTGTTGCAGGAATGGACGACCGGTGTACTTGTGGAAGAAGCCTGCCGGGCATACGCGATGCCTGCGGCTCAGCTGTACCGCTGGATGCGCAGCCTCGATCAGGGGCTGAAGGGGCCCGGTGAGCCGATCCCGAACCGCCAGGTACTGGGAGGGCAGAAACCGGTCGAAGATCTTGAACGGGTGAAGGGCGGAAGACCTTGGAGGTGGACGTGTGAACAAACACCTTCGAGCTCAAGGGATTCACATAACCCGAGAGAATAACGGTGGGTAGCGAGAACAACAGGTTGCTTCTTGACGGTCGCGTGCCAGGCCCTCGGCAAGCCGCAGAGGAGGCTGTCGGGTCGACGGCGGTCAGGGAGTGGGCAACCGATGAGACAGCCTAACCCGCATTATTTATGAACAGTTCTGCTGTAATTGCGGATTCACTGCTACGACAAGCCTTCGGCGGGCAGGCTCGCCGGTCGCTTGGCGACTGCGCGATTTCGCGACGAACCGTCCGTAGAGTCGAGATGTGGCGCGGTGCGTAGGCGGAGCCTCTCGGTGACTGGCCCTTGCGGTTGCCGGTGCCTTAACAGCGCCGCTAGCCTGAATAATTCATGACTGCGGCAACAAAAAAGCCATCGAGGCTCCACACTATGCTATAGGAGCGGTGTCTAGACGTTTCCACGCATAACCGGGAGGAGACTCGATGGCGACAGACTGTATACCCCAGCTGATCTTGGAATTCCATCAGAAGATGAAGCCGTGGTGGCGCGCTTCGACGCGGAACACGCGAGTACAGATGGCGGAGCCCTCCTGCTCAAAGCCCTGGACGAGCGGCTGGCGCTAACCGAGGACTTGGCGGCCTGCCTGCCAGACCGGCGTGACCATCGGAACGTCCAGCACGAACTGCATGACCTGCTGCGCCAGTACCGGCCCAAGGGCACGGACCTGTCTGGCTACACCCAGCGCAAGTTGATGGCCATCGCCCATCGGCTGAATACGCGGTCGAGACAATGTCACAATTTCGCCACGCCCCGGGAAGTCTCTGCGCACCTGCGCCATCATTCACCCGTTGCACTTGGAACTTAAAACCGCCCTTCCGCTTTCTCGACTTTGCCCTGAGGGGAGCAGGCAGGCTGCCCTTCACTGCGCGCATCGAGCGACCATCATCCACCTGAATGATTTTCCCAAGCTTGCTTGTTTCCGTTTCTCTTCACGGGAGGTGGCCCGCTTGGGCTCCCACTGCGCGCGTCTTCCCAATTCTTCATTTCATTTTCAAGGGTAGCCTGGTCGATCCTCGAGTGCGCGCAACTTTTTCACCCGTCCATCCCAAGCTGCCAAGACAGTTTGTTCTCCGAGTGGGCTACGTTGAGGATCCTTTCGAGGCGAGAACGACGCATGGGAATGGGCGCGTCCCTGGGCAAAGAGGATGTCTTGGCAGCCTCAGGG